>WBZV01000187.1_pt1 | contig 42548 bp, 44 predicted proteins | sample 5204221 | NCBI WGS metagenome assembly WBZV01 (sample SAMN12344360, study PRJNA552823) | activated sludge metagenome | biome: Activated sludge suspended growth; feature: Nitrification reactor; material: Wastewater; isolation source: activated sludge from nitrification reactor of wastewater...
GCGCGCCCTGGGGGCCGGGCAGAACCGGGGTTTACCGCAGGCGGCTCAGAACTCCACGCCCGCCTGGGCGGCGATGCCGGCCTTGAAGGCGTGCTTGACCACACCCATCTCGGTGACGGTGTCGGCAGCCTCGATCAGGGCCTCGGGGGCGCCGCGGCCGGTGACGATGACGTGCTGCATCTCGGGCCGGCTGTTGATGTCGTGGAGGACTTCGGCCAGGTCCAGGTAGGCGTACTTGAGGGCGATGTTGAGTTCGTCGAGGACGACGAGGCCGATCTCCGGATTGTCCAGGAAGCGCCGCGCCTGTTCCCACCCGGCTTTGGCGCTGGCGATGTCGGCGCTGCGGTCCTGGGTGTCCCAGGTGAAGCCGTCGCCCATGACGTGCCAGCTCACCTCGGGCTGGCGGCGGAAGAAGGCTTCCTCGCCGGTGTCGGAGCGGCCTTTGACGAATTGCACCACGCCCACCTTCATGCCGTGGCCGATGGCCCGGGCGAGCACACCAAAGGCGGCGCTGGACTTGCCCTTGCCGTTGCCGGTGTTCACCAGCAGTAGGCCGCGGGTGTCGGTGGCCGCGGCGATGGCGGCGTCAACCACGGCCTTCTTGCGTTCCATGCGGGCCTTGTGGCGGGCGTTGCGCTCTTCCTCGGTGGAGCGTGTGTTCAGGTCGGGTGCACTCATGGCTTCTCTCGGGGTCATCGGGGGGTGTTGAAGGCCGGCTCAGGCCGGCACGAACAGGGTGTGTTCGCCATCGGCGATGGCCCGCAGGGGGTGGCCGAAGGCGGCGGACAGGCGCGCAGTGGTGAGCACCTCGGCTGCCGCGCCGATCACGTGGCCGCCTTCACCATCGAGCAGCAGTACGTGGCTGGCGTAGCGGGCGGTGAGGTTGATGTCATGGAGGACCATGGCCACGCCGGCGCCGCTGGCGGCCAGGCTGCGGAAGTGATCGAGCACGGCGACCTGGTGGTGCAGATCCAGGTGGGCCAGGGGTTCGTCGAGCAGGTAGAGGCGCGGCTGCTGGACGAGCAGGGCGGCGATGGAGAGGCGCTGGCGCTCGCCGCCGGAAAGGGTAGGCACCTGGCGCGCGGCAAAGCTCTCCAGCCCCATCTGCGCCAGGGCCGCCAGGGCGATGGCTTCGTCGTCCGGGCCTTCCCAGTCCCAGCGGCCCAGGTAGGGGTGGCGACCGACCAGGGCGGTCTCGAGTACGGTGGCACTGAAGAAGTCGGGCTGGCTCTGGGCGAGCAGGCCGCGCAGGCAGGCCTCATGACCGCGGGGCCAGGCGGCATAGGGCTGGCCGGACAGCAGCACGGCGCCGCGGGCAGCATCGCGCAGGCCGGCCAGGGTGTGGAGCAGGGTGGTCTTGCCGGCGCCGTTGCGGCCAAGGATGACCAGGGTATCGCCAGCCTGCAGGGTGAAATCCAGCTCGCGACACACATCCCGGCGCCCCACCTGCACGGTGAGCCGTTCGGCGGCCAGCACGGGGGGGCGGGCATCCATCTTCATCGGGGGTGACGGGCCAGCAGGAACAGGAACACCGGCACGCCGATCAGGGCGGTGAGCACCCCCACCGGTAGCTGGATGGGGGCGACCACGGTGCGTGCCGCGGTGTCGGCGGCGCACAGCAGCACGCCGCCGGCCAGGGTGGCGGCGGGGAGCAGCAGGCGCTGGTCGTTGCCGATGGCCAGGCGCACCAGGTGGGGCACGATCAGCCCGATGAAGCCCACCGAGCCGACGGTGGTGACCGCTACCGCGGTGAGCAGGGAGCCCAGGCCATAGACCAGGCCACGCAGGCGCCCGACCCGCACGCCGAGGGCGCGGGCGGTGACTTCGCCCCGGGCCAGCAGGTTGAGCTCGCGGGCGAAGGGCAGGGCCGCCGCTAGCCCGACGGCCAGCAGGGCCAGGGCCGGCCACGGTCGGGTGGCGCCACTGGCATCGCCCATCAGCCAGAAGAGCATGCCTTTGACTCGCCCCTCCGGGGCCAGGCTGAGCATCAGGGCCACCGCTGCGCCGCAGCCTGCAGCGACGATCACGCCGGTGAGAAGGAGACGGGTCTGGGTCCAGGACCCGTCTCCGTGGGCCAGCCCGAAGACCAGCAGGGTGGCACCCAGGGCACCAACGAAAGCGCCCGCGTCGATCCACCCGGACGCGGCACCGGCCAGGATGGCACCGAGCGCACCGACGGCAGCCCCGCCGGAGATCCCCAGCACGTAAGGATCGGCCAGGGGGTTGCGCAGGAGCACCTGCATCAGCGCGCCGGCCAGGGCCAGCAGGCCGCCGCAGGCAAAGGCCGCCACCGCGCGGGGCAGGCGCAGGTTGCGGATGATGTCGGCCTCCATGCCGCCTTCGGTGCCGGTCAGGGCAGTCAGCAGGTCGTTGATGGAGACCGGCAGGGCACCGGCCGAGAGGGACCAGGCAAAGACCATGAGGGCCACCAGCACCAGGCCGGCCAGTGCTGCTGCGGCGCGACGGCGCACCGCATGCATGCCGATGCCGCCCGTCGCTGCCGACCCTTGGGCCATGCTCCCCCCGTTCATGTCTTACTTCGGTGCGTAGCGTACGCCGAAGAAGACGTTGGCGCCGGGCGTGTTGTAGCCGTAGGCGGTCTCGTATTGCTTGTCGAGCAGATTGTTCATCCGCCCTTCAACGGCCCATTCCTGGTTCAGGGCGTACTTGGCATAGGCGTTGAGTACGCCATAGCCGCCCAGCGGGCGGATCTCGTTGGCCCGGTCGTAGCGGTCGCCGGAGCCGCGCCACTCGACACCCAGGGTGAGCGCCTGGATGCGCCGACTGATGGAAAGGTTGGCGAACTTGTTGGCGCGGCGTTGCAGGCGCTTGCCCGTGTCGGCGTCCTTCGGGTCGAGGAAGTCCAGGCTGGCGGTCAGGTCGAAGCCGGCCAGTTGCCCGCCGTAGCCCAGGGTGACCCCTTCAAGTTTGGCATTGGCCACGTTGCGGGGGATGAAGTTCTGGTCGTTGGCAATCAGGTTGCTGATGCGGTTGCGGTAATAGGTGGCGCTCAGGTTGTGGCCACCCTGCTCCCACAGCAGGCCGATTTCCTTGTTGTAGGCGTTCTCGGCCTTCAGGTCGGGGTTGCCAAAGCCCGGGTAGTAGAGTTCGTTGAACGTGGGGGCACGGAAGGCGGAGCCGACACTGCCCTGGATGCGCAGGGTGGGCAGGATCTGGTAGCCGTAGCCGGCGTAGCCGGTGGTCTTGCCGCCGTATTGGGAGTTGTCGTCGTGGCGGGCGTTGAGCTGCAGCTTGTGGGCACCGATGCCGGCAGTCCACCCCAGCAGGAAGGAGTTGACCGACCGGCTGACATCAAAGGTGCCTTCGTTGGTGGCCTTCTGGTGCAGGTTCTCATAGGCGGCCAGCAGGCTGCCTATGGGCAGGCGCACATCGTGCTGCCACATGAACTGGTTCTGGGTGGTCTTGATGGTGGCGCCGGTGGGCGCGTAGGAGGCAAAGTTCTCGTAGTCGTCAATGGACTGGCCGAAGCGCACGGTGCTGGTCCAGATGTCGGTGAGCCGGTTGCGGCTGTAGAGGTTCCAGGCGCTCTGGGCGGCGTTGTTGTAGTTGTTGTAGCTGCGCCCCGAGTCGTACATCGAACGGCTTTCTGCGTACAGCACGGAGCCGCCCAGCTCGTGACCGGCGGCAGGGCGCCAGGCGAAGTTGCCCGAGAAGTTGCCGTTGCGATAAAGGTCGTTGTCGGCGTTGTAGGTGGAGAGCTTGCGGTTCTGGGCACTGAAACTCTCGGTCTGGGAATAGCCGCCGCGGGCCGAATAGGACAGCTGCTCGGTGCCCCCGGCCACACCGGCGGAGACTTCACGGGTGCCGTAGCTGCCGGCGCCCACGAAGGCATTGATCTTCGGTTCGCCGCTGCCCTTCTTGGTGATGACCTGGATCACGCCGCCGATGGCGTCGGCACCATACAGGGCCGAGGCGGGTCCACGGACGATCTCGATGCGTTCGATCTGGGACAGGGGAATGTCCTGCCAGGCCGCCGTGCCGAGGGTGGCGGAGCCCAGGCGCATGCCGTCCACCAGAAACAGGGTGTGCTTGGAATTGGTGCCGCGGATGGAGATGTCGGTGGCCTTGCCCGGACCACCGTTGGAGCTCATCTGGATGCCGGGTTGGCGGGCCAGCAGTTCGGGCAGCGAGAAGCTCGGGCCGGCGCGTTCGATGCTTTCCCGGTCGATCACCGTGGTGTCGGCGATGGCCTCGTCGGCACGCTGGGCCTGGCGGGTGGCGGTCACGGTTACGGTGGGTTGGTCGGTCCCGGCGGCCAGTGCCATGGCCGGAAAAGCGGAAGCGACCGTCAGGGCGGCGGCGGAAAGGCGGATGATCATGTTGTGTTTTCTCCCTTGCCCGGCTGCGTCCCCGCCGCCGGGTGGATTGCGCTTGGCAGCACCGGGGAGGTCTTGCAGAGAAGGTCGGGAAAGATCCATGACCGCGCTCGTCGCCACCACCCCGTGGCACTGCCGCTTCATGTGATCAAGGCCGGTATCCGGGCTCGCAAGCTGGGCCGGAACGGCAGAAAATGCCGAACCGGACGTGGTGTGTCGCCTTCCCAGGCCAAAGGCCCAGTGGCGGTGTGACACACCTTGCGCTTGCTTACCGTTGCGGGGGCAGCACAGGCATTGCGACTTCCGGAGAAAGCGCGCACCTGTTTCCCGTTTAACTCCTGGTCCGGAGGACCCGTGGAGCACCTGGAACACGTTTGTCCGGAGCAGCGCATGCCGCACCGAACAGCCTGCCATAATACCACCTAAATCAGAGACTTCCAGAAATTGGTTGACGTGCACGGAATTTTTGAAGACGCCCTATGCCCTGCGAATTGATCATCGGTGGCGCCCGTTCGGGCAAGAGCCGGCATGCCGAACAACGCGCTGTCGAGAGTGGCCTGCCGGTGCACGTGATCGTCACCGCTGAAGCCCTCGACGAAGAGATGCGCGTGCGCATCGCCCGCCACCAGGCGGATAGACCAACCGGCTGGACGGTGGTGGAGGCGCCGCGCGGGCTGGCGGTCGCGCTGGCGGCCGAAGCAACCGAGGGCCGCTGCGTGGTGGTTGACTGCCTGACCCTGTGGCTGGCCAATCTGCTTGATGGCGCCGAAGCTTTGCCACCTGGTGAGGGCGCAGAGCAACTGCCGGCCTTCGCGGCGGAGCGCGCTGCGCTGCTCGGGCTGATCCCCGGACTGCCGGGCCGGGTGCTGTTCGTGGCCAATGAGGTGGGTTTCGGACTGGTTCCCGAAACGCCCCTCGGGCGGCTTTTCCGGGACGAAGCCGGCCGCCTCAATCAAGCGGTCGCAGCCCTGTGCGGCGAGGTCACGCTGGTTGCCGCCGGGTTGCCGCTGAAGCTGAAGGGCTGAGGGCGGGGCGTCGGGGCACGCGCGCAGTCGCATCGCGTTTTTCATGCGGAAGAGGTGGAATTAAGTCACACCGGAAGGGTGTGACGGCTCACTGCAATTACGCCCGTCGCAGCGCAATATCCCTCTGACACAATAAGTTACAGGGGGAGGCGTCGATACCATGGATACCCAGCGTCTTGCCGGTGGTGTAGGCCAGCCCTGCCGGATAGCCCTTCCGTCCCAGCCCGGCAGCGGTGCCACCTGGTATGTGGACTCATCCGCCACCCCACTCCGGGTCACCCTCGAACGAACCGATGATCAGGAGGGCGCTCGCCGACGCGGCAGCCAGATCTTTCTGGTGGTCGGTGAAGCGCCGGGCGACTATGAATTGCGTTTCGTGCTCAAGCGCGCCTGGGAAAGCCAGGTCCGCAACAGTCGGCGTGTCGTCTTCCAGGTGCGCGGCAACGGCCGGCGTGGCCTGAGCAGTTGAGTGTGTTTGCCGTACCGGTGCGCTGCCGGTACGTGGGGTGAAGCGGCGCTTGTAATTCAGGTCGCTCCGTCCTAGCATCCGCGGCCTTGACCCTGCCGGCTGATGCGCTTCATGACCTTCACCATTGTTCGTCCCGACCGCGGTCTTGCGGCGGCCCTCCAGCAGCGTATCGATACCAAGACCAAGCCCCTTGGTGCGCTTGGGCGGCTCGAGGGGCTTGCCCGCCAGATCGGCTTGATCCAGCAATCCCTTGCCCCGGTGTTGCGCAGGCCGCACATGCTGGTCTTTGCAGGCGATCATGGTGCGGCCAGGGCCGGCGTGTCGGCCTATCCTCAAGAAGTGACCTGGCAGATGGTCGAAAACTTCCTGGCCGGTGGGGCCGCGATCAATGTCTTTGCCCGCCAGACCGGCATGGCCCTTTCGGTGGTGGACGCGGGTGTGGCGCGGGATTTCGGCAAGCGTCCCGGCCTGATCGATGCCAAGGTGGCCCCGGGCACCGCCAACTACTTGGAAATGCCGGCCATGGATGCGGCCGGGCGGGACACGGCCATGGCCCGCGGTCGCGAACTGGCCCGCGAACTGGCTGGGCAGGGCTGCAATGTGGTGGGCTTTGGCGAGATGGGCATTGGCAACACCGCATCGGCTTCACTGCTGACCCACTGCCTGACCTGTGCCGAGCTCGACATCGTGATCGGCCGTGGCACCGGGCTGGATGATGCCGGCCTGGCCCGCAAGCGCCAGCTCCTGGCCCGGGCGGTGGCCCGCGGCGGACGGCCTGCCGACCCGCTGGAAGCCCTCGCGCAGTATGGCGGCTTCGAGATCGCCATGATGGCCGGGGCCATGCTGGGTGCCGCTGAATCCGGCATGGTCCTGATCATTGATGGTTTCATCGTCACCAGCGCCCTGCTGGTGGCCCACGCCCTGTGCCCGGCGATCATCGACTACTGCGTGTTTGCCCATCGCTCCCAGGAGCCCGGCCATGCCGTGCAACTGGCTCATCTCAATACCGAGCCCCTGGTTCAGCTCGATCTGCGCCTCGGGGAGGGCACGGGTGCCGCGCTGGTGTATCCGCTGGTCCAGGCGGCAGTGAACTTCCTCAACGAGATGGCGAGTTTCGAGTCCGCCGGTGTGAGCGGTCAGCCATGAGTGTCGGCGGCCATCCATGATCCGTACCCAGGTCGAACTCTTCTTCATCGCCCTTGGCTTCTTCACCCGCCTGCCGGTACCCGGCTGGGTTGAATTTGCCCCGGAAAAGCTGGGCCAGGCGGCCCGCTTCCTGCCCTGGGTGGGCTGGATCATCGGTCTGATCAGTGCCGCGGTATATGGGCTGGCGGTGCAGGTGCTGCCCGTCGACCTGTCCATTGTCCTGGCCATGGCGGCGAGCATCCGTGCCACCGGTGCCTTCCATGAGGACGGCTGGGCCGACACGTGCGATGGGCTTGGCGGTGGCTGGAGCCGGGCGCAGATCCTGGCGATCATGAAGGATTCGCGGATCGGCAGCTATGGCACCATCGGTCTGGTGGTGATGCTCCTCGCCAAGTACCTGGCCCTGGCCGATCTCGCGGCCGAGGAGGACTATCCCCTGATCGCCGCCCTGCTGGTGGCCCATCCCCTGTCCCGGCTCGCCGCGGTGAGCCTGATGGCCGTACTCGACTACGCCCGTGCCGATGACAGCGCCAAGTCCGCGTCCGTTGCCCGCCGCCCCACGGCGGCCGAGCTGGGCATTGCAACCCTGGGAGGGATCCTGCCCCTGCTGCTGCTGAGCCCCCGGGAAGCCCTGTTCGTGCTGGCGTTCACCGTCGTCATCGCGGTGCTGGCGATGCGCACCTTTGCCCGGCGGCTGGGGGGCTATACCGGCGATTGCCTGGGTGCCACCCAGCAGGTGGCCGAATTGGCCATCTACTTTGGAGTTCTCGCGGCATGGAGCTTTACCTGATCCGTCATCCCCGGCCCGAGGTGCTGCCGGGGACATGTTATGGACAGACCGACCTGGGTCTCGCCGAGTCGCCGCTGGCGGTGGCCGAGCGCATACGTCCGCTGCTGCCCGGTGCCTACGCGCTCTATGCCAGCCCCTTGCGCCGTGCCCGCCTGCTGGCCGAGGCCCTGGGCAGCCCCGAGGTGGATCCACGTCTGATGGAAATCCACTTCGGCGAGTGGGAGGGCCGCAGTTTCGACGAGATCGGTCAGGCCGCGCTGGACGCCTGGTCGGCAGCGCCCCTCGACTTTGCCCCGCCGGGGGGCGAGTCGCCCCGCCAGATGGCGACCCGCGCCCTCGACTTTCTGGCCTGCCTGCGCAAGGCCAACCCGCCCGCTGCGGTCGTGATTGCCCATGGCGGCCCCCTGCGCGCCCTGGCCGGCCGGCTGCTGGGCCTGCCGCCGGAACACTGGCTGGGTCTGGACTTTGCCTGTGGCGAGGTGACACGCCTCGATCTCCACGACTGGGGCACGGTGCTGCGCTGGTTCAATCGCTGAACGGGCGTGAACACGCCACGGCGCGGCCCGGCTTGCCCGTGGCAGATTCGACGTGTTCGTGATGCCTTCGCAAGCACCGTGTGTCGGTGTCTTGCGGTGTTGCCGGTTTCCGTGCACGTCATATACTCGGGCTTTCCTGATTCCATCGATTGCCCCATGGACTTTTTCTCCACCGACGATGGCGAACAAATCCATCTGAAGATCTCCGGCCGCGGAACGCCCCTGGTGCTGCTCCATGGCTGGACCTCGACCCACCGGGACTGGAACCCCTTCCTGGAGGCATTCGAAACCTGCCACCGGGTGTTCCGCTGGGACGCCCGTGGTCATGGCGGCCATGCCCTCAAGTCCGCCAGCGTGCCGACGGTGGCGCGCATGGCCCGGGATCTGCACACGCTGCTGGATCATTACGGCCTCGAGCAGGCCGTGGTGGCGGGCCACTCGATGGGCGCCCTGACCCTGTGGCAGTATCTCCGAGACTTCGGCAGTGCCCGCCTGTCCCGGGTGGTCTTCATCGACCAGTCGCCCAAGCTCCTTACCGATGCCGGCTGGCAGCGCGGCATCTATGGCGATTTCGATCATCGCCGCAATGTGCAGTTCATGGGTGAGCTGGAAAGCGATTTCGCAGAAAGCGTCCTGCGTCTCGCGGCCTTCGGTCACAACCCGCGCGCCCTCGCCAAGTACCTGGAAAACGCTTCCGGCATCGAGACTGCCCGCCAGCGCCTGCGTGCCCTGGACCCGCGGCCGCTGATCGACTGCTGGGCCAGCCTCACCGCGGCCGATTACCGGGATGTGCTCAAGACCATCTCCATCCCGGCGCTGCTGGTGTATGGCGGGGCCAGCAACTTCTACTCCGCCGACACGGCCGAATACGTGCGCGACAGCATCCCCAACGCCCTGCTGCGCATCTATGACGGCGTCGATCACGCGCCTCACCTGTGGGAGCGGACCCGTTTCATTCAGGACGTGCTGGACTTCGTTGCGCAGCCCCCGGGCTGAGCGCCGGGAGCGGATCGACCGGGCGGTCCGGTTTCACCCCTGCTCAAGCCGCGCCTGCAGCACGGCGGCCGAGGCTTCCGAAACCACCAGAGTGAGCTTCATGGTCGCCCGGGTGGCACCCACGAAGAGTCGGCGCATGGCCTTGTCGTCGAGGCTGTCGAAATCGATCTCGGTGAGGATCACGCAGGGTGCCGCCCTGCCCTTGAAACGCAGCACCGAGTCGATGAGGATGTCCCCCTCGGTCAGCACCGGATTGCCCAGCAGGTCATAGTGGCCGGTGGGGGCACGGAGGCTGTACGGCCCGATCCGGGTGAAGGGGCTGAGGGCCGAATGCTCCCGCCCCCGGTAACTGATCAGGGCGATATGGCTGCGCTTGAACCCCAGGCCGATGGCCTTTGTAATGGCACCCACCGAGCGGGTCACCAGCTCGTCCGGATTGGCATAGGTGAGGATGTCCACCTCGGGCCCCGTCAGGGGGCTGCCGGCCATCACCGGCTCGGCCAGGGGCAGGAGCAGGCGGAGGGTGGCGAGGATGTCCCGCGGGCTGCGGTAGTTGGTCTCGGAGCGCAGGGTCACCCAGCCCGGCAGGGCGGTCTCGGGGCGGCCGTACAGATTTTGCAGGGGGTCTTCCAGCCACCAGGCGCGGCCATCGGGGCGCAGGAAGCGCAGCAGATTGTCGGCCCATCCCGCCCGGAAATCCTGCCCCTCATCGATGATGATCTCGTCAAAGCGGTCGGCAGCGGAGGGCGCGTACCCATCCAGAAAGGCTTCCAGGCGGTCAAACACGCCCGGCTGGCTGAAATCGGGCACCTGCCCGAGGGCGCGGCTGAGCCGGTCGGCGAGCTGGTGGTAGGTGGCCACTTCGCCCCCTGGCGGGGCAATCAGGGCGATGTGGTCGGCCAGGGGGCGGTTGTAGCACACGTAAAGGGGGCGTCGCCCGGCCGCCAGGGCATCCCGGTAGGCGGCCATGGCCAGTTGGGTCTTGCCCGACCCTGCCGTGCCGATCACGCGTATGCGAAAGGGGCTGCATTCGATGCGCCGGGCCCATTCAGCAAGACCGCCGGACAGGCGGGTATAGATGGCATGGGCATCGCCGACCACCGCATGTACTTCAGGCACCAGTTGCAGCACGTCCCCCAGAAAGCGGTGGACACGCGCCCGGTCGCGCACGGCCTCACCGTGGGCGGGCAGGAGGGCGCGGATGATGGGCACCAGGAAGTCGCGTTTCGTGGCATCGACGATGCGGGCGGGGTCGATCCCGGCCGTACCAGCCTGCTTCACCAGGTAGTCGGGGCAGTACAACAGGGCGTCCACCGGCACCGCCTCGCCCCCGCAGGCCGCCCGCAGGCGGTGGGTCAGGGCATCCACATTGCGTGCCAGTTGCAGGGGAACGTTCTTGTCCCGATCGGCATAGCGCTTCACCAGCCCCTCCGGCGTCTCCGCCAGGAAGCCCGATTTCTGTTCGACCAGCAGCACCTTGCCCGTCGGCCCCACGATGGCGAAGTCGATCTCGCCGACAAGGGCGTGATCACCTTGGACGATCCGCGTCCAGTGCACGCCGTGGTAGAGGGTGTAGCTGTCGTCCAGGCCATCGGCAAGGAGGGCGAGGGTTTCGATTTCACGCTGGGCTGCGCCGATTGCCTTCAGCTCGCGCCAGCCTTCCGGATGAACAAGGGCCATGGCTTTGGGTTACAGTGGTTTGAGACAAGGACGCCGACTGTCGGCGTGCCGCCCATTCTGTCAGTAGAGGCCGGCCATTGTCATGCCGCCCCCGTAAAAGGAAGCCCCCGATGAAGATCCTGTCCGCCCACCTCCTGCTGGTCAGCCTGGCCCTGTCCGCCCCTGGCCTTGCACAGTCCGAAGAGATCGGCTGTGTCACCACCACCTGGAAGCTGATCGGTGCCAACCACAAGGTGTGCGTGGAGGCCTTCAAGGATGCCAAGGTGCCCGGCGTGACCTGCCATGTCAGTCAGGCGCGTACCGGTGGCGTGTCGGGCAGCCTGGGTCTGGCCCAGGATCCGTCCCAGTTTTCCCTGGCTTGCCGCCAGACCGGCCCCATCAGCCTGCCGGCCAGGCTGCCCGAGAGTGAGACCATCTTTTCGGAAGACACGTCTCTGGTCTTCAAGGAAACCCGCGTCGTGCGCATGTGGGACAAAGCCAACAACACGCTGGTCTACGTCGCCATCAGCAGAAAGCTCATTGAGGGCGCTCCGGTCAATAGCATCTCCACCGTGCCGGTGATGCCCTGGGGTGGGCACTGACCCGGGAAAAGGCCCGCTTGCGTCACGGCTTGGTGGCTTCGGGGGGCGGTTCGATGGGCAGGGTGACAGTGAACGTGGTGCCCTTGCCCACCTCGCTATGCACATCGATGTGACCATGATGGCGCTCGATGATGCCCCATGACAGGGACAAGCCCAGGCCGGTGCCCTGGCCCACGGGCTTGGTGGTGTAGAAGGGTTCGAAGACGCGCTGCAGATCTTCGGCCGGAATCCCTTTGCCTGTGTCCGTCACGCTGATCCACACATGGTCGTCTCCCTTGCGCCCGGTGCGCAGGCGTATCTCCCCCTGATCCGGAATGGCCTGGGCGGCATTGACGATCAGGTTCATGAATACCTGGTTGAGTTGCGCACCCACGCAGAACACATGGGGCAGCTCGCCAAATTCCTTGACCACGGTGCAGTGGTATTTGATCTGGTTGCGCGCCATGTTGAGGGTGGACTCCAGGCCCTGGTGCAGGTCTGCCCAATGCCATTCCGCCGAGGTGGTGTGGGAATAGTCCTTCAGGTCACTGACTATCCGGCGCACCCGGTCCACCCCGTCGGCCGATTCCCGCAGCAAGGACAGGATGTCTTCGCGTAGAAAACCGAAGTCGAGTCGATCACGCTGGGCGACTGCCTCCGCAAACGGCGTGGCATCCGGCAGGCGCCTCACGCCGCGGTCGTAGGCATCGACCAGGGCCAGGAGATCCCTGACATAGGTTTCCAGCGTGCCCAGGTTGGAACCCACGAATCCCACCGGGTTGTTTATCTCGTGGGCGATGCCCGCGGCGAGTTGCCCCAGGGAGGCCATTTTTTCCGCTCGCATGAGTTGCATCTGCGCGGTCTCGAGGGCCTGGGTACCGCTTTCGACCTTGTGGCGCAGGCGCTGGTTGTTGCGGTCGAGCATGTCTCGTGCGGCCTTGGCTTCCAGCTGGACCTGGACCCGGGCATTCACCACGGCAGCGCGAACGGGTTTGTGAATGTAGTCCGCGGCGCCCAGGGAAAAGCCGCGCTGCTCGCTGTTCTCGTCCATCAGGGCCGTTACCAGGATCACGGGAATGTCCCGTGTGGCGGGTGTTTCGCGCAGGCGGGTCAGCACTTCAAAGCCATCCATGTCCGGCATCATGACGTCGAGGAGAATCACGTCGGGCCTAGGCTCTCCTGCGGCCGCCTTCAGGGCGCTGATGCCGCTGTCAGCCGTGATCACCCTTACATGGTCGGGCAGCACCCCTTCCAGCACCATGCGGTTGACGGGCTCGTCGTCCACGACCAGAACGGTGCTCCGGTAGCGCTCGGTGCGAGGGGGGCTGCCTTCCGGGTTGTCCATGATGGGGTTCCGATGCTCCAGCGATTATATTAAATATATTGATTTTGTTGATTTTACTGTTGTTTTTGCTTGTTGCCCATGACAAATGCCCTGTCAGGATGCCTTGGTGCGATGGGGAAAGCGGCGGGTGCGCCATTCTTTCACGGACGGCCATGCAGTCCGTGTCCATTGTGCATCCCTGGCCAGGTTGATACCCATCAAGGCTGTGGGGATGGGCGGGCGCGGACAATCCCCCCAGACTCTTCCGGAAGGCCGCGCCATGTTCCGCATCTCCAGCTACATTCGTGAAGTCGCCACCCCGACACCCCCTGGCCCCCGTCGCCAGCCGCCCGGGCCCGTGGTCATCTGGAACCTGATCCGGCGCTGCAACCTCACCTGCAAGCATTGCTACTCCATCTCCACCGACAAGGATTTTGCCGGCGAGCTGGATACCGGGGAAGTGTTCCGGGTCATGGACGACCTGAAGGCCTTCCGGGTGCCGGTGCTGATCCTCTCGGGGGGCGAACCCCTGCTGCGGCCCGACATCTTCGAGATCGCCCGGCGGGCCAAGGCGATGGGTTTCTACGTCGGCCTGTCGTCCAACGGTACGCTGATTGATGAGCACAACATCGACCGCATCGCCGCGGTGGACTTCGACTATGTGGGTGTCAGCCTCGACGGCATCCGCGATACCCACGATCGCTTTCGCCGCCTGGAGGGGGCTTTCGACCGCTCCCTGGCCGGCCTGCGCCGCTGTCGCGATCTGGGTGTGAAGGTGGGGGTGCGCTTCACCATGACCCAGGACAATGCCGCCGATCTGCCCAGTGTGCTGCAACTGGTGGAGGACGAGGGTATCGATCGCTTCTACTTCTCCCACCTCAACTATGCCGGCCGGGGCAACAAGAACCGCGCCGACGATGCCCGCCACCAACTCACCCGCGAGGCCCTGGAACTGCTCTTCGAGACCGCCTGGAACTGCGAGCAGCGCGGGCTCGACAAGGACTTCACCACCGGCAACAACGACGCCGACGGCCCCTTCTTCCTGCAATGGGTGCGACGCCGCTTTCCCCTGCGGGCGGCCCACATCGAGGCAAAGCTCACGCAGTGGGGAGGGAATTCCAGCGGAGTGAATGTGGCCAATATCGACAATCTGGGCAATGTCCACCCGGACACCATGTGGTGGCACCACACCCTGGGCAATGTGCGGGAGCGCGCCTTCGGCGACATCTGGCACGACACCTCCGACCCGCTGATGGCCGGCCTCAAGCGGTCGCCCCGTCCGGTGAAGGGGCGCTGCGCCGACTGTCGCTTCCTGACCATCTGCAACGGCAACACCCGGGTGCGCGCCCAGCAGTTGACCGGCGACCCCTGGGAGGAAGACCCGGGTTGCTATCTCGACAACGCCGAGATCGGTGTGGCCGAGGGCACACGCCTGGAGGTAAAGCCCTGGGTACGCCTGCAATCTGCCTGACCGGTCGGGGTGAATCCGCTCGCCCCATGAGGAATCACACAATGAAACGCCTTCTTTCCATCCTTGTGCTGGCGGCGCTGGCCTTCGCCAGCCAGCCGGCCACCGCCGCCGACGCGGCCGCCCTTTACACCCGGCACTGCCTTAGCTGCCACGGTGTGAACCGCCTGGGAGCCATGGGCCCTGCCCTGTTGCCGGAAAGCCTTGAGCGCCTGAAACGCAAGGACGCCGATGCCACCATCCGTGATGGACGCCCGGCCACCCAGATGCCGGCCTTCGGGCAGATCCTGACGGGTGCCGAGATCGAAGCCCTGGTCGACTGGATCCACACGCCGGTCAGCCCGGCCCCGACCTGGAGCGAGGCGGACATCCGCAACTCGCGGATCGAACACTTCCCCCCCGGCAGCCTGCCCGACACGCGTCAGGGCGTGGTGGCCACGGCCGACCCGATGAACCTCTTCATTGTCGTCGAGGCGGGCGATCACCACGTCAGCGTGCTGGATGGCGACCGAATGGCGCGCATCCACCGCTTTCCGTCCCGCTATGCCCTGCACGGAGGCCCCAAGTTCAGCCCGGATGGACGCTACGTGTACTTTGCCTCCCGGGACGGCTGGATCAGCAAGTTCGACATCTGGAACCTCCAGGTCATCGCCGAAGTGCGCGCGGGCATCAATACCCGCAACGCGGCCGTGTCGGCAGATGGCCGCTACATCGCCGTCGCCAACTACCTGCCGGGCACCCTGGCGATCTTCGACGCGGACCTCCGCCTGCTCAGGGTGATCGATGGAGCCAACCTCAAGGGCGACGCGCGATCACGCATTTCGGCGGTGTACGACGCGGCACCGCGGCACAGCTTCGTGGCTGCGCTGAAGGACATTCCCGAGTTGTGGGAGATCAGTTATGACCCCGCAGCCCAGGACATCGCAACCGGCTTCGTGCACGACTACAAGTACCGCGAGGGGGCCTTCATCCCCGGTTTTCTGAACCCCCGGCGCAGCCCGCTGGAACACGTACTGGACGATTTTTTCTTCACCCAGGACTACAGCGAAGTGTTGGGCACCTCCCGGGAGGGGCGTGGTCAGGTGGTTAACCTGGACGCCCGGCGCAAGATCGCCGAGCTCGACCTCGCCGGCATGCCCCACCTGGGCTCGGGGATCTCGTGGCAGTACAAGGGGCGTCGGGTGGCCGCAAGCACCCACCTGAAGGACGCTACTGTCAGCGTGCTCGATCTGCAGAACTGGAAGACGGTCGCCACCATTCCCACCCTGGGGCCGGGCTTCTTCCTGCGCAGCCACGAGAACAGCCCCTATGCCTGGGTCGATTCCATGATGAGCCCGACCGCCCGCGACACCCTGCAGGTCATCGACAAGCGCAGTCTGGAAGTGGTGGCGCGGATCCGCCCCGAGCCGGGCAAGACCTTTGCCCACGTGGAGTTCGACCGCCATGGCCGCTACGTGATTGCCAGCTTGATGGAGAAGGATGGCGCCCTGATCTTCCTCGACGCGGTCAGCTTCCGGGAAATCAAGCGCCTGCCGGCAAGCAAGCCCATTGGCAAGTACAACCTGTTCAACAAGATCCAGCGCTCGGAAGGCACCAGCCACTGAATCAGCAGTCGAGGGTGGCGCGCTTCTCCTGGTACTTCCGGCGGCGGGTGGTGAGTTGCTCGACGGCGGCGGGCGACTGGGGCAGTTGCAGGGCGGCATCAACGCCACGGATCACCTCCAGCAGTTCCTCGCACAGGGCCGCGCGGGATGCCGCGTCGGCGGGAACGACCACCTCCAGTCGTTCGGGTGCTGCCGGGGGTGAGGCGGGGGGCAGGGCCGGACTGGGCCGGGCGTCGGCTTCCCGCTCCGTTTGCGGGGAATCGACCAGCCGGTAGTGGTCCGACCAATAGGCGATGGCCACTGCCAGCAGCAGGGCGATGAGGAGGGCGGAGCCTTCCTTCACGATGGAATCTCGTTCAGCATGGCGCGGAATGTAGCATCAGGCCATGCGGGCGGCACGGCCCAGTGTGAAACGCAGGGTTGGCTTGAGCGGAGTCAAGGCCGGCGGCAGTCTCCGGGGCCACCCTGTGGAGCCTGCCCTGTCCCTATTGCGGAGGATGTACCGAAATGACACCAAGCCCTGCCCCGGTGATTGTCGATGCTCGCGGACTGACGCCGCCCGAGCCCCTCAACCTCACACTCGAGGCCCTCGATGTCCTGCCGCCCGGCGGCGAGGTGATCCTGCTGCTTTACCGTGAGCCGACACCGCTCTACGACGTGCTGCGCCGCAACGGCTTTACCCATCGTACCGAGATCAGTGACGGTGGAGAGTTTGCTGTTCATATCCGCCACGCCGCCCAGGCCAGCGGTTGCGTCACGCCGTCACCCATCGGGTGAGTCGCCTTCAGGGCACCAAGGCCTGTATTCATCCCGCCCATCAAGGTAAGTCAGGCGCTCAGTCGTGTTCGGCGAGCTTTGCGGCGTCATGGATGACGATGTGCTTGCCCTGAACCGAGATCAGCCCCGCGTCGGACAGTTCATGGAAGATGCGTGACAGGGTTTCCGGGGTCAGGCTCAGGCGCGAGGCGATGACCTGCTTGCTGGTGGGTAGCTCCACTGCCCGTTCACCCTGGGCGACGCACGGAACGCTCTCGGCAAGCTGGAGCAGATAGCCGATGACCCGTTGGGTGGAAGAGCGCAGCGCGTAGGACTCCACGTCCCGCACCATCGAGTGCAGGCGGATGGACATCCCCGCCAGCAGCTTTCGGGCAAAGCGCGGATCCTGCTCGATCTGCCCGAACACCGCGGCAGCACCGATATGCAGCACCAGGGTATCGGCCAGGGCCTCACCCAGCACCGGATAAGGTTGGTCGAGGAACATCACGGCCTCACCGAAACTCTGCAGCGGCCCGAGGATCTCCACCACTTTTTCGTTGCCCTGGGCCGAGGTGAAGGCCAGCTTCACCTGCCCCCAGACCACCAGGAAGAAACCCTTGGGCTGGTCGCCCCGCTGAAACAGCCGGTCGCCCTTCTGCAGGCGCTTCTCGCGGGTGGCGGAGGCCATGTGGGCCAGGTCTTCGGGGGACAGGGCGCTGAAGAGGGGCATCCGGCTGAGGAGGCCGGGGATATCGATTTTGTCGATGGACATGGCAGTGACTTTCGAACCGGGCGACACGCCCAGCGCGGATTCTAACCTCGTCCATCGGTCCCGATAGGTCGGCAGGGCCTTTCTACCCCTTTATGAATAGGCCTTGCGCCTCCACGCATGCGCAGCGCCTGCTTGCCCGGGATGGGGTCTCGAGCCCGTGCAGGTCCGTCATTGATCGTCGCCCCGCCAGCAGTTGATCGCGCAAGTCTGAAAGGCTGGCGCTCCAAATTCATGAACTATGACCGCTTCGGCCTCACTTCGTCGACGCCGTCGTCATGAATTCGGGAATTTCTACCTTAGCGGGGCCGGGCCGGGCGGGCATGATCGGATCAAAACCGCATCACCAGGACCAGATCAGGATGAAACACCAGCCTACCCCGACGGACAGCCACCATGCAGAGAGCCATCTGTCGCCCGAATGTACCCTGTTCGATGCACTTTCCTGCCTGATCACCCGTGGCCTTGGGGCCATTCCGGTGGGCGAGCCGGGTGAGCATCAGAAGACGCTCGATGCAAGTACCCTGGTCAAGGCCTGGCAGGCCGGCCTGCCCGGCGAAACACCGCTCTCGGCACTGGCGCTTGAGCCTGCCGATGCCGCACAACTGGATGCGCCCTGCGCCGCAACCCTGATCAATGGCCTGCCGCTGCTGTTATGGCTGAAGGATCGCCAAGGGCGTTTCCTGATAGTCAATCAGACCTTCGCAGAATCCTGCGGGCAAGTCTCTCCCCAGGCGGTGCTCGGGAAGACGGACCTGGATCTGTGGCCGCGGGAGAAGGCGGAACTCTATCGCGCCCAGGATGTTGAAGTGATGGACAGCGGTCGCCCCCGCACCATGATCGAGGAGATCAATGACAAGGGCACGCCCACCTGGTTCGAAACCTACAAGGCACCGGTGCGCAGCCGTGACGGCCGCATCGTCGGTACGCTCGGGTTCGCCTGCGACATCGGCGAGCGCATGCGCCAGGAGGCGGCCTCCCACCACGACAAGACCCAACTCGCCTATGTCCTGGCCACCATCGGCGAGGGCGTGTGGGACAGGGATCTGCTCACCGACCGGGTTTCCCACAATCCGCGCTGGTGCGAATTGCTCGGGCTTGATGAAAGCCACATGTCGCACCCCTCGGCGCTCATGCTGGCGCTGGTGCATCCGGACGATCGGTCGCGGGTCTCCAGGGTGACCGACACCTGTCTGTGTGGCGGTGGCGCCTACTGCTGCGAGTACCGCATCCGCCATGCCGACGGCCACTACCTGTGGGTGCGTGACCGGGGTGACGTGGTGGAACTGGACGAGCACGGCCAGCCCCTGCGCATGGTCGGCAGCATCGCCGACATCACGCTTGCCCGGGAGACCGCCGAGGCCCTCCAGGAGAGCCAGACCCGTTACCAGCAGGTCTTCAACAATGTCCGCGAGGTGATCTTCCAGACCGATACGCTCGGCAACTGGGAGCTCCTCAACCCCGCCTGGACCGACATCAGCGGCTACACGGTCGAGGAATCCCTTGGGCGCAACTTCGGTGATTTCCTCCATCCGGATGACCGTGCGCATAAATACAGTGCCTTCAAGCCGATCATTGCCCGCAGCCTCTCCCACTGCAGCGTCACCCTGCGTCTGCAATGCCGGGATGGCAGTCATCGCTGGATGGACATCTTCATCCGGGCGCAGCTCAACGAGGCTGGCGAGATCATCGGCACCTCCGGCACCCTCAACGACGTCACCGCCCGGGTTGCCGCCGAGGACTACCTGCGCCTCACCGCCAGCGTGTTCCGCCACGCCCACGAGAGCATCATCATCACCGACCCGAACGCCTGCATTCTCGAGGTGAACGACAGCTTCTGCACCCTGACCGGCTATGCGCGGGACGAGGTCATCGGCCAGAACATGCGCATTCTGCGATCCGGCGTGCACGAGCCGGCCTTCTATGAACAGATCTGGGCCCAGCTACATGAAACAGGCACCTGGCAGGGCGAAACCTGGAATCGCAAGAAGAACGGCGAACTCTATGCCCAACTTGGCAACATCTCGGCGGTGCGCAACGAGGCGGGTCAGACCACCCACTACGTAGGCCTTTTCACCGACATTACCGACATGAAGGAGAGCCAGCGCCATCTGGAGCACCTGGCCTACCACGATGCCCTGACCCAGCTCCCCAATCGCAGCCTGCTCGCCGACCGCATGCAGATGGCCCTCGCCCAGGCCGAGCGCAACCACACCCTGGCCGCCGTGGCCTACCTGGACCTGGACGGTTTCAAACCGGTCAACGACAGCCTTGGTCACGACGCTGGCGACCTGCTGCTGGTGGAGATCGCCCGTCGCCTGCAGGCCTCGACCCGGGCCGGCGATACGGTCGCCCGCCTGGGGGGGGATGAATTCGCGCTGATCTACAACGGTCTCGAACACAGCGACGAATGCGAGCAGATCTTCGCCCGCCTGCTCGCCAGCATTGCCGAGCCGATCATCATCGAAGGCATGGAACTGCATGTGACCGCCAGCATCGGCGTAACCCTGTGCCCCCTGGACGGTTCCGATCCGGAGACCCTGCTGAGCCATGCCGACCGGGCCATGTATCTGGCCAAGCAGGCCGGCCGCAATTGTTTCCACCTCTTCAACCGGGAGCGCGACCGCGCCCTGCGGGCCCACCGGGACGCGCAGATCCGTGTCGAGTCCGCGCTCTGCGATGGAGAGCTGGAGCTCCACTACCAGCCCAAGATGGACGCCCGTTCCAATCACCTGACCGGCGTCGAGGCCCTCATCCGCTGGAAACACCCGCAACTCGGACTGCGTCTGCCCGGTGAGTTCCTGCCCATGGTCAGCGAGTCGCGCTTCGAGATCGAACTCGGCAACTGGGTGCTGGCCACTGCCGTTGCCCAGTTGGATAGCTGGTGCCAGGCGGGTTTCGCCACGCCGATGAGTGTCAACATCTCCGCGCGCCACCTGCTTCACCCGGATTTCGTACCCCACCTCAAAGCCGTCCTGGACGCCCACTCCCGGGTGGACGCCAGCCTGCTCCAGCTGGAGGTGCTGGAAACCGCCACCTTGGGTGACTTGAAGCGCATTGCGGCCATCATGGAAGAATGCAACAACCTCGGCGTGAGCTTTGCCATCGACGACTTCGGCATCGGCTACGGCGCGGTGAACAGCCTGCGCAGCCTGCCCGTGCGGAGCATCAAGATTGATCGCTCCTTCATCCACAACATGCTCACCGACGACGACGATCTCGCCACCGTGCAAGGTGTGATCGGCTTGGCGACCGCCTTCCATCGGGAAGTGATCGCTGAAGGCGTCGAGACTTTCGGCCATTGCCAGGCGCTGCTCAAGCTCGGCTGCCACCAGGTTCAGGGCCACGGCATCGCCCATCCGATGTCCGCCGCCCGCATGCAGGTGTGGATGCAGGAGCACGCCCACCGGCACTGAGGAAGTTTGCGGCTGCCCCGTCCCCCGGGCGCAGCGGATCGCTGCAGCGACGGCCCGGCGCTTTGCGCCACGGCTGCGATTTCGTGCGACCATTCGCGGCGCGGCCCATTTCGGTGGACTGCCTCCCCGCAACAACTGCATACCCGACCATGGAATTCCTGACTGACCCGCAATTGCTGATCGCATTTCTGACCCTCACCGCCCTCGAGCTGGTGTTGGGGATCGACAACGTGATCTTCATCTCCATCCTGGTGGACAAGCTTCCGACCGAGAAGCGTGCCTTCGCCCGTCGCCTTGGCCTCTTCCTGGCCATGTTCATGCGCATCGGTCTGCTCATGATCCTGTCCTGGCTGGCCGGCCTCACCGAGCCGATGGTCACGGTGCTCGGCCACGGCTTCTCCGGACGCGACCTGATCCTGCTCGCCGGCGGCCTCTTCCTCGTCTGGAAGAGCACCCAGGAAGTGCATCAGCTGATGGAGGGCGAAGAGGGCGAAGCCTCCAGCGCCGTCAAGGCCACCTTCAGCGCCGTGATCATGCAGATCATCCTCATCGACATCGTCTTCTCGCTGGACTCGATCATCACCGCCATCGGCATGGTCAACAACCTGCAAGTCATGATTGCCGCGGTGATCGCCTCGGTGGGCCTGATGATGGTGGCCTCCGCGCCGATCGGCGAGTTCGTCTCCCGCCACCCCACCGTCAAGATGCTGGCCCTGTCCTTCCTGCTGGTCATCGGCGTGGTGCTCATCGCCGACGCCTTCGGCCATCACGTGCCCAAGGGCTACATCTACTCGGCCATGGCCTTCTCGGTGCTGGTGGAGATGCTCAACCTGCGCATGCGCAGCCGCCAGGCCGCCAAGGTTGAACCGGTACAACTCCACGAGCCCTACGTGCGCGAAGGCAACCAACAGTGACGGCGCCCTTTGGGCCGCTCACTCCCGACTTCATCCTCAGCGCAGTGGAGGCTGCCGGCCTCCGCTGCGATGGCCGCCTGCTGACCCTCAACAGCTATGAAAACCGGGTCTATCAGGTTGGCATCGAGGATGCGGCCCCGCTGATCGCCAAGTTCTACCGCCCCGGGCGATGGAGTGACGCAGCGATTCTCGAGGAACACGCCTTCCTGGCCGAGCTGGAGGACGCGGAGATACCGGCCGTGGCGGCCCTCGAGATCGGTGGGCACACCCTGCACCACCACGAAGGCTTCCGCATCGCCCTGTTTCCGCGCCGGGGCGGTCGGGCGCCCGAGCTCGATGATCCCGAGGTGCTGGGCTGGCTGGGGCGCTTCCTCGGGCGTATCCACGCGGTAGGCGCCATCCGGGCCTTCACCCACCGCCCGACACTGGACATCCGCAGCTTTGGTGAAACCCCGCGGGATACCCTGCTGGCCTCCGCTTTCCTGCCGCCCGAACTGCGCGACACCTGGCGGTCGGTGGTGGACCAGGCCCTCGACGGGGTGCGCCGCTGTTTCGAGCGTGCGGGCTCCCTGCCGCAGATCCGCCTGCACGGTGACGTGCATGGGGGAAACGTGCTGTGGACCGATGCCGGCCCTCACTTCGTGGATTTCGACGATGCCCGCAACGGCCCGGCCATCCAGGATTTGTGGATGCTCCTTTCCGGCGACGCCCAGGCCATGGCCCGGCAGCTGGACAGCGTGCTGGAAGGTTACGAGCAGTTCGCCGATTTCGACCCGCAGAGCCTCCATCTGGTGGAGGCGCTGCGCACCCTGCGCCTGATCCACTACGCCGGGTGGATCGCCACCCGTTGGGACGACCCGGCTTTTCCGGCGGCCTTTAGCTGGTTCGACACCCCGCGCTACTGGCAGGACATGATCCTGTCCCTGCGGGAACAGGTGGCGCTGATGGATGAATCACCGCTGACGCGGCTGTTCTAAGACAGGGCCGGCCTGCGGCCGTAGGCGTTCAGACCGCGGCTTCGGGTGCCTTGAATTCCCCACTGCGGAAGGCATCCAGAAGACGCCGCATGCGCCCGGCGTCTTCTTCCGTGAAGCCCTGTTTGAAATCCGTCAGCACCAGCCTTGCGCGGGTTGGCCAGTTGCCGGGGGCATCATCCACGGCCAGCCATTCGGCCCCCGGTGCCCGGCGTTCAAGCCATTGCCGGGCTTCCCGCTCGCGCAGGCCGTAGAGCTCATTGGGCGTGCGCGGAAAGATGGTGGGTGAGCAGTCGATCACCCGCGCACGGAGATCTTCCGAAAAGCGCGCCGACAGTTTCTGCAGCGAGAACAGGGTGCGCCAGTCGGAGGCAATGATCACCCTCGTCTCCGGGTACTCGCGCAGCACCGACTCCAGCAGGGGCAAGCAGCGAAAATCCTCCGCCTCACCCCATGGGTGGGTCACTCCGTCGAAATCGAGGAAGACGTAGACCGGGGTCAGGACCGCCGGTGGGGTGTTTTCGGCCGTTTTTTGATGCATCGCAACAAGGGCACTGTGAAAAGGCGGAAACTTGCCGTTAATCGAAAAATGACTACGTAACAGTCACGTTAGACTATTCTAAGGTCAGTGATTGTTGCAGTGCGGTAATTTTTCTCGATCCAACGGAGCCCAGCCATGAAACCCATCATCAATCTCGAAGGCAAGGTCGGCCTCATCACCGGCATCGCCAACGAAAAGTCCATCTCCACCGGTGTTGCCGAGTCCTGCATCGAAGCCGGCGCAAAAGTCGTCATCACCTACCAGAACGAGAAGACCCTGGCTTTCCTTGAGCCCATTGTCACCCGCCTGGGTGTCGAGGACGTGCTGCTGCTCGACGTAACCAAGCCCGAGACCATGGACGATGTCTTTGCCAAGATCGATGCCAAGTACGGCAAGCTCGACTTCGCCATCCACTCCATGGCCTTCGCCAAGCGCGACGATCTGCATGGCCGCGTGGTGGACACCTCCGCCGACGGCTTCGCCCTGGCCATGGACGTCTCCACCCACTCCTTCGTGCGCCTGGCCCGCAAGGCCGAGCCCCTGTTCGACAAGGCCGGCGGCGGTTCGCTGATCACCATGACCTACCTGGGTAGCGAAAAGGTCATTGCCAACTACGGCGTGATGGGTCTGTGCAAGGCTGCGCTGGAGGCTGCCACCCGCTACATGGCCTTCGAACTGGGCCCCAAGAACATCCGCGTCAATGCCATCTCTCCGGGCCCGCTGATGACCCGCGCCGCCTCCGGCATCGCCGGTTTCGACGGCCTGATGGCGGCGGCGGTGGATCGTTCCCCCCTGCACCGCCTGGTGACACCGGAAGACATCGGCGCGCTGACCGCCTTCCTGGTCTCCGATGCCGGCCGCAACATGTCCGGTGGTGTGCACTTCGTGGATGCCGGGTACAACATCATCGGGTAAAGCCTTCCGCTACGCGATGATGGATCACCCTGCCGCGGGTGCGGGCGAGACCACTGCCAGTGTCTCCTTGCCCGATCCGGTTCCGGCCCACCCCCTGCTCGACGGCCTGCCCGAACTCGGGCGGGGGGAATCCTCCATCGTCCTTGACCCCGGTGACGGCCAGCGGGTCTTCAAGATCGTCAGCTCACCGGCCGACTACTTCTATCTCGCCGCCGACGACCGCCCCACGGGCACCCATTTCCCGCGTCTGTTCCACGACCACGGCGTCATCGGCAAGTCCAGCTCGGGCTATTCCTTCCGTCTCCTCGAAATCGAACGCCTGCAACCTGTTTCCGGCGACGCCGAGCAGCTTGCCCGTCGGCTCTCCCAGGCCTATTGGGAAGGCTGCGAAAAATGGGCCAATATGGGCGTCAACCGCGGCCGTCTGGCCCTCTACCACATCAGCCGCGAGCCGCCACCGGGCCTGCCCGACAGTCTGGTTCAGGCCATCGCTGCCCTCTCCGACTTCATCGAGGAATACCCGGTTCAGCCGGATATCCTCAACCCCCACAACCTGATGATGCGGGCCGACGGCACCCTGGTCTTGTCCGACCCGGTGTTTTTGCCCTGACGGGCATCAAGGCTGGCGGAACCGGGCCGCGAAGCAGATTGGTCCTGAAGTCTCAGATCACCGCGTCCTTCACCTCACCGCCCAGCACCTCCAGCAGTGCCGGGATCAGGCGCGACAGTTCGCCGCTCATCAGGGCGAAATCGGCTTCCATCTGCATGTCGGCGGCGTCGGCCTGGCGTTCGGCTTCTTCCTTGATCACGTCGAGGAAAGCCACCCGCTTGATCTCCATCTTTTCGGTCAGGATGATCGAGATGCGGTCGTCGAAGGTCATGGCCAGGCGCGTCGGCAGCTTGCCGGCGGCCAGGTGGTCCTGCACGTCCTTGCCGTCGAGGGCGTGACGCACGTAGCGCACGGCAGCCTTCTCGTCGGTGACCGCGCGCAGCTCGCAGTCCAGGTCGATGGTGAAGTTGCCGGTGGCCTGGTTGGCCGCCAGCCAGCCGGTCATCACCGACACGGGTGACAGCTCGGTCTTGACCATCTTCACCGGCAGCTCGTCCAGGGTGTCGCGCAGGGCGTCCAGCACTTCCTCGGCTCGGGCCGGGCTGGCCGCGTCGATCACCAACCAGCCGCCCTTCGGATCGATCCAGCTATAGACCTTGCGGCGACGAGTGAAGGCCCGGGGCAGCAACTCCTGCAGCACTGCCTCCTTGATCTCCTTCATCTGCTTGCGGCCGGGCTTGAAGCCCTGCTGGGCCTCGATCAGCTCGGCCTTGTCGGCGGCCACCTCGTTCACCACCGACGAGGGCAGCAGCTTCTGTTCGACCATCAGGGCGATCAGGAAGTGCCCGCCCACGGCCAGCACGAAACGGTCGTCCTTGGTCGGCGAACTCCACCCACGGCTCGCCATGTCCTGGCTGCCACAGGGCGCAAAGGGGCGGGCGGCGAGCTTTTCGTTGAGGGTTTCGACGGTCAGGCCCCAGTTTTCGGGGAGACGGTAGATCTGGAGATTGCGGAACCACATGGTGGGGAACGATCCGTGCTGATGGAAGAGAGGCGGCATTGTAACGGCTTGCCGCGGGCCTGCCAGACCGTTCGGCAGATCATCATGCCGTTGACACTCTGTAACTCAGAGTTATATGCTCTGAACTGCAGAGTCAATTCAAACGGAATCTTCCGATCATGGCCGACCCCATCTCCCGTCAGCTTGACAGCATCCAGTCCATGCTCGTCCGCGGTCAGCGCAACCTGCGTATGGAGCGCCACAGTCTCATCCTGTGGGGTCTGGCCGGCGCCGGGTTGCTGCTGTCCAGTGACGTGGTCTTCACTGCCGAGCAGATCCCGGACACGACCCGGCGGGCCCTGGTCTGGCTGGCCTACATTGCCTTTGTGCTGGGCGGTGCCGGCTACGCGGACTGGCACCTGACCCGGCGTGTCAAGGCGGCCAGGGACGAAACCTGGTCCTTCATCCACCGTCAGGTGGTCAAGATGCTGTGGCTGCTGATGGGTATCGGCACGCTCTTCACCTTCGCCACCTTCTTCTTCGGTGGCGCCTACATGCTATGCACCGTGTGGCTGGTGCTGATCGGCCTGGCCCTTTACGTACATGGGCTGTTCTCGGAAGAGGTGCTGGAATGGGCCGGCGGCATCATCATTGCCATCGGCGTCGCCGGGCTGGCCGCCAGGCTGCCCTTCGAAACCATGAAGTGGATCGCCACCTCGGTGTTCGGACTCGGCCTGCCGATGCTGTCGGGCCTCCTTGACCACGGCCGCGAGCGCCCCTTCGTCCTGCGCCTGGTCCAGGCTGCGGGGTGGACCGTGCTGGTACTGGCCGCGCCCCTTGCCGGTCATCGTTACGCGTCAAGCCTGCTGCCGCCCGAGGTGCCGGTCACGTCCCTGGAAGCCTATCGTTCCGCCGCCGATCTGGCCGGGCCGCGCATCGTCGGCCTGCCTGCGGGCACCCGCGTGCCGGTGCGGGTCGAGGTGTCGGGCGACCTGTTCCGCCCGGCCTCCGATGCGATCCTGCCCCTGACCCTCGATCAGCCCCTGGAGATCCTGTTGCGCGACGGCCAGCCCACCGGCGATGTACGTGCGCCGGGTGGTCCGTGGCGGCTGGCCCGGGAAACCCACTGGATCTCGATCCCGTGGATACGTGCCAGCCTCGATCCAACCCATGGCCCGCAGGTCGAGTCGGCCCTGGTGGTGGACTTCCAGGGCGGTAGCCCACGTCAGTAGCAGCCCCCTTTTCCCCAAGTAAAGAAGGAGTCTTACCGTGATCCTGCGTCTTACTGCCGGCGCGCTTGCCGCCCTGGCCCTGGCCGGTTGCGCCAGTTTTGGCAAGCCCGGTGCCGACGAGCTGGCCCGTCTGCCCGTAGTCCGCTTCGGCGAAACCGTGCCCGCCGGCCAGCCCTTTATCCTGCACTATCCGGCGGGAGCGCCCCTGCCGGTGGAGGCGCGCATCCACGGCAGCCTGCTCGAGGGCGAAGCCCGCAGCACCCTCACCGTGCGCACCCGTCAGGATGTGTACACCTACAAGCAGTGGGCCAGCCTGGACGGCAAGAACTGGAAGCCCGGCCCTGAAGTGATCGGCGGAAATTTCGAAATCCGCGTGCCCGGTGAACAGGATGGGCGCAATCCGGGCTCGATGCGGGCAGAATTCAACCTGAAATAAGCAGACGGAACGGCCCGCCCGGTGCGGGCCAACGCCCATGGAACCCCTCGACGCCCTTCTCCACCAGCCCCTGCGCACCCAGCTCGCTGCCTTCCTGGCCGGTGCGGGCGAGGCCAGCTTCTCCGAACTCAAGCGCAGCCTGGATGTATCCGACGGCAACCTTGAGTCCCATCTGAAGAAGCTGATCGCTGCGGATTACGTGTCCCTGCGCCGCAGCGATGGCCCGGGGCGCAGCCAGACCAGCTACAGCCTGACCCCCACCGGGCTGGATGCCCTGCACCGCTACGTGAAGGCCCTGCAGAAGTTGTTACCCATGGGCGACAGCCATGGGGTACCGGGGGTGCTGGCGCGGGACGCTGGCGGGTAGCTCAGCCTCCTGTCGGCGCCGGTACCTCGTCACGCCAGCCGTTTTCGAAGACCACGGTCTCCAGGGGCATGCGTTCGGCCCACTGGTGGATCTCCAGCATCGGACGGGGGTAGAAGGCCTCCACGTGGCCGATGCACAGGATGGCCACCGGGCGGGCGCCGGTCGGCATGCCCAGCAGCTTGGCCAGTTCGGCGGGGTCGAAGATCGACACCCAGCCCAGGCCGATGCCCTCGGCCCGCGCCGCCAGCCACATGTTCTGGATGGCACAGGCCACCGAGGCCAGATCCATCTCGGGCAGGGTGCGGCGGCCGAAAACATGCTTCTCGCGCCCGTCGGCCAGGGCCACCACGATCACCTCTCCGGCTTCCAGCAGGCCTTCCACCTTGAGGCGCATGAAGTCTTCCTCGCGCTCGCCCAGGGCCCGGGCGGTGGCGCAGCGTTCCACCTCGACCAGGGCATGCATGCGCTTGCGCAGGCCCCGGTCGGTGATGCGGATGAAGCGCCAGGGCTGCATGTAGCCCACGCTGGGGGCGTGGTGGGCGGCCCACAGAAGCCGCGCAAGCAGCGCCGGATCGACCGGATCAGGGCGGAAGTGGCGCATGTCGCGGCGCTCGGCGATCACGCGGTAGATGGCGGCCACGTCGGCATCGGGAAAGCGGTGGGGGCTGGCGTCGGGGGTGGAATCGACCATGATCAATCCGCGGGTGACAGGGGGCAATTCGATTGCCGGGAACAGGTTATTCGAGGCCGGAGGCGGGCGCGCCCGCCATGGCACCCAGTTTACTCGTCGAGCAGGCGGACGCGGACCTTCTTGCCCTTGATCTTGCCGTCACCGAGCCGCTTCAGGGCCTTGCGGGCAATGCTGCGCTCCACGGCCACGTAGGTGGATTGCTCGTTCACGTTGATCTTGCCGATCTGGCTGGCGGCAAAGCCGGCCTCGCCGGTGAGGGCGCCGAGCACGTCGCCGGGGCGGATCTTTTCCTTGCGCCCACCGAGGATCTGCAGGGTCACCATGGGCGGCACCAGGGGCGTCTGGTCCTCGGCCTGGAGGGCGTCGATGGACTCCCACACCGGCTCGAAGCCATGGGCACGGGCCAGGTTGTTCACCCGGTTCATCTCGTTGGGGCTGGCCAGGCTCAGGGCCCAACCTTCCTCGCCGGCCCGGCCGGTGCGGCCGATGCGATGCACATGCACCTCCGGGTCGGGGGTCACATCCACGTTGATCACGGCCTCCAGGCGGGCGATGTCGAGGCCGCGGGCGGCCACGTCGGTGGCCACCAGCACCGAGCAGCTGCGGTTGGCAAACTGCACCAGCACTTGGTCCCGGTCACGCTGGTCGAGCTCGCCGTGCAGGGCCAGCACGTGAAAGCCTTCGGCATGCAGCACGTCGATCAGGTCGCGGCACTGCTGCTTGGTGTTGCAGAAGGCCAGGGTGCTCTCCGGGCGGTAATGGCGCAGCAGCAGGCCCACGGCGTGGAGGCGCTGGTCCGGCGCGACCTCGTAGAAGCGCTGCCGGATGGTCTCGGCGGCGTGCTGCTCGGGCAGGGAGATCTCCTGGGGTTGGCGCATGAACTGGCGCGCCAGGCGCACCACGCCTTCCGGGTAGGTGGCCGAGAACAGCAGGGTCTGGCGCTGCTTCGGGCAGGCCTTGGCCACGTAGGCGATGTCGTCGAAGAAGCCCATGTCGAGCATGCGGTCAGCCTCGTCCAGCACCAAGGTGCCCAGGGCGTCGAGCTTCAGGCTGCCACGGGAGATGTGGTCCATCAGGCGGCCCGGCGTGCCCACCACAATGTGGGCGCCGTGCTCCAGGCTGTCGGCCTGGGGGCGGATCGGCGTGCCACCGCACAGGCTGAGGATCTTGATGTTCTCCTCGGCACGGGCCAGGCGGCGGATCTCCTGGGTGACCTGCTCGGCCAGCTCGCGGGTCGGGCACAGCACCAGGGCCTGCACGGCAAAGCTGCGGGGGTTGAGGCGGTCGAGCAGGGCCAGCGCAAAGGCGGCGGTCTTGCCGCTGCCGGTCTTGGCCTGGGCGATCAGGTCGTGTCCGGCCAGGGCCACCGGCAGGCTGGCGGCCTGGATAGGCGTCATGGCGTGGTAGCCGAGGCGTGCCAGGTTGGCGATGACCGGGGCCGGCAGGGGTAGCTGATCGAAGGGCGCCGCCACGACGGCGGACGGGGGCGGAACGAAGGTGGCGTCGGAGACAGGGCCGGAATCGGCGTCCGACGGCGGGGGCAGGGTCGAGTTCATGCCGGATTATCCCGGAAAGCAGGGCCGCGTGCCGCAGTGCGCAGGGAAAGAACGCCACGCGCCGCCGCTGCGTGGGTTGCTCCCCCCGGGGGGAGTCAGGTCTCAGAGGGTGTGAATATATCTGCGGCGCGACCCGAGTTCGCCCCTGCGATGCTCACCGTACCCTTGTACGGCTGCGCTTCTCGGGGCGAACTCGAACCGCTCGCTACGATTTCTTCACGCCCCCTCAGTTGCGAAGTTCCTGCTGCCAGCGTGCCCGCTCCCGGGCCAGACGCTCCTGCACGCGCCGCTGCTCTTCCATCTCGGTGCGGCGCTCGGCCTCCTCCTTCATGCGTTGCTCGCGCTCCGCCTGCATGCGGGCCGCCTGCTCGGCCCGTTCCAGGTCGGAGGACACCCGGTCGGCGTAGTAGGTGCGCTCGCGCAGGGCTTCCTCACGGCGACGCTCCTCGTCCCGGCGGGCCCGCTCCTGACGCTCCCGCTCGTAGCGGCTGGCGGAATCGGCCCGTTCCTCGCGTTCCCGGCGTTCCTGCTCGGCGATCTCTGCTTCGCTCATGTTGCCGTACATCTGGCGCCGCTCTGCGGCCATCACTCGCTCCTGGGCCTGGGCAGCCATCTCGCCGCTGGCAACCCGTCCGGCCTGCTTGAAGGCGAAGACGGAGAAGAAGATCTGGATCAGCATGCCGACGATCATCAGGCCGCCGATGATGGTCAGCATGATCCGTCCCGGCGTCCACTTCACATCGCTGATCTCGACCTTGAGGGGCAAGTTGCCTTCCAGCGGCAGGGGTGATGTGGCGACAGTGTGGATCAGGCTGGCATCGTAGGCGGCACGCCGACCGGGCTCGGAAAGTATCCAGAAGGCTTCCTTGATGGCCTTCACGCGGTTGTCCGCATCCACTGGCGGCAGGCCGTGCCGGCCCGACTGGTAGCGTTCCAGCAGCAGCAGGTGGGCTGCCTCGATTTCGGCCTCGGTGGCGTCCGGGGTGACTCCGAGCAGATCGTAAAGGGTGGATTTGGCCTTCATGGGATGGCAAACACGTTTGGATGAGGATGCGGACCTGATTATGGCCGAGGGGCAGGATCGGCGGAAAGGTGATGTTCTGCCTTCGGGCGGCCGGGCTCAGCGCGGTCGCCGGCAATCCGACATGCAGCGTCCGTAGGCCGTCTCGCAATCGGCATCGCGTTCGGAGCGCCGCTTGTCGACCTCCGCCTGCCGGGCTGCCAGCCGTTCCATTTCAGCGCTGGCGTCGGACCCCATCCGGACATCCTGGTGGTACGCCCACCCATCCCGTTCGACGCGGTCCATGGAGCGTGCATTTTTCTGGCAGCGGCCCTGCTCCGTGACACAGACACTGGTACACAAGCCACTCTCGTCGGAATGGGCGGGTGGGGTGGCGACAAGGGTCAGGAGCAGGAGGAAGAGCGGACGGAGCATGGCGGGTTGAAAGGGAGAAGGGTTGGCCGGAAGCGTGCGGGTTGCGGGATAATCGTCTCTGATCATCGTTCGCTGACACCTGAAAAGGATACCACCATGACAATGCGCTCCATGCTTGCCGGTGCAACGCTGTTGCTGGGCTCTCAGTTGGCACTGGCCCAGGCGACGCTGGGCGAGTTGCTGGAACAGGGCGGAAAACGCCTCGACAAGGCCGAGGTGCAGGCGCTGCTGGTGGGCGCCACCCTGGCGGGCCCCACCACCACGGGGGGCGATGTGCGCCTGGAGGTGAAGGCCGATGGCAGCCTCAGCGGCAATATCCGGGCGGTCCGATCCTTTGGCGTCATGGGCACCTGGAAGCTTGAGGAAGACGGCCGTTTTTGTACCGACCTTTCCAGTGGAGGTTCCAGGCCGGTCCAGCTTGCAGCCTGCAATCACTACTATCGCAAGGGCAACGAGTACTTCGTGGCGGATGCCCAGTCCACACCCGAGACCCCGGTCCGTCGGCGCGAGGTGAGCCGCTAGGCTGGCGGGTCCGAATCAGCGCTGGTGAAGAAATCGTCGCGATTCGACCCTGAAGTATTCAATTTTCTGCACCGAGTCGCCCGGCGGGCGGCTCGGCCACGTTGTCGCTGACCACCCGCCCAAGCATCCCGAGCATCACGCTGAGCGCAAAAGAAGGCCTTTCACCCCGGACGGCTCACTGCCTGCATCAACCAGACCTTCGATCGGATGCCCTTGGCTGTCGTGGCAATCTGTTCGGCAACGACACCTCGGTGCGGATCTCCGCAAGAGCGCATCATGACCTCCTTATGGCAGGGACCGGCCTGCGGTTTTTCCGGAAGGAGAGCGTCATGACCAACAAAATCACCCTTACCGCCGCCGAAGTGCTTGTTGGTGACCATATTTACAGCGGCACCGGCGCCAATGCTCACCCGACCTTTGCCTGGGAAACCATCACGCAGATCAAGCACGTGGATGGCCTGATCCTGATTGTGGCGGGCCGCTTCGGCAACGCCAATGACGAGTTCTGGTTTGAGCCTGATGAATCGGTGACGGTGATCCGCTACCCGGCGCCGGAACCCGAAAAGCCCGTTGCCAAGTCGCACAACAAGCACGGGCACGGCCACTCGACATAGTCGCCGGGCCACTCATGGGTTTGTTTCCGCTGCAGTGGGCAGGTCGTCGGCAATCCGCCCATCCACCAGCCGCACGATGCGATCGCAGCGGGCGGCCAGGCGAGGGTCGTGGGTGACAATGAGGCAGGCGCAGTTGCTCTGGCGGTTGAATTCCCGCAGCAGGGCGAAGATGTCGTCGGCGGTGTGGGTGTCCAGGTTGCCGGTGGGTTCATCGGCCAGGATCAGGCGCGGGCGCAGGGCCAGAGCACGGGCGATCGCCACCCGCTGCTGCTGACCACCCGACAGCTCGGCGGGCTTCTTGAGGGCATGGGCCTTGAGGCCGACGGCGTCTAGCAAGGCGAGGGCGGTGGCCTCGGCCTCGTCGTCGGGACGGCCCCGGGCGATGATGCTGGGCATCATCACGTTCTCAAGGGCGGTGAAGGCCGGCAGCAGGTGGTGGAACTGGAACACGAAGCCGATGCTGCGCCCCCGCAGCTGGGTGATCTCGGCCTCGGACAGGCTGGCGGTGTCCCGCCCGCCGATGGACAGACGGCCACCGGTGGGGCGCTCCAGCAAGCCGATGATGTTGAGGAGCGTGCTCTTGCCCGAGCCCGAGGGGCCGATCAGCGCGGCGAACTCGCCCTCGGCCAGGCTCAGGTCGATGCCGTGCAGCACCTCCGTCTCCACCGGCGTGCCCAGGTTGTAGGCCTTGGTGAGACCGGCCAGTTCGATGACGGGCGCCGCGCTCATGAGCGGATCGCCTGCACGGGGTCCATGCGTGCCGCACGGCGCGCCGGGATGAGGGCCGACAGCAGGCCCACCGCAGTGGCCACCAGGGCCGCCATGGCGATGAAGCGCGGCTCCAGCTCGGCGGCAAAGAGGGGCTGGCCGTCGGCGTTGCGGTAGATGGCTGAGAACACGTTGAGCAGGGTGAAGGCCAGCATGCTGCCGAGCACCGAGCCCACCGCCCCCACCACCGCCCCCTGGATCAGGAATATCTGCAGGATCATGCTGCGGCTGGCGCCCATGGCGCGCAAGATGCCGATCTCCTTCTGCTTCTGCACCACGCTGACCACCAGCACGCTGGCGATGCCCAGGGCCACGATGATGACCACGAAGCTGCGGATCAGATTGTTGGACACCGACTGGTTGCGCAGGGCCGCGAGCAGCTGGGCGTTGGTCTGCATCCAGCTCTCCACGTTGAGGCTGGTGGCGCCGCGCAGGCGGTCGGCCACTGGCTGGGCCTCGAAGATGTCGGCCACGGTGAGGTCCAGGTTGGACACGCCGCCGGGCAGGTCGAGCAGGCTCTGGGCCAGGGGCAGGGTCACGAAGACCCAGCGGCGGTTGAGATCCTTGTTGCCGATGTCGAAGATGCCGCCCACCTGCAGCAGCTCGTCGCGGCCATTGGGCAGGGCCACCCGCAGCTTGTCGTCCATGCGGATGCCCAGGTCCTTGGCCAGCTCGCTGCCGATCACCGCCCGGGTGCCTTCCACGGCAAAGCGCCCGGCCACCATGTATTCCTCCATGCGCACGATGCGCCGGTAGCGTTCGGCATCAATGCCCATCAGGGCCACCGATTTGTTGGCCTGACCCCGCACCGCGAAGGCCGGGCCGGTCACCACCGGCGATACCGCGGTCACGCCGGGCATGTCGGCGGCCAGACGCCCGATGTTTTCCCACTGGTCGATGGAGCGCAGGCGCTGGGCGCGGGGCTCGACGATGGAGGCAAAGCCGGCGTCGTCGATGGCGCGCCGATTGACCTCCTCGGCCGGGCGGATCACCACGTGGGCCTGGCTGCCCAGCACCCGGTCCACAATCTGGGCCTGGAGCTGGGTGATGAGCTGGGTCAGGAAGACGATCACCGCCACGCCACCGGTGGTGCCGGCGAGGATCAGCAGGGTCTGCATGCGCCCCTCGCGCAGGAAGCGCAGGGCCACGAGGGGCGCGAAGGGGAGCCGGAACTTCATGTCGGGGTGCTCCGCGGGCCCGCCGGGGCGGCCATCAGCGGGTCATGCCCTGGGGCACCTGCACGCCCGACACCTTGGGCTTGCGGGCTTCGCGGATGCGCAGCCGGTCGCCTTCCAGGGCGCCGCCGGTGGGCAGCACCACCTGGTCGCCCTCGGCCAGGCCGGTGAGGATCTCGACGCGACCGATGCCGCTCAGGCCGAGGCCGACCTCGGCACGGGTGGCGATGCCGTCCCGGGCCACCAGCACCCAGGGCTTGCCGCTGTCCGGGTCGCGCACCGCCTCGGCGGGCAGGACCAGGGTGGCATCCCGGTGGCCGGTGATGGTCTCGACGGAAACAGTCATGTCCGGGCGCAGGAAGGGTGGGGCCGCGGGTACCCGGAAGCGGGTCTCGACGGTGCCGCGCTGGGGGTCCACGGCCGGCGCCAGGTAGTAGAGCTCGGCATCGAAGGGCTGGGCCGGAAAGGCGTCCGCCACGCCGCGGGCCTTCTGGCCGGGCTTGAGGAGGCGCAGGTTTTTCTCGTCCACGGTGGCATAGACGCGGGTCTCGCCGGCCTCGGCCAGCTCCAGCAGCACCTTGCCGGCCGTGGCCACGTCGCCGGGCTCGGCCTTACGGGTCAGCACCACGCCGGCGGCGGGGGCGGTCAGGGTGAGCTGGGCGGCACGGGCGCGGGCATTGACGAGCTGGGCACGGGCCTGGTCCCCCCGGGCGCGGGCGGCCTCGCGCTCACTGCCGCCGGCCTGCTGGGCGGCCAACTGGGCGCGGGCCGTATCGGCCGCGGAAGCGGCATTGGCGGCGTTGCGCAGGGCATCGTCGGCCTTCGACTGGGCGTAGAAACCCTTGGCCACCAGCTGGCGGGCCCGTTCGGCCTCGGCCACGGCCACCTTGCGGTTGGCCTCGGCCTGGGCGAGTTGCTGGGCGGCCACGGGGCGGCTGACGCTTTCGATCTGGGCAAAGCGCGCCTCGGCCTCGGCCAGGGCGGCGGTAGCCTGGCCCACCAGGGCTTCGGCGTCGTCGGCGCGCAGGCGGGCCAGAATCTGCCCGGGGTGCACGGGGTCACCCTCGCGCACCTTCACTTCCAGTACGGTGGCTGCCAGGGGGCTGCCGATGACAATGCGCGCCGGTGTGGCGATGCGCCCGGTGGCCACCACCGACTGGGTCAGGGGTGCCCGGGCAACGCTGACCACGTCCACCTCACGCCCCCGCGGCCACAGCACGGCAGCCGCCACCACGCCGGCCGCGGCCAGTGCCAGGATCAGGTTGCGGCGCTTCATGCCGGCTCCGCCAGCAGCTTGTCGAGGAGGGCGTGGAGCTTGGGGAAGTCCGGCTCGCCGAGGAATTTCTGGACGATGCGCCCCTGGCGGTCGATCACGAAGGTGGTGGGGGTGAGGCGTACCTCCTCGAAGCCCTTGGCGGCCTCGCCGGTGGTATCGAGGGCCACGGTAAAGGGCAGGCCTTTACGGGCGGCAAAATTGCGCACGTACTCGGGGGGATCGTAGTTCATGGCGATGGCCACGGTCTCGTAGCCGCGGGGGGCAAACTTGCGGTGGGTTTCCACCAGTTTGGGCATCTCGGCCACGCAGCTAGTGCAGGTGGTGGCCCAGAAGTTCACCAGCACCACCTTGCCCTTGAGGGCACCCAGGCGGGCGCTCTGCCCGTCGAGCGTGGTGTACCGCACATCCGGCGCCACTGGCTGACTGCAAGCGTTAAGGAGTGCAAGGAGGGCGACTGCAGCCAGAAGGCGCGTGATAGCCTTGAGAAACATTGTTTTTAACCGGAAGAGAGAGGTGTGCCGTGCGTGGGATTCTGCGAGCTTTGCTGCTGCTTGTCATCTGTGGTCAGGCCTGGGCCCTGGGCCTTGCCGACCTCACCGACAAGGATGCCTCCGGTGGTCTGCGTGAAGCCCTGGTCCAGGGCGCCGAGAAAGCAGTAGGACAACTGGGGAACGACGGAGGTTTCCTCAACAACCCAAAAGTGAAGATCGGCCTGCCCGACAGCCTCGCCCCCATGGAGAGCATGCTGCGCACCATGGGCCGTGGCAAGGACCTGGACGCCCTGGTTGCCACCATGAACAAGGCCGCCGAGCAGGCCGTGCCCAAGGCCAAGCCCCTGCTCGTGGACGCCGTGAAGAAGATGAGCGTCGAGGACGCCAGGAAGATCCTCTCCGGCGGTGACGACGCGGCCACCCGCTACTTCAAGGACAAGACCTCGGGCCAGTTGGCCGAGTCCTTCCTGCCCACCGTCAAGGAGGCCACCGACAAGCTGTCCCTGTCGGCCCAGTACAACAAGCTCGCCAGCAAGGCCAGCCAGTTCGGTCTGGCCAAGGGCGACGAGCTGAAGATCGAGAACTACGTGACCCGCAAGGCCCTCGACGGCCTCTTCCTGATGATCGCTGAAGAGGAAAAGGCCATCCGCAAGGATCCGGTGGGTGCCGCCGGCGGTCTGGCCAAGAAGGTCTTCGGCGCCATCGGGCAGTAGGCCAGGGTTCCGCGGGGGCCACGGCCCCTGCCTGCCTGCCAGCGTGCATCCACCGCCCCGCCTGTTCGCTCTGGGCGACGCCGCCTTCACGGTGGAGTTCGGCCCGCCCCAGGCCCGGGACGTCCCCCCGGACATCCAGGCCCGGGTGCTCGGCTTTGCCGCCGGGCTGGCCGAGCTGCAGGCCGCGGGCGGGCTGCCCGGGGTGATCGAGTGGGTGCCCACCTTCCGCTCGGTCACGGTGCATTTCGATCCCGACCGCTGCCCTCCCCGGCACCTCGCCACCCGCCTCCAGGCCCTGGCCGCCGAAGGCCGGCAGGCCACCGACAGCGGGCGCAAGTGGACCATCCCGGTATGTTTCGACGGCGAATTCGCCCCCGACCTGGACGCCGTGGCGGTGGCCTGCGGGCTGAGCCGTGAAGTGGTCATCGCGCAGCTCACCGCCACCGAATTCACGGTACGCATGCTCGGCTTCCTGCCCGGCTTCCCCTATCTCAGTGGCTTGCCCGCCAGCCTCGAAATGCCCCGCCTGGCCACACCGCGCCCGCGCGTGCCCGCCGGCTCGGTGGCCATCGCCGGACGCATGGGCGCCATCTACCCCTGGGACAGCCCGGGTGGCTGGCGCCTGGTGGGGCGCAGCCCGGTGACCCTCTTCGATGCCACCCGGGCCGACCACCCCGCCCTCTTCGCCCCCGGCGACCGGGTACGCTGGCAGGCCGTGGGGCTGGAAGCCCTGGCCGCATCGTGAGCACCGGCCTGGAGATCCGCTCGCCGGGCCTCGGCGTCAGCATCCAGGATGACGGGCGCCACGGCCACCGGCACATCGGCGTGCCCCTGTCCGGCGCCCTCGATCCGGTCTTCCTGGCCGCAGCCAACGGCTTGCTCGGCAATCCGGCCGGCGCTGCCGGACTTGAGGTACTGCTCGCCGGCCCCCTGCTGCAGGCCCTAGATGCACCGGTGCGCATCGCCCTGGCCGGCACCATGGGTGCCCGACACCTCACCGTTGCGGGGGCCGGGCGGGCGGTGCCAGCCTGGTCCACGCTGCGCCTGCAGCCCGGTGAGCAGTTGCAGGTGGGCAGCCCCTGCGGCGTCGGCTACATCGCCGTTGAAGGCGGCCTGCTCACCCCGCCCATGCTCGGCAGCCGCTCCACCTACGCCCGGGCCGGGCTGATCCACGTTGTCACCACCCTGCCCTGCCGCGCCGCCCGTGGGTTTGGCGAGCGGCAGAACGTGGCCCTGGGCCATGAAGACGGCCCGATCCGGGTCATCCCCGGCCCCCAGGACGATCACTTCACCGCCGCCGCCCTCGACCACTTCTACACCGGGCCTTTCCGCGTGACCCGCCAGCGCGACCGCATGGGCCTGCGTCTGGCCGGGCCGGCCCTGGCCCACAATCAGCGCGGCGCCGACATCGTCTCCGACGGCGTGACCCCCGGCGCTATCCAGGTGCCGGCCGACGGGCAGCCCATCCTGCTGCTGGCCGATTGCCAGACCGTGGGCGGCTACCCCAAGATTGCCACCGTGATCCGCGCCGACCTGCCGCGCCTGGCCCACCTGCAGCCCGGCGACGAGGTCCGCTTCCGTGCCGTGGATGCGGACGAAGCCGCCGCCGCCCGGGCTGCGCTGGCCCGCCGCCTGAGCGACTGGCTGGCCAGCGCCCGCCCCGCCCAGGCTGGCGGCGACCCGGACACCGCCGTGCTGCTGGCCGCCAACCTGGCCGGCGCAGCCGTGCGCGGCGACGACCCCCACCTGTGGCCTGACTGAACGAGATCTGGCAATGACCCGCATCCTCAACCTCAACGCCGATCTGGGCGAAAGCTTCGGTGCCTGGCAGATGGGCCAGGACACCGAACTCCTGGGCAGCCTCGACAGCGCCAGCATCGCCTGCGGCTTCCATGCCGGCGATCCGCTGGTCATGCGCGACACCCTGCGCCGGGCCAGGGCGGCCGGCGTGGGCGTCGGTGCCCACCCCGCCTACCCCGACCTGCAGGGCTTCGGGCGACGCCCCATGACCCTGCCCGCGGCCGAACTGGAGGCCATCCTGATCTACCAGATGGCCGCCCTGGCCGGCATGGCCCGGGCCGAAGGCCTGGCCATGGTCCATGTCAAACCCCATGGCGCCCTGTCCAACATGGCCTGCGTGGACGCCAATCTGGCTGATACGGTGGCCACGGCCATCCGCGCCTTCGACGCCAGCCTGATCCTCCTCGCCCCGGCCTGCTCGGCCCTGGCCGACGCCGGCCGCCGGGCCGGGCTGCGGGTGGTGGAGGAGATCTTCGCCGACCGGGCCTACCAGGACGACGGCAGCCTGGTGCCACGCAGCCGCCCCGACGCCCTGATCCACGGCGCCGCCGCCTCCCTCGCCCATGTGCTCGCCATGCTCGAGGCCGGGGCCCTCATCTCGTTGAACGGCACCCACCGGCCCACCCCCATCGGCAGCATCTGCGTCCACGGCGACGGCCCCGAAGCGGTGGCCACGGCCCGCGCCCTGCGGGCCGGGCTGCTCGAACGGGGCTACCGCCTGGCCGGCCTCGAGGCGATTGCCGCCGACTGAGGAGGATGGCCGGCCCGCCGGCACGAATCACGGAACCCGCAGCCCGGCCAGGCGTCCACCGGGAGACAACCCGAGGAGAAACAACAATGAACAACGTCTCCCGCATCCCCTCCTACCTGTCCCCCGAACACCTGGGCCCCTGGGAAACCTTCCTGATCCAGGTGGATCGGGTTGAGCCCCATCTGGCGCCGGAGCTGCGCCCCCTCACGCCCATCCTCACGCGACCCATGCGAGCGTTGATCGTCGACGTGCCTATCCGTCTTGATAGCGGCGAGATGGCCCATTTCGAGGGTTACCGGGTGCAGCACAACCTGGCCCGCGGCCCGGGCAAGGGCGGCATCCGCTTCCACCCCCAGGTCACCCTGTCGGAGGTCATGGCCCTGTCGGCCTGGATGACCGTGAAGAACGCCGTGGTCAATGTGCCCTTTGGCGGCGCCAAGGGCGGCGTGCGGGTGGACCCGAAGCAGTTGTCCCTGGCCGAGCTGGAACGCCTGACCCGCCGCTACACCAGCGAAATCCACATCCTGCTGGGCCAGGACAAGGACATCCCCGCCCCCGACATCAACACCAACGAGCAGACCATGGCCTGGATCATGGACACCTACTCCATGAACGAGGGCCGCACCACCATGGGCGTGGTCACCGGCAAGCCGGTCAGCCTGGGGGGCAGCCTCGGGCGCAAGGACGCCACCGGACGCGGCGTCTTCGTGACCACCGTGGAAGCGGCCCGGCACCTGGGTCTGGAGATCGCCGGGGCGCGGGTGGCGGTGCAGGGCTTCGGCAACGTGGGTGAGGCCGCGGCGCGGCTGTTCGCCGAGGCCGGCGCCCGGGTGGTGGCCCTGCAGGATGGCTCGGGTTCCATCGCTAACCCGGCGGGGCTTGATCTCCAGGCCGTCAAGGCCTGGCGCCAGACCCAGCGCAGCCTGCTCGGCGCCCCGGGGGCAGAGACCATCGACGCAGAGCGCTTCTGGTCCACCGACGCCGACATCCTGGTGGTGGCGGCCATGGAGAACCAGATCAACGCCGCCAACGCCGGGCTGATCCGTGCCCGCCTCATCGTCGAAGGCGCCAATGGCCCCACCACGCCGGAGGCCGACCTGATCCTGCAGGAGCGGGGCATCACCGTGATCCCCGACGTGCTGGCCAACGCCGGTGGCGTGACCGTGAGCTACTTCGAATGGGTGCAGGACATCAGCGCCTTCTTCTGGACCGAGGACGAGATCAACGCCCGCCTCGACCGGATCATGCGCGAGGCCTTCGCCGCCGTCTGGGAGGCCGCCCGGAGCAAGGGCATCGTGCTGCGCACCGCCGCCTTCGTGCTCGGCTGCGAGCGGGTGCTGCTGGCCCACAAGCTGAGGGGCCTGTACCCCTAAGGTCTGGTCGCCGGCCGCGGGTCCTGCCACACCACGGTGCCGGCCGCACGCTTGATGCGGAGGTGGGGGCATTCCCTGTCGCGGGTGCCTCCACCGTGAACGCCGCCGTCAGGTGCGCACAGATACACCCCTTCGGCGGTGTATAGACGGTTGTACTGGTCGCAGCAGGGGGCGGGCACGTAGAAATACGTCCGCCCCAGCAGCACATGCCGGCTGATGCTGCGGGGATGGCGATCCGGGGGCGAGGCGAGGATCTCCGCCGCCAGCCGCCCTATCGTTGCCGCCTCCCCGTCGTCGTCGGCCCGGGCCGGCGCCATGAAACACGAGACAACGATCAGGACGGCGGGAAGCCAGAGGCGGTGGAGTATCCCGAGAATATTCATGGCAGTTTCCGGTGGCTGGGCCGGGGTGGTGCTCGGCGGGCCTGCAGTATTCACCACGGGCCATGGCCTGTCACCCTGTCTGATGTCATTGAATCGTCACATCCCTGTCATCCGGAAGGGGCAGGCTCGCGGCTCCGAAGCTCCGCCTGCCTGCCGTGCTGCCTACCGACGCCGCCTATGGCTCTGATCGTTCCGGCCTGATCTCCGGCTACCTGTTCCACCCCGGCACCCCGGGCCAAGCCATGGACACCGTCCAGGCCGGCCACTGGCTGGAAGGCCGGGAAGCGGCGAACGGGGCTTTTGCCTGGCTGCACTTCAACCTCGCCAACGCGGCCACCGAGCGCTGGCTGAGAGCGCACATCGGCAGCGTGGATGCCTTCTTCGACGCCCTCCATGAGGGCTCCCGCTCGACCCGCATCGAGTACGCCCACGATGCCCTGATCGCGGTGGTCAACGATGTGCTCTACGAGTTCGACTTCGAGCCCTCGCAGATCGCCACCCTGTGGATGTACGTGGATGAGCGCACCCTGGTGAGCGCCCGCCTGCAGCCCCTGCGCTCCATCGACCGCCTGCGTGCGGCGGTGAAGAACGGCGAGACCTTCGACTCCAGCGTGGCCCTGCTGACCCACCTGCTGCGCGACCAAGCGGATGTGCTGGTACAGATCGTCCGCGCCGCCACCGAGCGGGTGGACAAGGTGGAAGACAGCCTCCTGGTCGGCCGCGTGAAGCACAGCCGGGCGCGGCTCGGCGCCCTGCGCCGGGTGCTGGTACGCCTGCGCCGCCTGCTGGCCCCGGAACCCGGCGCCCTCTTCCGCCTGCTCAACCAGCCCCCCGGCTGGATCGCCCAGGGTGACGTGCATGAGCTGCGTCATTCCACGGAAGAGTTCTCCGCCGTGCTCGGCGACATGACGGCGGTGCAGGAGCGCATCAAGCTGCTGCAGGAAGAAATTGCCGCGCAGGTGACGGAAGAGACCAACCGCAGCGTCTTCGTGCTGACCATGGTCACGGTGCTGGCCCTGCCCATCAACATGATCGCCGGCCTGCTGGGCATGAACGTGGGGGGTGTCCCGCTGGCCGAGCACGCCCATGGTTTCTGGATCGTCGTGGCGATCATCGCCAGCTTCACGGTGGTGGCGGCGTGGTGGGCATTCCGGGGGCGGGAGGAGTAAGCCCCCCTGAGCTCGCCCGCCCTAGC
>WBZV01000188.1_pt1 | contig 42520 bp, 34 predicted proteins | sample 5204221 | NCBI WGS metagenome assembly WBZV01 (sample SAMN12344360, study PRJNA552823) | activated sludge metagenome | biome: Activated sludge suspended growth; feature: Nitrification reactor; material: Wastewater; isolation source: activated sludge from nitrification reactor of wastewater...
GAGTCCGGATCGTATGTCCACAAATGCGCGGCAAGCGCCTCGACCCGCTCCGCCGAGGCGGCAAGGACCACGGCGCGCTTGTCCGCCGCCAGCGTCTTTTCCAGCAGCTTCGGCAGCACCTGTTCCAGGGTCGAGCGCTGCAGATGGTAAAAGGCGACATCCGTCACCCGGCCCTGTCCTCTCCACTAGATGCCGGGATCCGGCACCGCCCCCAGGCCCTCGTAATGATCGGCGATCAGCCGGTCGAGCAGGCGAACACCGAAGCCGGTGGCGCCCTTCGGGGTTACCGGGCCGTCCTTCTTCCCCCAGGCGACGCCGGCGATGTCGAGGTGTGCCCAGGGCGTCTTGCCGACGTAGCGCTGCAGAAACTGGGCCGCGCTGATAGACCCGGCACTGCGATCACCGACGTTCTTCATGTCCGCGATATCGGACTTGATGAGCTTGTCGTACGCGTCGCCCAGCGGCAGGCGCCACAACAACTCGCCCACCTGCGTACCGGCAGCGAGCAGGCGCTCCGCCAGCGTGTCGTCGTTGCTGAAGACGCCGGCATGTTCATGGCCAAGCGCAATAATGATGGCGCCGGTGAGCGTCGCCAGGTCGATCATGAAACGCGGCCGGAAGCGTTGCTTCGTGTACCACATCGCGTCCGCCAGGACGAGCCGGCCTTCCGCGTCGGTATTGATCACTTCGATGGTCTGTCCCGACATCGACTTGACCACGTCGCCCGGACGTTGCGCCGTGCCCGACGGCATGTTCTCGACCAGACCGACGACGCCGACCGCGTTGACCTTGGCGCCGCGCAGCGCCAGCACCTTGATCAGCCCGATCACCGTGGCGGACCCGGCCATGTCCCATTTCATGTCCTCCATGCTGGCGGCCGGCTTGATGGAGATGCCCCCGGTATCGAAGGTCACGCCCTTGCCGACAAAGGCAAGCGGCCCGCGTTCGTCGACCTCGGAGGCGTCCTCACCCCCCGCCGGCGCCGTCGGTTTGCCGGCGCCCCACCACTGCATCACCACAAGCTGTGATTCCCGCGCGGAGCCCTGCCCCACGCCCAGCAGCGCGCCCATGCCGAGGTCCCGCATCTGCGCTTCGCCGAGCACCTCGACGTCCACGCCATGTGCGGCGAGACCGCGGGCCTGATCGGCGAGGGTCTCCGGATAGATGATGTTGGCCGGCTCCGACACGATGTCCCGCACGAACGTGACGGCGTCTACCACCGCTGCCCTTGCCCGCCACCGCGCCTCGGCACGGTCCGGCTCCGCGCAACCGAACGTCAGAATCCCAAGCGCCGGCTTGTCGTCCTCACCCTCCTTGGTGCGATACTTGTCAAACCGGTAGGAGCGCAGGTCGGCGCCGAACGCCATCTCCACCGCCATGTAGGCGGGGGACAACGTTCCGCCTTCCGGCGGATCGACGCAGATGAATGCCTGGGTGTGACCCGTGCCGGCAAGCGCCGAGTAGATCAGCCCCCCTGCCGCCTGCAGCCGCAAGGTATCAAGCTCTGCCGCCTTCCCCAGCCCCAGCAGCAGCACCCTCGCCAGACCCGAGCCGCCAGGAGCAAGGATCGCCAGAGTTTGATCCTTCTTGCCGCGAAAGCGGCTCTCTTCCATGGCCCGTTGCAGGAGACCACCGAGCATCTGGTCCAGCTTGTGCGCGCTTGCACTCAACACCCGATCCTCGCCGACCCCGACGACGACCACTCCGGTGGAGGGAAGTTCCAACCGAGCGAAACTGACCTTCATAATTATCTTCCTTATCTCCGGGAGAGTGGTGATGTGGCAGGCTTCGGACTATGTAACGCAACCGCGTGGAAAGAAAAGGAGCGGATTTGGCGCAGCAAAGGAAAGCGATGGGCCTCCAACGGGGCTGGTGCTCCATCATCCATGGCGTGGTGCGGGCGGATCGGTGGGAGGCCGCCCTCCTCAGCGCGATCGCCATTATTGGCGGCGGGCTTTGGGCCTTTATCGCGCTCGCCGACGAAGTACTGGAAGGCGAGACTCATGCGTTCGACCGGATCGTTCTCCTCTCCCTGCGCAATGCGAAGGACCTCAGCGATCCGATCGGGCCTTTCTGGCTTGAGATCTGCGCCCGCGATATCACCAGTCTTGGCGGCATTCCCGTTCTCACCCTGGCGACACTGACTTCAGCCGGGTTTCTCCTGGTAGTGGGCAAACGCCACTTGGCGCTGCTTCTGGTGATTGCCGTTGGTGGTGGCCTTCTGCTTGCTTCCGGGCTGAAGGAGTTCTTTGACAGGCCGCGCCCCGACCTGGTTCCGCACGCCGTCCGTGTCTACACACAGAGTTTTCCCAGCAGCCACGCCATGCTGTCGGCGGTGACGTATCTGACGCTCGGAGCCCTGCTTGCCCGATCCCAGCCGCGCTGGGGGCTAAAGGCATACATGCTTGGCGTTGCCATCCTGCTGACGCTGCTGATCGGCATGAGCCGGGTCTATCTGGGCGTGCACTGGCCGACGGACGTTTTGGCCGGCTGGTGTGCCGGGGCGGCCTGGGCAATGTTATGCTGGGCAGGAGCTCTCGCACTGCAACGCCGGGGCGCGGTGGAACCAAATGCCTCGGCACCCGCGGAAATCGCCGGGAGAGACCTTCCGGATTGATAAGTCCTTCGCCCGCGCGCCGTTGCTCAGAAGCAATGCTTCACTGTCAGGCCCTCCGGAAGCCGGATGAAGGCGGGGTCAGCCGAGCCGTCGTCGCAGGTGTTGTCCAGTTGCGCCTGCGTCAGCCCCTTGACGCCGCTGAAATCGGCGCCGCTGATATCCGTATCCGCAAGATTGGCGCCGGTGAGATCGGCCCCGGAAAGCGACGCGCGGTCCAGTTCCGCACCACTGAAATTTGCGCCCCGCAGGTTGCTGTCCTGCAGGTTGGCGGTTGTCAGCACGGCGTCGGATAAGTTCGCTCCGGCGAGGTTGGAACGGGAAAAGTCTCCGCCGTGAAACGAGCCATTGCTCATATCCAGTTCGCTCAGATCGCAGCCTGAGCATTCGTTGGCAGCAGCAAGCCGTTGCCGGTCCTGTTCATTGAAGGCCGATACTTGTGAGATCATCGTCATGAAGACCACCGCGAGAACGGCTGCAATGGGGCGCATATTCCTCCTCTCGGCCGCGCGGCCTTCCGGAAATCAGGTTCCACGCTGGGCATGGCACACCGACCATGGACGACCGCGCCGCACTTCGCAAGCCTGACAGGGTAATGCGAAAACCGCTCAGCCGTGGCTCGAGTAGCCGACAGGTGGCTGGTAACCGGTTTTCGCCGCGCTTGCCTTTTTCATCGCGCGCATGCCCTCGTCCGCCGAAAGCAAAACGGTTGTCGAAAGGGCCACGTTCGCGCCAGCGCCCGTAAGGGCAAGAGAGCACGCGGCGCAACTCTCGTTGTCAGGAAATTCGACAATTGACACGCCGTCGTACGAGCCGAACGAAAAGAAAAATTGGTGGACTTTCCCTCCGAATCCTTCGACGGCCTTGCGTAGTTCGCGTGGCCGATCCTGTGGTGCCTCTACCATTGCCTTGATCGCCGGATCCTTATATTTCCATTGGAAGAGAAAATATGACATCTTCTGCCCTCCCCTCCCGCAGCGCTCGTTCGCCATATTCAGCTGATACGCAAAAATTATACTACAAAGCCATGGGTCGAAGGGAGATCTCCGCTCTCGGCGGCGCGGCCACGCAGTGGCAAAAGGGGTGTGGCATGCGCGGCAATGCTGCGGTCAGTCACCTTGCCGTTCGATGATCGGGTGAGCGGCGGAAAGAACGATCGCGCCGGCGTTGGCGTATCCGCATCACTTGCCTAAATGTGGGATCGGGGCGTCATCTTGTGCGCCGATCGGGTTCGGCTTCATGGCCGAAGGGGGTGGATAAAAAAGTATGCATAGCGAAGCCGTCAGTCCGGTATTCCAGGAACTTGAGGCCCTTTATAAGGCCGCGCCGGTTGGGCTAGCGCTATTGGATCGCGATCTCCGATTTCTTCGGATCAACCAGAAGCTCGCTGATCTAAATGGCCTGCCTGCCGAGGCATATCTGGGACGGCCCGTCAGCGATGTACTGCCGGAGCTGGCACCCTCTCTCGAGCCTTTTTTCCGCCGCGTTCTGGAGTCCGGCCAGCCGATCTCCGGCCTCGAAATCACCGGCGAAACTCCCAGCCAGACGGGGGTGGTTCGGAGCTTCGTCGAACAGTTCTATCCCGTAAAGGCAGAAGACGGCACCGTGATGGCAATCGGCGTGATCGTTCGAGAGGTGTCTGGCCACAAGCGCGCCAAGGTCTCCGAATCAGATCTTCCCGAGCGCCGGGACGCTGATGACCTGCTGCGGATGAGCGAGGCGCGGTTGTGGCGCTTCATTGATGCCGCACCCGTACCCATTGCGATGTTTGATCGTGACATGCGCTATATCGCGGCAAGCCGGCGCTTCAAGTTGGACTTTGATCTGGAAAACCAAGAGCTGGTCGGACGCTCGCATTATGACGTCTTCCCCGAAATCCCGCAGCACTGGCGCGATGTCCATCAGCGCTGTCTGCAGGGCGCCGTCGAGAGCTCGGCCGGGGAACGGTTTGTTCGATCGGATGGCACGGTGAATTGGGTCCGGTGGGAAATCCAGCCCTGGTACGACACTCCGGAAAGGATCGGCGGTATCATTCTATTTTCCGAGGACGTGACCGAACGCAAGGAAGCGGAGGAGTCTGTCCGTCTTGCCGTCGCCAACGCCGAGCAGGCCAATCGGGAGAAGGAAGACTTTCTGCTCGCCGTCAGTCACGACATCCGCCAGCCTCTGCAAACCCTGAGCTTCCTGCAGGAGGTGCTGGCGAAAAAGATCCACGATCCTGAGATGCGCGAGGTGCTGGCTCGTCAGGCCGGCACAGTCTCGGCGATGACCGAAACCCTCAACACGCTGCTGCACTTTGACCGGCTGGAACGCGGCGCGGTTGAGCCTCGGCACACTGACGTCTCCCTGAGAGAGGTGTTGGAGCGTCTTCGGGATGAATTCGAGGACCGGGCGCGCGCCAAATTGCTGACTTTGCGATGCGTGCCGACGTCGCTTGTCGCACGCACCGACGCGGTTCTGCTCTCCCGGGTCCTTCGCAACCTGCTGTCGAATGCGATCAAGTATACGAAGGCCGGCAGCGTGCTGATCGGGTGCCGCCGCCGTGGAGCCGTCGTGCGGATCGAGGTCTGGGACACCGGCGTTGGCATTCACGAAAACGAGACCGAACTGATCTTCGAGAAGTATCGCCAGGGCAACACGGGAGCGGAGACGAACCAGCATGGCTTCGGCCTGGGACTCTCGCTGGTCCGTCACCTTTGCCGGCTTCTTGGGCACGAGGTGGAGCTTTCTTCGGCTTTCGGCAAAGGCTCGGTCTTTTCAGTCACCCTCCCGCTTTCGGAACGGCCCCCGATAGCGCCAGAGCCGTCCGCTGCCGCTTTCGATGCCACCCCCACCAAGGGCGATCCCGTCGCCGACGGAGAGAGCGATGAAAACCGGGTTCATGTGGTTGACGACGACGCCGGAGCCCGTGAAGCGCTATCGAAGCTGCTCGAGTTTCACGGTGTTCCCGTTTCGGTGTACCCGAGTGCCGAGGCGTTTCTCGCCGTGTATAAGCCGGCGCCGGGGCAGCTCGAATGTCTCATTCTCGACGTGATCTTGCCAGAAATGACCGGTCTCGAGCTCTTGAGCGTCCTTCGCCAGCGTCGGATCGATGTTCCGACGATCGTCGTAACGGGTCAGCGGGACATGCAGATTGCCGCCCAGGCGGTGCTTCTCGGCGCGACGGATGTGATCGAGAAACCCGTACGCGGCGAAGTTGTGGTTCGCGCGGTGCGTCGAGCGCTCGATTCGGCAGCGCAGCGACGGGCCATGAGCAGGAAGATTCGGGAGATCAATGCTCTCTTCCAGCGGCTGACCCCTCGCGAGCGCCAGGTGATGGCCATGCTTGTGTTCGGGCTTGCGAATAAAGAAGTGGCCTATCGCCTGGGTATTTCCGAGCGGACGATCGAAGTGCACCGCCGGGCGATCATGCAGAAGATGACCGTGAAGTCCTTCGCCGAACTTGTCCGCGCTGCAGCACTGCTGGGGTTTGGGTCGAGCCCCGGCTAAGGGTGCTTCTGAGTACCAAATTACCTCAAACGAGGTAGGTACTTTCCACTACGCGCTTTCCTCAACTGTTCATTTCCGCTTGCCAGAGCGTCTAGTTACTTCGTCGGAGAAGGAGTTGGAAGGCCAACCGAACGATGGAATGTGGTGATGCAGAGCGCGCGGTCGTCGGGCATTCGCGGTACCGGCAACCGGAGGGAAGGTGGTCACGCCGAGGGACGGAGCCGACGCTCGCCGAGGTGATGAGCGATCCCATTATTCATCTGCTCATCCGGCGGGACCACCTCCGGCCCGATGAGGTGTGGCAAGTCATCTGTGTCGGCCGCCAGGCAGTGCTGGCGCGCCGGGAGGGTTCAAGCGGGGGACGACCACCCGCAGAGCTTCGAAGCTGAGAGTAGGCTGCGAGGGCCTGTCCGGATCCGCGGTTTCGTCTGGGGGCGTGGGGAGCGACGAGGGGGGCGCTGGTGGAGTGTGCGGCGCGCGATAGGGGCGCGTGTGGGTCGCCACTCCACCAGCGTCGCTTCTTCGCACTGCCTGCGGACATGGTTCCTACAGAACACGTTTTCCCCCCCGCCAGACCGATGTGATGATCGGAATGCGCTCGTAAACGCGGACGCGCATCAGGTCGGCGCGACGACCCGCCGCGATTTCTCCGCGATCTCCGAGGCCCACCATCGTTGCCGGTTGCGCGGTTACGGTTGCCACGGCTTCCGGCAGCGGAATGCCCAGCTTCTGATGCAGGATGAAGCACGCCTCGATCAGGCTCATGGGCACGTAATCCGAGGCGAGCCCGTCGACCAGGCCGTCCGCCGCGAGCACCCGCGCCGAAATGTTGCCGGCATGCGAGGCTCCCAGCACAACGTTGGGCGCTCCCATCACCACCCGCATGCCGGCGGCGCGTGCCGCCGTGGCGGCCTCCCGGGTTGTCGGAAACTCGCTGATCGATACCCCCAGAGCCGCGGCCTCTCGCACGTGATCCTCGGTCGCATCGTCGTGGCTGGCGAGCGGAATGCCGCGGCAGAGCGCACTATGCGCCACCTCTCTGCGAGCCGCATCCTTGCGCTCTTCGGGAAACTGGCGGCGCCGCTCGAAAATTGCCGCCAGTTCTTCATCGCTGGCTTGAATGCGGACGCCCTGCCGCCAGCGATCCAGATCGCGCCACTGGCGCCCCCCGGGCGAATGGTCCATGAGCGAGACCAGAGACACCAGCGGATCGTCGATCAGACCGGCGAACGTTTCGACGACGGCGTCGGTGGAAACCTCACAGCGCACATGCAGGAGGTGCTCGGCCTTGAGCAGTCCGTCCCGCTGTGCGCGCTCCATGGCACCCAGCGCATCGGACAGCGCCGCCCCCGGTCGGGCGCAGCCGCGATGCCGGTCCCCGATGCAGAGAGCGTCGAAAACGGTGGTAACCCCCGCCGCCACGACCTGCCGGTCGTGGGCGAGCAGCGCCGGCAGGCCCGGCCAGTCAACCTGAGGACGGGGCTCGAGATGGCGCTCGAGATTGTCCGTATGGACATCGATCAGACCAGGAAGCAGAAAGTCGCCCTCCAGGTCAATGGCGGACGGGAGCCTGCTTCGGCCGCCGTCAACGGCAGAAATGCGGTCGCCAACGAGATGAACGGTCCCAGGAAAAATTGCCGGCCCGGCCACGATGCGTGCATTGGTCAGAGTCTGATGCGCGGCGTTGGCACCGCCTGGGCCTGCAGATCGGATCGCTCGTGTGAAACCGGTCGCCGGAGGAGACGGCGCTGCCCCCCAGCTTTCCATCGGAAGCCGGTGGTTATCGGTGGGCATTTCCTTGCTGCCGTCAAGTTGTCTGCCTGTTCGCATGCGCCGCGCCATTGCTGATCTGATCTATCTTCTTCGCAATTGATTAAGACTCGGTGCATGCGGCGGTCCGACTGAGACGCCAGCCCCTCACCGCAGCAGCAGGCTCGTCAGCGCTCGCGAAACCCCCGTTCCACGGTGAACAGGAACGGCTGCAGGAGATATTCGAGCACTGTCCGGTCCGCGGTGGCGATAAACGCCTCGGCCGACATGCCGGGAGTCAGGATGATGGACGGATCGAGCCGCCGGAGTTGCGCCCGATCGATTTCAATTTTCGCCTTGTAGTAGCGCTCACCGGACTTCTCGTCCTGGAACGCATCGGCGGAAACCGCGCTGACCTGACCATCGATGCGATGCAGATTACGCTGGGGGAATGAAGGAAATATGACGTAGGCGTGTTGTCCGGCGCGGACGTCGTCGACGTCGCGCGGCACGACGTGCGCCTCAATGATCAGGTTGTCCTTCTCCGGGACAATGCTGACGACTTCCTCGCCAGGCCGTACGACCCCCCCTGGAGTCTTGAACTTCAGGTCGAGAATTGTCCCCGAGACCGGAGCAGCGATACTGGTGCGGGACACCTTGTCCAGACTGTCCTTGAGCTGCTGTTCGACCTCAGCGCGCTTTGCCTGCGTTTCGGTGAGTTCCTGATCGACCTCCTCCTTGCGCTTCACCTTGACATTGACGATCTGCAGCTTGGTTTCGCCGATCTGCTCCTCGGCCCGGGCAATCCGGGAGATCAGCTCGCCTTCCTGGCCGAGCAAATCCGCTTCTGCCCGCTGAAGCGCCAAGAGGCGCGATTTGCGCTCATAGCCCTTTTCCACCATCTCCTTGACGATCACGACTTCCTGACGGATCAGGCCGGTCTGTTGCCGGACGCTCTCCAGCTGCTTCTCGGCTCCGGTGATTTGCATCTTGAGCTGGGCGACCCGCTGACCGAGGATCGACTCCTGGCTCTCGTCATTGGCGCGGCGGGTGAGGAACTGGTTCACCTGCTGTTCGATCACCCCTTGCACCTCGGCATCGCTCCGATCGGCAAGCGACGGGTGCTGGAAGTCGATCGCCGTGGCGCCGGCACGCTCGGCCTGCAGCCGGGCTTCGGCTGCCGCCAAAGCCCGCAGGCGGCCGGTGAGCTGGGCAGCCAGGGCTCGGGCACTGATCCCGGAGAGCGTGACCAGCACGTCACCCGCGTTCACGTGATCGCCCTCGCGCACTTTGATTTCGTCAATAACCCCGCCTTCAAGGTGCTGGACATGCCGCAGGCTTCCCTCCGGACTGACGACGCCCGGAGCGATCGCGGCACCCGCGACCGGAGCCGTTGCTGCCCATCCACCGCCGAGGATGAAGAAACCGCAGAGGATGGCGAGCCCCAGCAGGACCGTCCCACGCAGTTCGCGCGACAGCGAGGAAGAAGGGATGACCGCGGCCGGAAGAAGGACCTCGCGCCGGTCCGTCATGGCGTTCGTCCCCGCGATTCGAGCGGCGCCGGAAGCTCGCGCGCCGTCGCTTCGGGAGAGGCGGGCCCGGCCATATCCCCCGGACGGACGACGCGGGACCGGTCGCCCAGCGGACCCCGCTTCGACATCAGCCTCGTCAAGACCTCATCGCGGGAGCCGAACATCTCACCATGCCCGTCGCGCAATACCAGCAGCTTGTCCACCGGACGCAGGATGCGCGGCTGGTGCGCCACAATGACGACGCTAGCGCCCCATTCCTTCGCCCGCGCCATTGCCAGCATGAGGCTCTCTTCGCCTTCCGTGTCGAGGCTGGCATTCGGCTCGTCCAGCACGATCAGCCGCGGCCGCCGGTAGAGGAAAGAGCCACCCTCCCCGATTTCGGTTTCGTACCCGTTCGGCAGGCGCAGGATGATTTCGTGCACGCCGGCGATCATCGCGGCGTCGATCACAGACTCAGGGTCGGGCGCAGCACTGAGACGCGCGATATTGTCCCGCACCGTCCCGCCGAACAGCTCAACGTCCTGCGGCAGGTAGCCCACATACGGACCAAGCTGTTCCGGTGGCCAGGCGAACAGATCGGCCCCATCCAGCCGGGCATGGCCGCGGGTCGGCTGCCATGAGCCCACAAGGATCTTGCATAAGGTCGATTTGCCGGCGGCGGAGGGGCCGATGATGCCGAGCGCCTCGCCCGACTCCAGTGCGAAGCTCACGCCGTTCAGGACCGGCTTGTCCCGACCGTGCGGAACGAAGCTCACCTGCTCGCAGGTGAGCCGGCCCTGGGGCGCCGGAAGCGGCATTGTTTTCGCGGGCGGCGGCAGCCGTTCCATCAACCTGCGCAAGCGATCCCACGCATCCCGTCCGGCAACCATCTGCCTCCAGGCACCGATCGCCTGTTCGACCGGCGCGAGGGCTCTGCCCAGGAGGATGGAGGCAGCGATCATTCCGCCGGAGGTGAGTTCGCCGTGAACGACGAGATAGGCCCCGAGCCCGAGAATCAGGATCTGCACGAAGATTCGCGCAAACTTTGACAACCCGAGGATCGTCGCATTGCTGTCCGCCGCTTCGAGCTGAAGCGCCAGAATATTCTCACCACGGGCCATCCAGCCGGAAAGGAATCCCGGCAACATGCCCATGGCCCGAAAGGCGTCGGTATTCCGGATCGCCTGATCCGCCTGCTGGATATTGCTGATCGACATCATCCCGGCCCGCCTCAGCGGCTTGCGGGAGGCGTATTCATTGAGCATGGCGAGAGAAAAAAGGACCACCGCGGAAACCACACTGAGAACGCCGAGCCAAGGGTGCATCAGCCAGATGACTGCCAGAAAGAACGGTGTCCAGGGCGCATCAAAAATGGTGCTCACACCGGGCCCGCTGAGAAAGCTCCGCACCACCCCAAGGTCTCGCAGCGCCTGGGCATTGGCTGCACCTCCCTGCAGTGTCGCCCGCATCCCGGCGGCGATCAGGTCCGGCGACAATCGGCGTTCCAGCCATTGGCCGAGCCGGGCAATAATTCTGCTGCGCACCATTTCCAGCAGACCCAGCGCCAGAACGGCGAGCCCGGCGATGGCGGTCAGCATCACCAGCGTCTCCACCTTGCCGCTGGCCAGCACCCGATCGTACACCTGCATCATGTAGATCGGCGACGTGAGGATCAGGAGATTGATAAACAGACTGAACACCGCCAGGTAGAGGACGGCGCTACGGCCTTCCTTGACGATGGCCCGCATCGGATCGACCCGTTCGCCGGCCATTCGGCTCAACCCCTCGCTTCTGGCAAGACGACGCTTTGGACGCTGATCCACGACAACGCCAAAAACCCCACGCGCAGTCTCTGCCACTTCTCATACCGGAAAGACAACCAACGAACAACGCCAGCGACCGGCATGGATTGGATGACGGACGCACAGGAACCACCGGCTGGCCAGTCGTGGAGCAAGGGCATCTTCAAGGGACGAGCCGGGAATCAGTTCGGTTCTCTTGCAGGCAATCTGACAGAGACAATTGGCTGACGACGCTTGTCTTGCGATTGGGCCAACATGGATCCTGAGGTATGCTTCGCCGTTTTCGCCGCGCTCAAGCCGCAGGACACGCCCGAATTGCCCGTAAAGCCAGACTGACTGTCGTTACACGCAGCGAGTGCCAGACTGATCACCGGGTTGCTTCGCCAAGGGCTGGAGAACTCACGACGTCATGAAAAAGCGCATCATCGTCGGGCTGAGTGGGGCGTCGGGTGTCATCTACGGCATTCGGACACTCATGCACCTCCGTAACCTGCCAGGCATCGAAACGCATCTCGTCATGACGAAGGCAGCCGCTATCAACATCCAGCTCGAAACCGAGCATCAGGCCAACGAAGTCCGGGAATTGGCCGATGTCGTCCACGACCCTGCCGACCTGGCGGCAGCGATATCCTCGGGCTCGTTTCGCACCGCTGGCATGATCGTGGCGCCGTGCAGCATAAAAACACTATCCGGAATTGTTCATTCTTACGCCGACAACCTGCTCTCCAGAGCCGCCGACGTCTGCCTCAAGGAAAAGCGGAAACTTGTGCTCGTTGTTCGCGAGACCCCTTTACACAAGGGACACCTGGAAATGATGGTCAAGGCGGCCGATCTCGGGGCTCTTATCTTGCCGCCGCTGCCGGCCTTTTACCACAAGCCGAAGACAATTGAGGATCTGATCGATCAGAGCATCGGAAAGTGCTTCGATTATCTTGAGCTGGAGCACACACTGTTTCGGCGCTGGGGCGAACGAGAGCCGTGACGCCAGAATGCGATGGCCGGGGCTAGACTGCGCCAGATCGTCTCAGCGCCACCGGCGCACCCCCGGCAAATTCCTTTACGGGCCGCTGGCGTCGCAACCATGGCATCGCTAGTGTCTGCACCGGCTTGTGGCGGGAGCCCGTGCGACCGACCGGGCCGCTGACGCAAGGATCTTCCCAGCAAACTGCGGAGCCTCCGATGCCGCTGATCGAAACCGCGCTCGCCGACCAGGTCGGAACGATCGTTCTGAGCAACCCTGAAAAGCGCAATGTCCTGAACGAGGCGCTGATTGAGGAAATCACCGAGAGTCTGGCCCACTTGCGCGAACGATCGGCACGCGCCGTGGTCCTTCGGGCGCCCCCCGGTTGCAAGGTGTGGTCAGCAGGCCATGACATTTCCGAGCTCCCAAACGCCGGCCGTGATCCGCTTGGCTGGGGCGACTCGCTACGCGTCCTGGTGCGCGCCATCCAGATGTTCCCATCCCCCGTGCTGTGCCTGCTCGAAGGCGGGGTTTGGGGTGGTGCCTGCGAGGTGGCAATGGCCTGCGATATCCTGATTGCCGCCCCGAACACGACCTTTGCCATCACGCCCGCGAAGCTTGGCATTCCCTACAATCTCAGCGGGCTGCTGACGCTAGTGAATAACGTCCCGCTGGCGGTAGCAAAGGAGATGCTGTTCACCGGCCGGCCCATTCCTGCAAGCCAAGCCCTGAACCTGGGAATGATCAATTACATCAAGCCAGTGGAGGAGATCGAGGCGTTCGTTTACGGCACGGCTCAGCACATCGTCGCCAACGCCCCGCTGAGCATCACGGTGATGAAGGAAGAGTTGCGTCTTCTCACCAGCGCCCGAGCGATGAGTCCGGAACTGTTCGAACGGATCCAGGGATTGCGGCGGACGGTTTACGACAGCCAAGATTATCAGGAGGGCCTGGACGCCTTTCGCGAGAAACGCAAGCCTGCATTTCGGGGTGTTTAGGCCCCGCGCCCCCAGCTACAACAGGATGCGCCACCGTCGGCGCATCCTGACCGCTGCTATTCCGCAGCAAAGCCCACGGCGGGCCGTTCAGAACCCGCCGACGATCCACGTCGCCGAAGCGATCGTTATGGCCGCGGAAACCACGCACAGCGCCAAGCCAACCCTTCGCATGTGCTGCATATGGTGTGCATTTTCATCGATCTGCCTGGCACGGGTTCCGGACTCACTCAGCCAGCGCTGAGGTACGCATCGCTCGTCCGCCAATGAAAGCCCGTTATGCCGCTCTAATCTCGGTTCCCTCGCAAGAAGCTTCATTTCCCACCTTGATCTGGGTGCCTCGAAGAGTGTTTGCCCCCGCCCAGACCTCCAATTCATTCCGACCGTTCCGGTTCTCGTACCGCATTCGGCCGGTCCCCTGAACTCCATCCTCGACCCGGGTACTACCTTTCACATACCCTGCCCGCCCCCGTCTAAGCGGGCCTCCGGGTTGAAATATGTATGTAACACATCTATCGGAATTGCCAACCCATTGATGACGAAAAGCGAAAAAAATAAAGGGGTGGATCCGGCAATTCTCCACCGGCACGTCGTCGCGCTCTTTATCAGGCGCGGCCGGGAGGCACTCCGGCGACCGCGTGCATTTCCATGGCCGGGGAGCTAGCCTCTTGCGATTCCGCCGCAAAATCGCTCTGTTTCTATTCTGCCTGCTGCTGACGCCAACGCTCGTCATCGCCCTTTACCGCTTCATCGATCCGCCGGTGACGCCGCTGATGGTGATCCGCCTGGCGCAGGGCGAGAAACTCGATCACCGCGCGGTGCCGCTTTCCCGGGTATCCCCCAGGCTCGTCGCCTCCATTGTTGCCGCCGAGGACAATCTTTTCTGTCGCCACTGGGGATTTGACGTGGCCGCGATGCGCAATGAGCTTGTCAACTGGTTGGATGGCGATCGGCCGCGCGGCGCCAGCACGATCACGATGCAAACGGCGAAAAACATCCTCCTGTGGCCCGGACGGGATCCCCTGCGCAAGGTGCTGGAAGCCTTCCTCACTCCACAGATCGAACTGCTCTGGGGCAAGCGGCGCATCATGGAGGTTTATCTTGGCATCATCGAAATGGGCCCCGGGATCTATGGGGTGGAGGCCGCCGCGCGACGATACTTCGGCAAACCGGCAGCGGCGCTGTCATCCCGGGAGTCCGCACTGCTCGCCGCCATTCTGCCCAACCCTCTGGAGTGGTCCCCAATCCGGCCCAATCGCCTAGTGTCGTCCCGGGCCGTCCGCATCGAGCGCCGGGCCGGCCAACTGGGACCACTTCTCTCCTGCGTGACGGGGACGGAGCACGTGGCGCGGCAAGCCGACGGCATTGCGCACCCGCGGTCTGCATACTAGTTTTGTGGAATGACCCTGCGGCTTGCCGATGCTGAATCCCGACGCTGGTTCTGGCGGCCCGCGCTGGTTGCTGCCGCGGGCGCGCTCGCCATTAGCGTCGCGATCGGACTGAACTTCTGGCAGACGGCTGAGATCGAACAGCCGATGTCGTCGTCCGCGCCGGCGGGAGGAATAGCCCCTTCCCCGCCGCCTTCTGATGCTTTCAATCCGTTGCTGCCCAGCTTCGACGTCGTGCGCATCAACCCTTCGGGGGACACGGTTATTGCCGGGCGGGCCGCGCCGGGGGCGGAGGTGGTGCTTCGCGATGGTGACGCAGTGCTGGGAACGGTCACGGCTGACGGGCGCGGAGAGTGGGTCTTGCTGCCGGAAACCCCGCTACCTCCCGGTGCCCACCGGCTGAGCTTGCTCATGACGGGTACCGGTGGCGAGGCTACCTCGGGGCAGGAAGTTCTGGTTGTCGTCCCCAAGGCTGGCGAAGACGTGGGCGGCCGGCCTGGAGACGCGACCGCACAGCCCCTTGTCTTGCGCATTCCAAGCGAGGGGGGTCCGGCAACGGTACTGCAGAAGCCGCTCTCGGGCGTCACCGAAGCTCCGGTCGCGATCGATTCGGTCAACTGGCAGGACGGGCGACTCACCATCGAGGGACACGCGCCACCGCAGGCGCGCGTTCGTCTGTCGGTGGACGACCGGAAGGTGGGAGAGGCGATCGCGGATGCCACCGGACGCTGGAGCGTACAGCCATCCATGGGCGTCAGCGGCGGGAGCCGTTCGGTAACACTTGAGCAACTGGACAGCCGAGGATCGGCGACCTCGCGCATCACCATCCCGCTACCCCTCAAGGATCTGGCGAATTTGATGTCGGGCAAGGAGCAGAGTGGTGATCAGTTGCTAGTGGTCCAGCCTGGCACGAACCTCTGGCGCATCGCCCGCTCGGCCTACGGTCGCGGCACCGCCTATACGATTATCTATCAGGCCAACCGGAAGCAGATCGCCGACCCGGACTGGATCTATCCGGGCCAAGTGTTCCGTGTGCCGGCTTCCGTGGCAAACCAGACCGCGCGCTAAGTGCGCTTCCTTTGACAAGGATCCGATATCACCGTGATTGAAACGCAGCGGGGGCCCGCTCTGGTACCCATCAACCGCGACGGCTGGCCCTTCATCGTCGGGTTCGCTTTGGTTGCGGCCGTCCTCTGGTGGTTCTCCAACCTGCTTGGCATCGTGGGTCTGGTGGCGACGCTCTGGTGCGTCTGGTTCTTTCGGGACCCGGAGCGCATGACACCCGTGCGCGGCGGGCTAATCGTCAGCCCTGCTGATGGCGTCGTGTGCGCAGTAACCACCGCGGCGCCACCGGCCGATCTTGGCCTGACCGATGCGCCGCTGACGCGGATTTCGATCTTCCTGAACATCTTCAATGTTCACGTCAACCGCATCCCCATCGACGGCACCATCGGCGCGGTCCGGTACCGTTCAGGAAAGTTCGTCAATGCCTCCCTGGACAAGGCGAGCGAAGACAACGAACGCAACGCCATGCGCATCGATACCGCCGCCGGTCCCGCGGTCGTCGTTGTCCAGATTGCCGGACTCATCGCTCGCCGGATCAAGACCTGGGTTGGCGAGGGTGATGCCGTGCTGGCGGGCGCCCGCTTCGGCCTCATCCGGTTTGGCAGTCGTGTCGACGTCTACCTTCCGGACGGCGTGGCACCCCTGGTTTCCGTAGGACAGTCCTGCATCGCAGGCGAGTCGGTGCTTGCCGATCTGCGCGCCCAGGAACCCGCGCGTGCGGCAGAGCGGCGCTAGAGTCCTATGAAAGCCGACCGGCGGCAGCGCCTCAAAGGGCTGCACATCAACCGCATGATCCCGAATGTTCTGACCTTGCTGGCCCTCGCCGCCGGTCTCAGCGCCGTGCGGTTCGCCTTGAACGAACGCTGGGAACATGCAGTGCTGGCGATCGTGGTGGCAGGCATCCTCGACGGCCTCGACGGCCGAATTGCCCGGATTCTGAAAGGGGCCAGCCGCTTTGGGGCTGAACTCGACTCGCTGTCCGACTTTCTCTGCTTCGGCGTGGCCCCCGCCTTGACCCTCTACCTCTGGTCGCTTTCCCAGGCCAACCAGATCGGGTGGGCGCTGGTTCTGTTGCTGTGCATCTGCTGCGCGCTGCGCTTGGCCCGCTTCAATACGGACATTGACGACGAGGTACGCCCCGCCTGGACCCGCAGTTACTTTACTGGCGTCCCCTCCCCGGCCGGCGCCGGGATCGCCCTGTGCCCCATGGTTCTGTGGTTTCAGATCGACGCGGACTTTGTCAGGCATCCGGCCTTCGTCGGCTGCTTCGTGTTAGCCACCTCTTTCCTGCTGGTCAGCAGGGTTCGTACTTTCACGTTCAAGAGAATCCGCGTCCCGCAGCGTTGGATCCTGCCCGCGATGCTCGGCATCGGTCTGTATCTGGCGCTCTTGTTCAGCACGCCGTGGGTAACGCTGACCCTGACGCTTCTTGCGTACGTGGTTTCGATTCCGTTCAGCATGCGCCGCTTCGAACAGCAACGCTTGCGCCAGCCGGACCAAGCCACCCCCGATGTCGGTCCAGTGCCCCCCGCCGCCCGCGAGGGAAGCCCTGCACCGATTGGATCGCCACCCGGACAATGATGCGCTCATTCCGCACGAGCGCATCAGTCGGTGGCCCACATCCGGATTAAGTTCGAGCGCGCGTTGCTCAGCTTGTGGTACTGCGGACTCTGAGGGGCGACGCTCAGGATCCATTGCGTTACCAAAGCCATGTCATAGAGGATCGTGCGTTTGCCTTGATCCTGAACCATGCTCTGGATCCAGGTCACCGCGGCCAGCCGCTCGCCCTCGGTGATCTCCTCCACACGATGCAGCATCGTTGTCGGATAGAGGATGGCGTCGCCCGCCGGAAGCTTGACGCGCTTTTCGCCGTAAGGCGTCTCGATGCACAGTTCTCCCCCGCGATAGCTTGTGGGATCGCTGAGGAAAATGGTTGTCGACAGGTCCAGGCGCATCGGCACGGGGCGGCGCATGACCGGATTGTCGATGTGCGTGCCATAGGCCATCCCTTTGCGATAGCGCGAGAGGACGGGCGGGCGGATCAATTTCGGCACCGCTGCGACGCGAAAGGTCTCGTTGCGCTCGAGGGCCTCCAGAACGATCTCCTCGACCTGCCGCTGCTGCGCTGATGCGAGCGATAGCTGCTCATTTCGCTTGACCCCGGCGGCAGCCAACCCCGGCGAGCTGACGGCCCCGTCGACGAAGTCGCCCTCCTGGGCGATTCTCCGCAGCGTTGTCACCTCCGCTGCCGAGAGCAGGCCTTGCAGAACAAGCAGCATTTGCGTCTCCGCGCCCGGCATCTGTGGGCCGCGTCAGTCTAGTAATGGCAGCTCTTGATCTCAAGCAGAGGGCCGGCGTAGCCACTTCCTCCGCAATTGCGCCCCTTACCGAGGTTCGCCATTGCCTGTGGGCCAAGCGCCCGGCGAGCGGGCGGGGCTCGGAGCCGGTTGCGGGACGGCGCAGGATCGATCATTTATGGGGCATGAGCCTGCCCAAAACCTCAGGACCGGTTGTTGACCCGGTGGTGCCGACCGGGCTGCTGGATCGGCTCCGCGCGATCGTCGGTGAGCGCGGCTGCATCGACGAGACCGACGCCCTTGCCGCGTACCTGCACGAAGCGCGCGGGCTGTTCGTCGGTCGTTGCGCGGCGGTCGTCCGGCCTGCCAGCACAGAGGAGGTCGCCGAGGTCGTTCGCCTGTGCGCCGGTGCCGGCGTGGCCGTTGTTCCCCATGGCGGCAATACCGGCCTGGTGGGCGGTGGCGTGCCACGCGGCGGCCTCGTCCTGAGCACGGAACGTCTCAACCGGATCCGCTCCCTCGATCCCACCAACCGGACGATGACCGTGGAAGCCGGCGCAATCCTCGCCGACGTTCAGGCGGCCGCCGACGCCGTCGGAGCCCTGTTTCCCCTGAGCCTCGCCGCCGAGGGAAGCTGTCGCATCGGCGGCAATCTGGCCACCAACGCCGGCGGAATCAACGTGCTGCGCTACGGCAACGCTCGAGACCTGGTGCTCGGCCTGGAGGTCGTCCTGCCGGACGGGAGGATCTGGAACGGGTTGCGCGGCCTGCGGAAGAACAACGCCGGCTACGATCTCAAGCAGCTGTTCCTGGGATCCGAAGGAACCTTGGGCGTTATCACGGCGGCGGTCCTGAAGCTCTTCGCCAAACCGCGGAGCAGCGAGACGGCACTGGTCGCCGTGCCGGATGTCGAAGCCGCAGTAACGCTCTTTCAGCAGATCAACGACGTGACCGGCGACGCGCTGAGCGCCTGCGAGCTGATTCAGCGCCGCGCCGTCGAGTTCTGCGTTGCTCATATTCCCGGTTGCATCGACCCGTTCGCCGCGCCACACCCCTGGTACGTCCTGCTGCGCCTGACCAGCCCCCGACGGGACGATCCGCTGCGCGACGGCCTGGAGGCCGCGCTGGCCGACGCATTCGAGGCGGGCCGGGTCGCCGACGCCGTGGTGGCACAGAGCGAGACGCAGGCGCTCGACCTTTGGCGGATGCGGGAAAGCATCCCGGAAGCGCAAAAGCCCGAGGGAGGCAGCATCAAGAATGATGTGTCCCTGCCGCTGTCCCGGGTACCCACCTTCATCGAACGCGCGACGGACGCCGTGGAGGCCGCTCTGCCGGGGCTGCGCGTCTGCGCGTTTGGCCACCTTGGCGACGGGAATATTCATTTCAATCTGAGTCAGCCGGTGGGCATGGACCGGGCAGCCTTCATGGCGCAGTGGGATCGCCTGGAGCGGATCGTGTCGGACATCGCCACCGATCTCGATGGCACGTTCTCCGCAGAGCATGGCATCGGCGAACTCAAACGGGAAAGCCTGGCGCGCTACACGTCGGAGGTCGAAATCGAGCTGATGCGCCGACTGAAGCAAACATTGGATCCGGCCGGCATCATGAACCCGGGCAAAATTCTGTAGACTGGCTGATCAGACGCTGCCGATACCGAAGCGAATCAGGGTAGCGATGTAAGCCGCATAACCGGCGACGAAGAGTCCCCCCTCCCATCGGCTGACTCGCCAGCCGGTCACGGCGAAAACGACCAGAAGCACCGAACTGCCCGCCATCACCCAGATGTCGAAGGCAACGATTTCCTTCGGGACCGGAATCGGTTGCACGAGCGCGGTGATGCCGAGAATGCCAAGGACATTGTAAATACTCGAGCCGACGACGTTGCCGAAGGCGACGTCCGACTGGCCGCGCGCGGCGGCCACCACCGAGGTGGCAAGTTCCGGCAACGAAGTGCCCACTGCGACGACGGTCAAACCGATGATGGTCTCTGAGATCCCGACGTTGCGTGCGAGTTCCATGGCACCGCCGACCAGCAGGTAGGCCCCCACGACCAGCAGGAGGAGGCCGGCCATCGAAATTCCGATGCCAAACGCCAGGGAACCGCCGAACGCCGGTACCGTCGCGGCCTGTTCGTGAACATGGGCCGCCTCGTCAGCGCTCTGCACCTCCGTGCGATAACACCAGACAATGTATGCGAGCAGCAATCCGACAAACACCAAGCCGATCCACCGCGGCAGGTCGCCCCAAAAACAGACAGCAAGCAGCGCCACGGTGACCGCGATCAAGACGGGGCCATCACGCATGAACGCGGCGCGGGTGATGGCGAGGGGCATAAACAGCGCCGACAGCCCGAGGATCAGAAGAACATTGCAAATGTTCGAGCCGACGACGTTGCCGACCGCGATCCCGGGAGACCCCTTGACCGCGGCCGTCACGCTTGCCACCAGCTCAGGACTGGACGTGCCGAAGCCCACCAGGGTCAGACCGATGAGCAACGATGACACGCCCAGCCGGCGCGCTATTCCCACCGACCCCCGCACCAGCAGCTCCGCTCCCAGAACAAGCAGAATAAGTCCGCCGGCGAGTTCGAGGTAAATCAAGCGAGAGTGCCCTTCCGAACACTGGACCGCGGCGACGATGCCAGAGGTCGCCGGGCCGTGTCGCGGGGGGTCAGCAACACGGCCCGGCACCCGGGACAGGAAATGCGACCCTCAGCTGGGGGGGTTAGATGGGTCGCCGCCACGTTCCCGGGCATTCGATAAGAAGATTTTTACCTACTGCATCGTGCCCGGCGCCTCCAGGGCGACCGCGGCAACGCTTTCAACAGGCTTTGCAGGGGCGAGCCTGCTCTGACGCCGCTCAATCACCACCATGGCCGCGGCGGCAAGGAACGGAACGCTCTGGATGAGCAGAGTGGAGGCGAAAACCGTCATTTCGACGACATTGGTCGTATTCAGGACCAACAGGACAACCGCCGAAATGAGCAATCCCGCACCCAGCAGCGCCTCCCAAAAGGCGGGATTTTCCGACCCGCGCCGAGCGTTGCCACCCTTTTCGGTCCGCCGGAACGGCAGGCTGTCCTGGATCAGGCCGACCAGCACCGCCCGCGCCACAGTCAGCTGCAAACTCATCGCCGCGACTGCCGCTCCCGGGACCTGTCGCATCGGGATGCGGACCCGCTTGGCATACAACAGGATGCAATGCAGCAGATTGACGACGAACGCAGCCAGGATCGGCACGGTGAAGGCCACCGTCGGGATGACAACGCCGACGAAGATGATCACCGGGACCCAGATCAGATTGAGGATGGAGGCCAGGGTGCCCAGCGCGTCGGCGAACCACAGCGACCATCCGGAAACGAAGTGGAACTTCTGCGCCGGCGTCAGAGTCCGCGCGCCCGGCAGCATGTGCGTCCAGTGCTTGCGGATGATCTGCATCGCGCCGTAAGCCCAGCGGAAACGCTGCGTCTTGAAGGCCTTGAAGGTGTCGGGAAGCATGCCCCGACCGTACCGGTAATTGGTATATAGCGCCTGATAGCCGGCTTCGTACAAGCGCAGGCCCAGCTCGGTATCCTCGCAGATGGTGTCTGTTCCCCAGCCGCCGACCTGATCGAGGGCCGACCGCCGGACAAGACACATGGTGCCGTGGGTGATGATGGCGTCGTCTTCGTTACGCTGCACCATGCCAATATCGAAGAAACCGGCATACTCGGCGTTCATCACCTGCTTCAGAGGGACCTCGTCACCGTCTCGATGGTCCTGGGGAGCCTGGACCAGCGCGATTCTCGGGTCCTCGAAATGGGGCACCAGATCGGCAAGCCAGTTCTTTTCGACCACGTAGTCGGCATCGAGCACGGCGATGATCGACGCATCCGGCGCCGTGTGCTGCAACGCGACGTTGAGCGCGCCCGCCTTAAAGCCGGTGCAGGTGATGTCGAGGAACTTGAAGCGGTCTCCGAGTTCCCGGCAGCGCGCTGCAACGGGCGCGGAGTAGCGTGCTTCCGGCGTGTTGTTGACAATGACCACCACTTCGTAATCGGGGTAGTCGAGCACCGCCAGGCTGTTGAGGGTCTCCACCACCATGTCCGCGGGCTCGCGATAGGCGGGAATGTGGATCGAGACTTTGGGCGCCGTGCCCGTAAAGGTGCGCCGCGCGCCCGTCGTGATCAGGCGGCGAGGTCCGCTGCCGAACAGCACCTCCGACAACTCGTTTACCTTGGTCAGCGTGATCAAGGTCAGCGGCACGAGCATCAGCACGCCTATACCCCACATGATGCCGATGGCAACGGTCATGTAGTGTTCGAAGGGATAGGCCAGAGCCGCAGCGATGCCGAAAGCCAGTGCATTGGCAGCAACCGCGAAGGTCAAGGCCTGCGCCATCGACGGCCGCCGCCAGAACAGGCCACCCAGTGTCAGCAGGAAGCCGATAACCAGCCCGGCCGCCGCCTTGTCGAGGACGTGGCTCTTTTCGACAAAACCCGTCAGCGGGAATTTGAGATTGCGGTCAGCATCGAAAATTCCCCAATACGCACCGACACTGCCTTCGTTGACCTTCCAGGTCTGATCGAAGGCCTCGATGATGTTGTATTCGATGCCGCGCCGCTCCGCCTCGGCCACGAAATCGCGGATGATCTCCGCCTGGCTTAGCTGGCTCGGGGCCGCATCCAGGCGATTATAGCCCTGGCTCGGCCAGCCGAATTCGGTCACGACGATGCGCTTGCCGGGGTAGGTCCGCTTCAGCAGCTCAATCTTGTCGAGCGTATACGCCACCGCCTGGTCCGGCGCGACACCCTCCCAGTAAGGCAGGATATGGACCGCCATAAAGTCCACGGCCCGCACAAGCTTCGGCTGTTCCAGCCAGATGTTCCAGATTTCCCCGGTGGAGACCGGGACGCGCACCTGCTTCTTGGCCTTCTGAATCAGCGCGATCAGTTCGTCGGGGGTTCGTTCGGCGCGCGTCAGCACCTCGTTGCCGACGAGCACGGAACGGACGTTGCGGTGCTGCTTGGCGATCTGCACAACCTCGTCCAACTCCGAGCGGTCGCGCTCATCGGTATCGCCAACCCACGAGCCGACAATGACGTTAAGCCCGAGCTTCGCCGCGATCGCCGGCACTTGGTCGATGCCATCGATCGTCGAGTAGACACGCACGCCCTGCGCCACGTTGGCGATCGCCCCGAGGTCGGCCTCTATCTGTTCGGGGGGGATGGTTTGTCGATGGGTGCGCGGGTCCTGCCCTGTCAGATACGGGCTGTAGGAGAGGTAATCGATGGGCGCTTCCAGATCGGCCGGCGCAACCGCCCGATCGGTTAGATGCCAGGACGCAGCTTGAATGGCCGCTGCGACGACCGCCGCAATCAGTACGATCCGCATGGATTGAACCGAGAGGTAAGGGTTGAAGAGGCGTTGACGGTGTTGTCGATGCCCTGCTCAAAGCAGCTTTGATAGCTGCATGTTAATAACTTAGGTGGGGATTGTGTCACCTTCAAGGCGGTCACGCGCGGGCTCCTCGTCTATCACTTGGTGCCGTTTGTCGGCTTGCTTGCGGGTGGCGGTACGTCGACGGGTTTCTTGGGCTCGGCGGCCGATTCCGCCGGCTTTTTCGATTCGGCAGGCGGCTCCGCCGCATCCTTCGATCCATCGGTGGGCTGCGGCGACGGCTTGGGAGCCGGAGATGCAACGCGCGGCTTTGTCGCGGGGTCCGTCCAGCATTGTGCAACCCGATCGGCCAGCGCCTCGTTCTCAGCTATACCGAACCCTACAACACAGCCGAATGCCTTGCTCAGGTGCTCCTCGGGACAGCCGAAGCGCTGATAAAACGGCACGAAATCGTTTCCGGTCATCGCGTCGTCCCGCACCAGCAGGCTGACAATGCGCTGACCGAGCCAAGCACAGTCCTCCCGCAAGGCCGGATTTTGCTGCTGGCCTTCCGGCGGAACGATCGGTCGAGGCGGTGGTGTGCGCTCCTTTGCCCGCGGCTCGCGCTCCGGGCCTGATGACCTGGTCTCGCCGGATGTCGCCTGATCCGTCGGCGCCCGGTACTGCGCCTCCCAGAACGCTGCCGAGGCACCGCCGGCCTTGACGCAGAGCAGTATGACGATCGTTGCAGACGCGACCCGCAGATTGACCATGAAAGGCTCTTTGCTCTTGCAAATGATAATTCCGCGCTCTTTATCCGAAGCCGTTGTGCGATGCAATCGCTGCACCGCCGTCACAACGAGATGTGCGCACCCCGTTGCGGGTCGACGCTCGGCGTATCATCGAAAGGTTGCTTGGAGCAACACAGGAGCTGCTGACCGGTATGCGCCCGCGTGGCTGGCTCGGCGAACGCTTTTGCGTTCGCTCAGCCGCCGGAACCCCCGGTCCCGCGAACCGTTCAGGTTGCCGCCACCGCAACGATCGAGGGGAAGATCGACCTCGGCCAAACCCGCCTCTTTCCGTGGTCGCTGCGGGGCTGTGACGGTGTGATGAGGACAGGCGAGTGGTGCGGCCGAGAAGAGTCGAACTTCCACGGGCTTTCGCCCACAGCGCCCTCAACGCTGCGCGTCTACCGGTTCCGCCACGGCCGCAACAGAGTACGGCCTTCTTATACAAGTCCCCCGGAGAGCGTCAAAGGCCGATTTGCTCCCCCCGCCTCTCCGCCCAGACCGCCCATCCTTCGACGCGCCTCGACGTCCTCTGCAATTGCCGCCTTGCTGCGGACATTCCTGAAGCCTAATGGAATGGCGGCGGCCGGGACCGCTCTCCTGCCAGCGGCTTTCCGCTCCCCGAGCGGCCACGTGTATTGCGTATTCTTGGAAATTGACTCGTTTACAAATAACGGATGAGGTTGAGGCACGATGACGATCAGGGTAAACGTCAAAATTATTACTTCATTATTGGTGGTCTTTGCGCTTACGGCATGCTCGTCCCGGCCGCCGGGCAAACCTCGCGTGGAGGCCAGTGCGCCAATCAGCGGTGAACGGCAACGGGTTCACGTGGGCAACGGAACCGTTCTAACGGATCGCGGCACCATTCTGAGGGGAGCATCCATGATGATCCTCGCACGGCCGAACTATTCCACCGACCCGGCATTTTGGAGCTCCGTCCACGATCTCGGCTTAAACGCCGTCCGGCTTGACGTCGCCACGACCAAAATAGGGAAAACCGTCTACGAGCAATTGCCTTCCCTGGACAAGGCAGTCGATCTCGCCGCCCGGAACGGCATGTACATCATGTTCAAGACGTCGGAGAAGCCGGGCACTTATGACCTGGATTCGCTGATCGAATTCTGGAGCGTCGCAGCCCCCCGCTACAAAAACCGCACGAACGTCTTGTTCGAGCTGACAAACGAGCCGGTCAGCGGTCGGGCTCCGTGGGGCAGGCCAGAACAGTGGACCGATCAGGTCATCGCTGATCTCACCAAAGTATACAATATCATGCGTGCGGCAGCGCCCGACACGCACATTGTATTGTTCTCAACGCCGAATCTGTATCCCGACTGCGAGTCATACAAAAAAGTCATCGCAAAAATGAAGGGCGTGGATTGGACCAAAGCTTCCGTCGGCTTTCATCACTACCGAGGCACCGAAGAGTTCGGGGAGAAAAACATCCAGTGTCTGCGCGCGAGCTATCCCTTGATCATGACAGAAACGAATTTCTGGGTTGATGACGGCGCGGCGCGAAATACGCCGATGGGCGTGCTGCGCCTCTATGAAAAGCTCGGCATCAGCTGGTTTTCGCTCGACGGGAAGGGAAGCACATCCCATCTTAGGGATGAGATCATACCGGATTTGCGCTCGCAGGGATATACCTGGAGCGAGGAGAGGTAGCAGCGGGGCGACGCCAGCTCGCCTACGCAAAGGCGTCTTCCCGCGAAGATGCCTTTGCGGCCACCCTGACGGGCTGCGGCTCGGGCCTACGCTATTCGGGCCTGAGGTGCTGTTTCGCCTGAGGGCGAAACCGATCGAGGTAGGAGGGGATGATCGCCTCCATCGCCATCGGTTCGATGCCCAGGTCGCGCAGCGTCAGGGCATTGGGCGCCACCACGTTATCCATTCCAAGCAGCTTGACCTGATCGCGGGTCAGAGGGGGAACCGGCAGTTTCTCCAAAAACCAGGCCTCGATCTCGGCCAATCCCAGCGGCAACGGCAGAAGCACGCGCTCGCGGGCGATCTCCTTCAGGATGATCTGCATCAGTTCCCGGAACGTGACCACCTGAGGTCCGCCGAGTTCGAAGGTCTTCCCCGCCGTGCCGCCGTCGTCCAGGACTCTGAAGACGGCCTCGGCCACATCGCCAACCCAGACGGGTTGAAACCGTGTCGGAAAAACCGGCAGGACCGGCGAGATTCGCGCCATCTGGGCAAACCGGTTGAGGAAATCATCTTCCGGGCCGAAGACGACGGACGGCCGCAAGACGGTCGCTCCCGGAAAAGCGTCGGCGACGGCCTTCTCGCCCGCCGCCTTGGTGCGGCCATATTCGGCCGGCGAATCGGCATCGGCGCCGATGGCGGATATCTGCACGAGGCGCTTTGCGCCGGCTGCGCTCGCCGCCCTGGCCACTCTGGCCGCGCCTTCCACATGCATGCGCTGGAAGGTGCGCCGGCCGCGTTCATAGAGGATGCCCACCATGTTGACGACGCCGTCAGCGCCGTCTACCGCCCGCGCCACCGAGTCATCGTCGGTGATATCGGCGGCCATTGGAACGACGAACCCGGGGTCGCCCGCGACCTTCAGGAATGCGGCCGATTCCGGATCCCGCACGGCAACGCGGACGATCCAATCGGCGGCCGCCAGCCTTCGCACGACGTAGCGACCAATGAAACCAGACCCGCCGAAGACGGTGACGATGCGACGGTCCATGTCGGCCCTCCTAACGGCGGCGAGTTCGTTCCTCCTCCGATTTTCCGCGCTTATCCCAGATACCCGAGCACGTCAACCTGTGTCGGCCTTGACCTGGATAGTCAGGCCTACCAGTTCGCCCGGCGCAACCGCATCGACGGCAGAGACCGGGGTCCGGTTTGGAGATGCGCAAACCCGCAACGGGTTGCCACCCTTCACAGCCGGACCGCGCGCAGGCGGAGCGCGTTGGCGATCACCGAGATGGAGCTCAGACTCATGGCGGCGGCGGCGATCATCGGGCTCAGCAGGATGCCGAAGAACGGAAAGAGGGCGCCGGCAGCAATCGGAACGCCGATGGCGTTGTAGACGAAGGCGAAGAACAGGTTTTGCTTGATGTTGCGCATCACCGCTCCGCTCAGCAGGCGGGCGCGCGCAAGACCCTGCAGGTCGCCCTTCACCAGAGTGACGCCGGCGCTTTCGACGGCCACGTCGGCACCGGTGCCCATCGCGACGCCCACGTCGGCGGCGGCCAGCGCCGGCGCATCGTTGATGCCGTCGCCGGCCATGGCAACGACGCGCCCTTCCTCGCGCAGTTGGCGGACCACCTCGTTCTTCCGCTCGGGGAGCACCTCGGCTTCGACCTCGCTGATACCAAGCCGGTTTGCGACCGCTTGGGCGGTCGTGCGATTGTCACCGGTTAGCATGACGATGCGGACGCCGTCGTCGCGCAAGGTCCGGAGCGCCTGCGGCGTCGTCTCCTTGACCGGGTCGGCGACGGCAACGAGGCCGGCCGCAGCACCGTCAATCGCAACGAACATCACCGTCTGGCCCTCACCGCGCCGGCGCTCGGCATCACCGGTGATGGCCTGCGCATCGACGCCCAGGTCTTCCAGCAGCCGCCCATTGCCGAGGGCGATGCGACGACCGTCCACCGTACCGGTGACCCCCTTGCCGGTGATCGAGTCGAAGTCTTCGGCAGCGGCGAGTGGCAGGCTGCGATCCTTCGCCGCTCCGACGATCGCCGCGGCAAGCGGATGTTCGCTGCCCTGCTCAAGGCTCGCCGCCAGCCGCAGCAGGTCGTTCTCGTCAATGCCCTCTGCCGGTGCCACGGCCGCCACCCGCGGCTTGCCCTCTGTAAGCGTGCCGGTCTTGTCGACAACCAGCGTATCCACCTTGGCAAAGCGCTCCAGCGCCTCGGCATTCTTGACCAGCACACCCATCTGGGCGCCACGGCCGGTACCGACCATGATCGACATCGGCGTGGCAAGTCCGAGCGCACACGGGCAGGCGATGATCAGCACCGAGACGGCGGCGACCAGGGCAAAAGCCATCGCCGGCGGCGGGCCGAACAGCGACCACAGGATGAACGCGAGAACAGCAACGGCGACAACGGCCGGGACGAAATAACCCGCGACAACGTCGGCTAGCCGCTGGATCGGCGCCCGCGAGCGCTGGGCCTCGGCAACCATCTCGACGATGCGCGCCAGCATCGTCTCGCGGCCCACCCGCTCGGCCCGCATGATGAAGGAGCCGGAGCCGTTCAGCGTGCCGCCGGTCACAGTCGCGCCCGCGATCTTTTCCACGGGCACCGCTTCGCCCGTCAGCATCGACTCGTCGACGGCGCTCCGGCCGTCCACCACCTCACCATCGACAGGGACCTTCTCGCCCGGCCGCACCCGCAGCCGGTCGCCGGTGTTGATCGCCTCCAGAGACACTTCCTCGTCGCTGCCGTCGTCGCGAACGATCCGCGCCGTCTTCGGTGCGAGATTGAGGAGGGCGCGAATGGCCCCGCCGGTTCGCTCGCGGGCGCGGATCTCCAGAACCTGCCCCAGGAGAATGAGGACGACGATTACGGCCGATGCCTCGAAATAGACGCCAACCGCACCCTCCGGGCCGCGGAACGCATCGGGAAAGCTGCCTGGTGCCAGAGTGGCGACCACACTGAACAGGTAGGCGGCACCGACGCCGAGGCCGATCAGCGTCCACATGTTCGGATGTCCGCTGTGGATCGACGCGGCGAACCGCGTGAAAAACGGCCACGCCGCCCACAGCACGATCGGAGTGGCCAAAGCAAATTCAAACCAGTTCAGCCAGCCGGCGGAGACGAAATCGAACGTCCCCGGCGCGACGTGCCGCCCCATGGCGACGACCACCAATGGCAGGGCCAGGACGGCACTGATCCAGAACCGCCAACGCATGTCCAGGTATTCGGCGCTGGGGCCTTCTTCGGCCGAGACCTGCTTGGGTTCGAGCGCCATGCCGCATTTCGGGCAGTTGCCCGGGCCGATCTGCTCGATTTCCGGGTGCATCGGGCACGTGTAGACGGCATCGTCGCCTGCGAGGGCTTGGGCCGCTTCGGTCCGTTCCGTCTGGCTGCCAGCCACGTACGCGTCTGGATCGGCCCGGAACTTGTGCAGGCAGTGCTCCGAACAGAAGAAGTACGTCTGCCCGCCGTGCTTATGGCGGTGCTGCGCTGCCTGCGGGTCGACCGACATGCCGCAGACAGGATCTTTCGCGTGCGCCGTCGAGGCTTCGTGCTGTCGATGGCCATGTCCCTTATGGGTATGATCATGCAAGGCACTGTTCCTCCCTATTTCGTTGCCGGTCCGCCTCCCTCCGGCAAGCCGGCCTGCAGGAAGTGGACGGCCGACCAGATGTCTTCCGCGGACAGCGCGTCCTTGAATGACGGCATGGCCGTTCCCAACAACGTGCCTCCCTCGGCAATCCCCCAGTAGAGATAGGGGCCGTTGCTCATCATCGGCATTGCCGCCAGGTTCGCGAGGTTGGTCGGCGGCGGAGAAAGTTGCCGCCCCGCCTCACCGTCGCCGAAGCCGCGCGGGCCGTGGCAGGAAGCGCAGTTCTCCTCGAACACCTTGCGGCCGCGGGCAAGCACCTCCGGCGTATCGGGGAGCGGATCACGCATCGATGCGTACGGTTCGGGAACACCGCCGGTCATGAATTGCTGGCGACGGGCGGCACTGCCCCCATTCTGCCCCATCATGCCCGGCCCCATCATACCCGAGCCCATGGAGCCGCCACCCATCATGCTGCCACCCATCGAGTTTGGTCCCTGGCCTCTGGCCTGTTGGACGTCGAGCAAGAGGGAGGCGGATGACACCGTGAACATCAGCCCGACGGCCAGAATGGCGGAACGTTTGTGCCTGTTCATCGCTTCCTCCAACGATGACCTCGGTCCGCCCCGGCGAGACGGAGCGGTACCCAGGGATGCCCTCCGAGACATGGTTCGCGTTCATTTCCCGAAGGTTTCACACCCGTAACAGAGTGTGACAAATACCGGACAACGCCCTCGGAGGCGGCATGACAAGCTCAGGATCAACGGGCTGCCAAAAGGACGGCGTGCCGCGTTCGGGAGTGAGGACAACCTCCAGCCCTTGACCATACGCGACGCGGAGGGAGACTCAGCTTTGTCGTTCTGTGGCGAGGAAAAAGAGTGGCAGGACTCAACCGGCTCGTCGGTGGGCCGGCATCGCAGGCTTGCCCCCATCGCCCCTCGCGAATGTGCCCACGATGTTCGCAGGGGCAGGTTTTCCCTTTTTGTAGATTGGTCTCGGCTCGACGGAGTACGGATTCACTCAACTTAAATATTGGCGTCCCCTAGGGGATTCGAACCCCTGTTGCCGCCGTGAGAGGGCGGTGTCCTGGGCCTCTAGACGAAGGGGACGAGGCGTCTCTCGTGTTATAGGCGATCGCCGGCGCAGATCAAGTGTGCGTGCTTCATGGCGGCTTCTGGGCGCTTCCCTTCCGCCCCGGCTTCCGGCCACCCATTTCAAGGAAACTCAGAACGCCGCCTCTGGAGGACGCACATGAAGCAACGCCGATTGGGACCGAACGGGCCCAGCGTCTCGGCTTTGGGACTGGGATGCATGGGAATGAGCTGGGCTTACGGCCCGGCCGACGCGGATGAGGCCGTCGCCACCATTCGGCGCGCGCTCGATCTCGGGGTGACGTTCCTGGATACGGCGGAAGTCTATGGACCGTACGAGAATGAAAAACTGGTCGGGAGGGCGATCGCGGGGCGGCGCGACGAGGTCTTTCTCGCCACCAAGTTCGGCTTTGCCATCACCGAGGGCGGCGGCGGAGTCGCCAGCATCGGCGGAACCGACAGCCGGCCAGAGCATGTGCGCGCGGTCTGCGACGCCTCGCTGCGACGGCTGGGTGTCGATCACATCGACCTCTTCTACCAGCACCGTGTCGATCCGAATGTGCCGATCGAGGAGACGGTGGGCGCCATGACCGGCCTGGTGGAGGCCGGCAAGGTGCGCTTCCTCGGGCTGTCCGAAGCCTCTCCCCAGACCATCCGGCGGGCGCACGCGATCCATCCGATTACCGCCCTGCAGAGCGAATACTCACTGTGGGAGCGGCAGGTCGAGCGCGAAGTCCTGCCCTGCGTCCGGGAGCTGGGCATCGGCTTCGTGCCGTACAGCCCGTTGGGCCGAGGTTTCCTGACTGGCACCGCGCGGCCCGCCGAGGAGTATCCGGAAGGAGATTACCGGAGGCAGGAGCCGCGGCTGCAGGGCGACAACTTCGCCGCCAACATGCGCATTGTCGACGTGGTTCGCGGCATCGCCGAGGCGCGCGGCGCGACCCCCGCCCAGGTCGGGCTGGCCTGGCTGCTGCAGCAGGGCGAGGATATCGTGCCGATCCCCGGAACCAAGCGCCGCGCCTACCTTGAGGAGAACGCGGGTGCGGCCGAACTGATCCTCGATGATGACGACCTGCAGAGCCTCAATGCGGCGGCGCCGGTCGCCGGCACGGCCGGGCCCCGCTATGGAACGCGGCTTATGAGCCTGCTCGATCGCTGACGGGCTGGGGCAGAAGCCGGGCATTGGGACCAGCGACTCTGTCCCGGTTGCGGGGGCTGCGGCGTCCGTGTATAACCATCGAATTAACCCTTATGGGTTAATTCGATGACTGTATCTCTTGAAAACACTCCGATCAGGGTGTGACTGCGGCGGTCCCTTAACGTCGCCGGCCGCGGCGGTTGCTCCTCCGGACTCAGCCAACATGGCCCCTGACCCCCGTCCCGAACCCCGAAGGGAGAGCGAGCAATGACTGAGAGGTTGGTATCGGGCCTTCACGAAGATGCTGCGCCCTTTCGGATGGTCGCCCCATCGGACGTCTCCCTTGCCGAAGCGGTTGCACCGGGTTTGGCAAAACCGCCGGCCGAGACCGCGCTACGGATCCAGAGCGCTACGCCCTATTCGCGCAGGAGCAGCCGGGTCGTCATTCCCCCTTTTTCCGATGCCACGCTTTATGCCGAGCGGACTGGCTTTCGCGATGATTTTCTCGGGGATGGGGCCCGCCTGCGGGTGCCTCTTCCGGCCGTAGCGGAGGGGGATCAAATCCTGCGCTATGCCAACTTTTCCATTGTTTTCTGTCTGCACCGCAAGCTCGCCCGGCTGAGTGCGATCAACATTGACGGGGGACGGTGGCAGCGCATCGAGAGACGACAACCCGACATCTGGTCTTACGACCCCCGACTTTCCGGCGACCGCCAGGTGGGACGGAACCTTTACGACGGCGTTCGCTATGGCCATGCCCAGCTCGTCCGCCGCCAGGATGCCTGCTCCGGTCGGGACGCAGAGTTGGCGGAGCAGGACACCTTCCATCTGACGAACGCCATGCCGCAGGATTTCGCCCTCGGCAGCGGCCCCTGGAATGCTCTGGAATATCATGTTCTGGACACGATCCGTCTGTCTCGCAGCCGGATCACCGTTCTCGCAGGACCCATCTTCGATGACGCGGATCCGGCCGAGTGCGGCGTTCATATTCCCCAAAATTACTTCAAGATCGCGGCCTATATCGATGATAACGGCCATCTTTCGGCAGCCGCGTGGCTGCAGCGGCTGCCGTTGGCACAGGAAGCCCGAGCGGACCGCACCGCGGCCGCGCGGGAAAGCCTGGTGATCTGGCAGATCCCGATTTCGTTGATCGCCGAATTGACCGCTTTGGATCTCGGCTCGCTCTTCGCCGCCGATACCCTCGGCCGCCACCGGTCCAGCGAGGCGACCGCCGCACTGCAGCCGATTCCCATCGCCGAAGCCGACGATCTCCTTCTCTGACGAAACAGGTCGTCAGGGTACGCGGGGCTCAACGACCGCCATTGCACCTTGCGCGATGGCGCAGAGTGTCTCGCTGCCGTCGTCGGCAGCAGCGACGACATCGGCCCGGCAGACAATCAGCTGGCGTCCCGATTTGACGACCGTACCGCGAGCAATCAACGCTGCGCCGCGCCCGGGTGCCACGAAGTTGACCTTGTATTCAGCCCCCATGACATTGGCCCCCGCAGCGACGAGAGTCGCCGCCGCCGCTCCCATGACGCCCTCGGCCACGCCGCCGATGACGCCGCCATGAAAGAAGCCGTCCTGCTGGCAGATATCCTGCCGGAACGGGACCCTGTACTCGGCGAAGCCGGGCTCAACGCCCAACAGCTCCACGCCAAGCAGCGAAAGGTATCCCTGGGCCGAAACATACGTCCGAAGACGGGAGCGGAATTCCGGATTTCGTGGCTCGAACTGGGACATGGGGGCTCTCCAAAAAGCTGGCAGGCTATCTCCCGCCTCGCGCCGCGACAACGCGGGAAATTGAAAGCTCCTTTCCCTACCCGAGACTGCGGGCGCACGGGCTCGATTTCAACTATCGTCCCGACGCGGGTGACGGAAAAAACCAGGAGACAAAACCATGCCAACCCTCCTCGTGGCGAAAAGCGACAGCTTGCAGGCCTGGGCGTCTGACGTCGGCCTGACGAAGCACGTCTACAAGCTTGAGTTGAGCCCAGATGACGCCGAGGCTGCCGTCGCAATGCTGAATGAATCGCGATGCGCAGGCCGGAACGACTGGAAGCTCATCGGCGCGGAGCCGACCGCGGCGACCGATGCTGCTGCGGTTCTGGGCCGCGTTGCCCGCAAGGAAACGATGATCGACCCCACCCACTATCCGCAGCTCAGGCAGGCCCGGGGCATCTTCAAGGTCAAGCTCGCCAATGTGGAGAACCACTTCCTGGTGCGGGCGGCCATGGAGAATGAACAACTCAAGAAAGTCCGGCTGACGCCTCCCCAGATTGCCTCTTATTTGCTGCGCATGGCCTCTGCCTGAACAGCGACCGTGGCCGCGCCGGTCCGCAGCGACCGCTCCGTTCCGCCTCTCCGGCAGTGACGCCGCTGTCGCCTGATCCCAAGGCGTCGGACACTTCCGAACAACGCCTCCATCATCCATGCACTGACGCCACGCCGGCGACGCAGGTGGCGCGCATGCATGAGTCCGATCGCGCCGTACCAGGAGGGTATGCTCATCCCGATGTCCTTAAGCCAGAACGACGTTGCTCCGATGAAGTCGATCGCACATACCCCGACGCGCAGGCTGTGCCGCTCGTCACGTTGTCTCACCACCCGCCTTCGGGTGTGGCAGGAATGCCAGCATTGCTCTGGTGGCCGGGTTCCGTCATCCGCTCTTCCCGTGGTCTCGTAGATCCTTCTGTCCGGATGCAGGGAAGGCCATGAGCGACAGACCGATCCTCGTTTGGTTCCGCCAGGACCTGCGCACGCGTGACCAGGCCGCCTTGTCCGCGGCAGCCGCCTCCGGGCAACCGGTCCTCCCACTTTATGTGCTTGATGAGGACTCGCCTGCGGAGTGGCGGTTGGGCGGAGCCGCGCGGTGGTGGCTGCACGGCAGTCTGCTGGCACTCGCCGAAGACCTCGCCAGCCTCGGCTCACCGCTGCTGCTGCGCCGTGGCGACGCGGCCGACGTCGTGGCATCGGTCGCGCGGGATGCTGGTGCTTCGGCCGTTGTCGCCACCCGGCACAGCGAGCCGCACTGGTGTGCGGCCGACGCCCGACTGCGAACCATGCTGGCCGCCGACAACATCCGATTTCAGATTTTTCCGGGCACCACCCTGTTCGAACCCGGCGCCCTGCGCTCCAGAGCGGGAGGCCCGCTGAAAGTCTTCACGCCGTTCTGGCGCGCTTGCCTTGGGGCGGAGCCTCCCACCCGCCCCCTCCGCGCACCGGCAACACTGCGTCCGCCACCGAGACCGATGGCGGGCGACTCCCTTGACGCCTGGGGCCTGTTGCCAACGTCCCCGGATTGGGCGGGCGGCCTGCGGGCGGCCTGGCGTCCAGGCGAGGCCACGGCACAAGCGAGCTTTGCCGACTTCCTCGAACGAAGGCTCGGCCGATACCATGAGGATCGCAATAAGCTTGGACCCGCACCCGCCGCCACATCCCAGCTTTCGCCCCATCTGCACTTCGGCGAACTGTCGCCGCGGGAGATCTGGCATACGGTTTTCGCCCGCATGCAGGCTGATCCTGGTCTCATGTCCGGGGGCGAGAGTTGGCTGAGAGAACTCGGTTGGCGCGAGTTCTGTGCGCATACGCTTGCAGCAAACCCGCAAATGCCCAACGAACCGCTGCACCCACGCTTCGCCAAGTTTCCCTGGTCGCATGATGTGTCGAAATTGCGGGCCTGGCAGCGCGGCCGCACCGGCTATCCGATCGTCGATGCGGGGATGCGCCAACTTTGGGAGATGGGCTGGATTCCCAACCGCGTGCGGATGATCGTGGCGTCCTTTCTGATCAAGCACCTGCTCATACCCTGGCAGCAGGGTGAGGCCTGGTTCTGGGACACGCTCGTGGACGCCGACCTCGGCAACAATGCCGGTGGGTGGCAGTGGGTGGCAGGCTGCGGCCTTGACGCAGCCCCCTATTTTCGAATCTTCAACCCGGTGCTGCAGGGAGAAAAGTTCGATTCTGCCGGCGACTATGTCCGCCGCTGGGTTCCCGAACTCGCGCGGCTGCCGTCACGGCTCCTTCAAAGGCCCTGGACAGCAGCACCGCTCGACCTGGTCGAGGCCGGTGTGCGGCTCGGCCTCGACTATCCATGGCCGCTGATCGACCATGGCGCGGCGCGTGCCCGGGCCCTGCAGGCTTTCGATCGTTTGCCGGCCTAGCGATCGACCTATGCGTGCAGACGTGTGATAGCCTGATCGCTTCGCGTCGCATTTTTATCACATCTTCGCCATAGCCAAATTCTTGCCTCTTTTCGACCTTTGCGCGAGTCGCGCACCATTTTACAATGGTGGCTAAGTTTTGACGCAGGTCTCAAACAGCGACGACGCCTTGTCGTCTTATTCCGTCAAAACGAACTCACGGTCGGATCGCCCAGCGGTCAAACAACATGCGCGATGATAGGAGCCGTCGTCGGCCAACTCGGGATCAGATCGTCATCGGCTTTTTGATGACGGGGATCATCGGTGTCGTCGTCTGGGGATTGTCAATAGAGCTTGAAGCTTCGCCACTTCAGTCTCGATTCTTCTCAAAGATCTCGTCAGGCTTCAGCTACGACGTCGAACCGGGGCCGAGCGCCGACATTCGTTTTCCAGAAGCCGGACCTTATGACGAACGCCTGGGCTACACCCACATGCCGGGCTTTATCCGATCCTTGGAGGATCAGGGTTTCGTCATCACCCGTCAGGCCCGGCTGTCTCCCACGCTGGCATCCTTCATCGACTACGGCGGCTTTCCCGTTTTCCGCGAAAAGGCTCGAACCGGCCTGACGCTCAGCGACCGAACGGGCGAGGTTCTGTACTCGTCGCGGCATCCGGAGAGCGTTTTCACCAGCTTTGCGTCGATTCCTCCGCTTGTCGTGGCGACTCTTCTGTTTGTCGAGAATCGCGAACTTCTTGACGACCGTTACCCGACGCGGAATCCGGCAGTGGAATGGGACCGGTTTGCCGCCGCCGCCGCCAACGCGGTGAGCGGCAGCTTCGAAGCCGGCACCAAGCGCTTCGGCGGCTCGACGCTGGCGACGCAGCTGGAGAAGTATCGCCATTCGCCGGAAGGTCGAACCGCCGGCATCGAAGACAAGCTCCGTCAGATTGTCACCGCCAGTGCCCGTGCGTATCAGGATGGTCCCGACACGACTCTCGCGCGACAGCGAATCATTGTTGATTACATCAACTCCACGCCACTGTCGGCAAGGCCCGGATTTGGCGAGGTTATTGGCCTCGGCGACGGCCTGAATGCGTGGTTTGGCACGCCCCTCGGCGAGGCGATACGGCTGCTGAACGGCCCCCACGCCTCCTCGGCCGAGCGGATCAGGGCGGCCGAGGTGTATAAGCAGGTGCTGTGCCTGATGCTGGCGCAGCGTCGTCCCTCTCATTATCTGCTGAGCGGTCACGACGACCTCAACGCGCTCGCCGAGACCTACCTGCGGCTGATGGCGGCCGATGGTTTCCTTTCCTCCGAACTGCGTGATCTCACCATCGCGGCCCCGCTGCGCTTCCGGCAGGCCCCTCCTCCGCCCGCCGAGGTCTCCTTCCTCGATCTCAAGGCCACCAACGCCATGCGCGCGCAGCTGCTGTCATTGCTTCGCGTGCCGCAATTCTATGAACTCGACCGCCTCGATCTTCAGGCGAAGGCCTCGCTTGACGCCGCTACACAGCGAAAGGTTGTCCAACGGCTGCGATCGCTAACCGATAATGCGGAAGCAGCCCGACTCGGCCTGGTTGGCGAGCGGCTGCTGGGCAAAACCGACGCGGCTGGCGTCGCCTACAGCTTCACCCTTTATGAGCGGGCGGCGGGGCTCAACTACCTGCGGGTGCAGGCCGATAATCTCGACCGGCCGCTCGATCTTAACGAGGGCGGCAAATTCGATCTGGGATCGACCGCAAAACTGCGGACCCTGGTGACTTACCTTCAGATCATCGCCGAGTTGCACGACCGGCTTGCCGACCTCCCGCGCGAGGAGCTGATCCAGATTGCCAACGCTGCAAAGGACCCTCTGACCAAATGGTCGGCATCATGGCTCGCCGAGGCTCCCGAAACGAAATTGCAGGTAATGATCGACGCTGCCATGCAGCGGAAGTATTCGGCAAACCCAGGTGAAGCTTTCTTTACCGGCAGCGGGATGCACGTCTTTTCCAATTTTGACCGGAAGAGCAATGGGAGGGTGATGCCAGTAGCCGATGCCTTCCGATACTCCGTCAACCTTGTGTTTATCCGGATGATGCGCGACATCATTCGCTACTATCAGGCCGACCGCCCGGAACCGGTCAAGGAGATCCTCAGCGATCGCGAACACCCGGCGCGACGGGAATACCTGGAGCGCTTTGCCGAGATGGAAGGCCGCGTGTTCCTCGACCGCTTCTACCGGCGGTATCGCACTCTCGGGCCCGATGAAGCGCTGGCGATGGTGGCCAAGCGCTCGCGCACGGCGCCTCACCGGCTGGCGACGGTTTTCCGGTCGGTTCGGCCGGAAGCCGATTACCCCGAGTTCCGCGACTTCCTGGTGCGCCAGTTACCCGATGCTCACCTCACCGACGGGGAACTGCTGAAGCTCTACAACACCTACAGCCCGGAGAACTACAACCTTCATGACCGCGGCTACATCGCCCGGGTCCATCCGCTGGAACTCTGGCTGGTCGCCTATCTGCAGCGCCATCCGCGTGCGCCACGCACCGAGATCATGGCGGCCAGCAGCGACCAGCGACAGGAGGTCTACGCGTGGCTGTTCAAATCAAAGCGGAAGGGAGCGGCGGACAGTCGCATCCGCATCATGGTGGAAGGTGAGGCGTTCCGGCGCCTTCACCATGCCTGGGTCAAGGTGGGCTACCCCTTCACCAGTCTTGTGCCCTCCTACGCGACGGCGATTGGCAGTTCGGCCGACCGCCCGGCCGCGCTGGCCGAACTCGTCGGCATCATTCTGAACGACGGTGTCCGCCAGCCCACCGCACGCATCGAGTCCGTCGACCTGGCTGACGGTACGCCTTACGAAACGCATCTGATTCGCCCCGCCGAAGAAGGCGAGCGGGTTTTTCCGAAAGAGGTTGCGGTCGCCCTGCGTCGAGCCCTGGCAGACGTGGTCGCCAATGGCACCGCCAAGAGGGCGTCGGGTGCCTTCGTCGATGCTAACGGGCGGCAACTTCCCGTCGGCGGCAAGACGGGCACGGGCGACGAGGCGTTCGGACATAACCCCCTGCGGGAAAAAGAGGTCGGGAGAGCCGCCGCGTTCGCGTTCTTTGTCGGCGATCGCTTCTTTGGCGTGCTGACGGCACATGTTCCCGGCGAGACCGCCCGTCGCTACACGTTTACCAGCGCCCTGCCGACGCAGGTCCTCAAAGCCCTGGGGCCCGACTTGCAGCCGCTGATCACAGCCCCGCCGAGCCGGCCCGGTGCGGTGCAGGTGATCGCCGAGGCCCGCGCCGAAGTCCGTTAAGCGATGCCGAACCCCATGCGAAATGCCACTTTCGAGATGCCCTTTGTCTTGCTGAAGTCCGCGAGAGGCGGCATAAGCGCCGCCATGACCTTCTTCTCCGCAACGTGGTGGGTAGCACTGGCCGTTTTCTGCCTGCAGCTGCTTGCCGGCCCCGGCGACGTTCGTGCCGCTGTGAAAACCGGCGATATCATCGGCGAGATGCACGATTACACCACCTGGAGCGAAAACGAGGATTTGCTCGACATCGCGCGCGGCGACGAACTCGGGTTGATCGAGTTGATGGTGGCCAATCCCGGCGTTGATCCCTGGCTGCCCAGTCGGGGCGTTCAACTGACGTTGCCGACCATGCACATCCTGCCCGAAGGGCCCCGAAAAGGGATCGTCATCAACACCGCGGATCTCCGGCTGTACTATTATGACGCTGAGGATGGCTACTTCTCGTACCCGCTCGGGGTCGGTCGCGACGGGTATCTCACGCCGACCGGGACGACAAAGATCGTCCGCAAGAAAGACCATCCGTCCTGGTACCTGACACCCTCCGAGATTCGCGATCACCCGGAGCTTCCGCGCGTTGTGCCGCCGGGTGAAGACAATCCCCTTGGCGAATACGCCCTGTATCTGGGCTGGCCCAGTTACTTAATTCACGGGACGAATACGCCGTGGGGCATCGGCCGGCGCACCAGCCGGGGCTGCATCCGAATGTATCCCGAAGATATCGAGTGGCTGTTCGAAAAGGTCCCCGTCGGCACGCCCGTGACCGTGGTCAACCAGCCGGTAAAGCTCGGCTGGAAAGACGGTGAGCTTTACATCGAAGTGCAACCGTCGACCCAACAGGTCGATACGATGGAGGAAACCAGCAAGTCGCCGCCGCCTCCCGATCCGTTCCCGCTGGCACAGGCAGCCGATCGCATCATCGCCAAAGCGGGGGAAGATGCCGAGCGCCTCGATTGGCCTGCAATCGAGCGCGCCCTGGCCGATCGCCAGGGATATCCTATTCGGATTACGCTGACCGTGAACGCTCCCGCGCTAATGGGCACGGACACTCCCGTTGGCGCGGAACCCGGCGTCGTCGAGGCCGCGACGACGCGCTCCGACGGCACACCACACTGACCGCAGTCTCATTGATAGGCGGCGCGCCAACTCTATCCCCCGGCCGGGGCTCCTGCCCAGGGCGATGACCGTGGCCGGCGCGCTGCGGCCGTTCCCGTGACTCCCAAGCGATTGCTGATCGTTGCCCACGCGCCTTCGCCGAACACGCAGGCGCTGCTGCAAGCTGTCCTGCAAGGCGCGCAATCGCCGGAGGTAAGCGCGGTCAGCGCCACGGCTCTCAGCCCCTTTTCCGCCGGGCCAGACGATGTGCTTCAGGCAGATGCCGTGATCCTCGGGACCCCGGAGAACCTTGGATACATGAGCGGCGCCCTGAAGGATTTTTTCGATCGAATCTATTATCCGTGCCTGGATCGCACCGAAGGTCTGGGCTACGCCCTCTGGGTCCGCGCGGGCAGCGACGGGACCGGCACCCGGCGCGCCGTCGAAAGCATCGCCACGGGCCTGCGCTGGCGGGCGGTGAGCCCGCCCCTGATCTGCCGCGGAGACTTTCGCTCGTCTTTCATCGACGATTGCCGGGAACTCGGCCTGCTGGTCGCGGCCAGCCTCGACGCCGGCATCATCTGAATTTCTCAATCGCCCGCACGCCTTCGCGCTTATAAGGGACGACCGGCGTGCTTCCTTTTTGACGGGCGCCGTGGCGGGGTTCGGGCTGAAAGGGAGACCAAATCGATGAAGATCGGCGTCGTGGGTGCCGGCATGGTGGGCGCAACTTCAGCGTACTCGATGATGCTGAGCGGCGTCGGCAGCGAGATTGTGCTGGTGGATCTCAATCGCAAAGCCGCGGAAGCGCAGGCTCACGACATCATCCATGGCGCACCTTACGGAAATCCGATCTGGATCCATGCTGGCGATTACGCCGACCTCGCCGGCGCAGCGGTGGTGGTCCTCGCCGCCGGTGTCGCTCAGAAGCCGGGAGAGACCCGGCTGGAATTGCTCGACCGCAATGCAGCAGTTTTCAAGGCCATCGTTCCTGAAATCCTGAAGGTTGCAGCGGACGTGATTCTGGTTATCGCAACCAATCCCGTCGACATCATGACCTACGTCGCCACCCGCATCTCCGGCCTCCCGCCGGCGCGGGTCATCGGGTCAGGCACGATTCTCGACACCGCCCGGTTTCGCACGCTGTTGGCAACCCACCTGATGGTGGCACCACAGTCCGTCCACGGACACGTGCTCGGAGAGCACGGTGATACCGAGGTGCTCGTTTGGTCGAGTGTGGATGTGGCCACCGTACCGGTGTCGATCTTCGCCAACCAGATGAACCGTCCGATTACGCCGGAGGTCAAGGCGAAGATCGACGATGGCGTGCGGAACGCCGCCTACAAGATCATCGCAGGCAAGGGTTCGACCTATTACGGTATTGGCGCTGGCATTTCGCATCTGGTCAGTGCCATCCTCGGAAACGAGCATCGGGTGCTGACCGTTTCGACCGTTAATGAAAAGATCGAGGGCGTGCCGTATGTCGCTTTGTCGTTGCCCCGGGTGCTTGGCCGCGCCGGCGTGATTGCCGATATCATGCCGCCCCTCGACGACGGCGAGCGGGAGGAACTGCGGCGAAGCGCCCTGGTCCTGAAAGAGTCCTCTGATCCGATCAGCCTGTAGCAGCCGGATCGTCCGGCGCGCGGTAGCATCTGCGGCATCGAGCGCAAACAGGCTTGCGGGCCGCAAGTCCGGGGCGATTAAATGCATCGAGCGCCAGGAAGGGGAGACAGATGATCGAGTTATCGCCGGAAACAGGGGACAACGTGATCGCCATCCGCATGTCCGGAACCGTAACCGAGGAGGACCAGACCCGGTGGTTCGAATCGGCGGAGCCGCTTTTGATGGCGAGCAGGATTGATCGCCTCTTGATCGACTGGTCCGATCTCGAAGGTTGGGCGAAAGGCGCAAGAACTACGGGCACGTGGTTCGGCATGCACCACCGGGCGATGGTGTCACGGGTCGCGCTCATCGCCGACGAAAAGTGGGCCGATGAGGTGTTGCGGATTACAGACATTTTCAAAGGCGCAGAGGTTCGGCAATTCTCGCCGGCAGAGCGGCAGGCAGCAATCGGCTGGATCCGCGAGGAGTAAGTTGAAGAGTGCTTTCGGACGATTGCAGTTGTAGCGGGCGGGCGCTATACGTTGCCTACGAGCTTCAATTCGGGTGGTTACGCTTCCACCGCCGGTCCATACGGCAGTCCGTCGCTCCCCCAATTCGAAACTTGATGCAGGTCGGCAATCCCGTCGGCCCGTTCTTGCGCAGGGGAGAATGCAATGCCCAAGGGCACCGTCAAGTGGTTCAATCCAACCAAAGGATACGGCTTCATCCAACCAGAGGATGGATCGAAGGACGTCTTCGTGCACATATCGGCCGTCCAGCGTTCCGACCTCGGGACTCTGGTTGAAGGCCAAAAGGTTCAGTTCGATCTGGAACGCGGCCAGCAGGGCAAGAGCTCGGCCGTGAATCTGCGCGCCGGCTGATCCGCCAATGTTTGCCGGGCGTCGATG
>WBZV01000189.1_pt1 | contig 42510 bp, 29 predicted proteins | sample 5204221 | NCBI WGS metagenome assembly WBZV01 (sample SAMN12344360, study PRJNA552823) | activated sludge metagenome | biome: Activated sludge suspended growth; feature: Nitrification reactor; material: Wastewater; isolation source: activated sludge from nitrification reactor of wastewater...
CGGCCGACCCGGACTGCCCCACCCAGGAATGCGTGGTCCTGCGCGCCGCCGCGGCTTCGAAGGCGGCCGGCACCCGGCTCCTCACCATCGGCCTCGGCGAGGGCGAGGACGTGCTGCGCGGGCTGCTCGAGCAGGTGGCCACCAGCCCCGCCGACTACTTCTTCGCCCCCGACGCCGAGGACCTGGCGGCCATCTACCGTCTGGTGGCCGGCCGGATCCAGGTCTGCCCGCCGGCGGGGGCGACGGCAACGCCGGCGGCAGGCCTCAAGAAGGCTGGATCAGATGCCGCCGCCCGACTTCACGCGGGTGACATAGTCGCCGCTGCGCGTGTCGATCCGCAGGATGTCGCCACGCTCGATGAAGAAGGGCACCATGACGCGCTCGCCATTGCTCATGATGACCGGCTTGCCGCCGCCGGAGGCCGTGTCGCCCTTGAAGCCGGGCGGTGATTCGACCACCTCCAGGTCCACGGTGGTCGGCAGCTCCAGGTCGATGGCCTGGTCCTCCCACATGGAGATCTGCAGCTCCATGTTCTCCACCAGGTACTTCGCCACTTCGGCCACCGCAGAGGCAGGCAGGACCGGCTGTTCGAAGGTCACCAGGTCCATGAAGTGGTAGAGGTCGCCGTCGTTGTAGAGATACTGCACCTTGCGGCTCTCCAGGCGGACGTCCTGCAGGCGCTCGTCCGAGCCAAAGGTGCGGTCGATGATGGACCCGGACTGCAGGTCGCGCAGCTTAGTCTTGACGTTGGCTCCACCGCGGCCCATCTTGATGAGCTGCTGCTCCCAGCAGCGGTAGAGCTTGCCGTCCAACTCGATGCAATGCCCCTTGCGGAGCTGCGAAGCTTCGATCATGGTTGCCCTGACTCCTTGAGATTGTGGTCGACCCCTGATTCTAGTCGAGGGCCTGGAGGAAGGGCGATTCCTCGTCGTCAAGGGCCGCCCGCACCGCATCGGCGAGGAAGAGGCGCCCGGGTTGGCCGAAGCGGCATTCCGGGAGGGCTCCCTGGAAGTCGGCACTGTAGCTGCGACCGTGGATGCGGCTGTCGAGGATCACCGCCACCCCGCGATCCTGCCGGCTGCGGATGAGCCGGCCCAGGCCCTGGCGGAAGCGAAGCAGGGACTGCGGCAAGGCGTAGTCCTCGAAGCCGTCCTCGAAGGTCTCGGTGCGGGCCCGGATGACCGGATCGCTGGGCACGTCAAAGGGCAGGCGGGTCATCACCAGGACCGAGAGGGCCTCGCCGGGCACGTCGATGCCCTCCCAGAAGGATCGAGTGCCCATCAGGACGAGGGGATGTTCGGCCCGGCGGAAGGTCTGGACGAGCTGGTGACGCTGGCCGTCGAGGCCCTGGGCGATGACGGCGATCCCGGCCTCCCCCAGGGCTTGCCGAACCGCGTGGTAGCTGCGGCGCAGAGCGCTGTGGGCGGTGAAGAGGACCAGGGTGCGTCCATGGGCCGCGCGGGCCACCTGGACGATGGCCTGGTCCAGCGCGGCCTGGTAGGCGCCGTCGGTCGGCGGCGGCATGTCGCGCGGCGCCAGGACCCACAGGGACTCCCGGAGGTCGAAGGGCGCATCCAGGACGAGGCCCTCGGCGTCCGGCAGACCCAGGCGCTGGCGGAGGAAGTCGAAGTCGTCGCCGGCCCGCAGGGTGGCCGAGGTGAGGACGAGCGAGCGCCGATCCCGGTAGACCCGGTCCCGCAGCTGGCCGGCGACGCTCAAGGGGGCGGCGCAGAGGCTCGGCGGGACGCCGTCGGCCTGCGCGATCCACAGGACCTGGTCGCGGCGCGGTCGAAGGAGGAGGGCGTCGATGTCGGCCTGGCTCCCCCGCAGCGGCCGCTGCAGCTCCGCCAGCAGGCGGTCTCCCGGCCCCCCCACGGCCCTCAGCCCTTCCAGGAGCGACGACACCTGCTCCAGACGGTCCCACAGCTGCTCGCCGGCCCGCTCGAGGGCCTGCCAGGCCGCCTGGCGGCGCATGGTCTCGCTCACCAGGAGTTCGCGCGGGCCCCGTCCTCCGCCCAGCTCGCCCAAGGTCTGGCCCAGCTCGACGAACAAGGCCTCTGCCTCCTGCACGGCCTCGTCGGCGACGGCCCGCACCGCGGCGATCGCCGGCTCCAGTTCCGCCGCCATGCTCGGGGCCAGGGCCAGGAACCCGGTCAGGGGGCCGCCGACGTCCAGCAGGGCGCGCAGGGTCCGGCTCAGGTCGCCGCGCCCGAGGCGGCGGGTCAAGGCGCGGGTGGCGGCATCCTCCAGGTGATGGGCCTCGTCCACGATCAGGTGGGGGCAGTCGGGCAGGAGGCCGCCCTCCGCTTCGCCGTCCGCCAGGAGGAGCGCCTGGTTGGTCAGGATCAGGCGCGCCCTGGCGGCCCGGGCCCTTGCTGCCTGCAGCCAGCAAGGCCCCTCCGGGCCGCTGCAGGCCGGTCCGCAGTGGCGGCCCGACACGGACTCCCACAGGCTTTCTTCCTCGGGAGCGACGAAGAGGCCCGCGCGATCTCCGTCCCGGGTCCAGCGCGACCAGAGCAGCACCTTGGCCGCAAAGCGCAAGGCCGTCTCATCGCCCAAGGAGCCGACGAGGAAGCGATCCAGGGCCCGGCGGCAGAGGTAGTGCCCGCGGCCCTTGAGCAGGGCGACGGGCAGGGGCCGGCCCAGGAGTCGTTCGACCAGCGGCAGATCGCGGCTGCGCAGCTGCTCCTGCAGGGCGATGGTGTGGGTGGCCACCAGCACCCGCTCGCCGGCCAGGGCTCGGGCGGCGGCGGGCAGAAGGTAGGCCAGGGTCTTGCCCGTTCCGGTGCCGGCTTCGACCAGCAGCTCACCGCCCTGGGAGAGAACGTCATGCACTGCCCGCAGCATCCGGCGCTGGGGAAGGCGATCCTCGAAGGTCTGGGGAGCCAGGGCCTCGAGACGCCCGCCGGTCGCCAGCATGGCCTCGAGCAGGGCGCCGTCGGCAGGCGGTGGGAGATCGATGTCCGACAGGCGGCCGCCACCACCGGCCTCGCCGCCGGCCTCAGGGTTGCCGGGGTCGCCTGGCGGCCCGGCCTCCGCCGGTGCCGGGCGTGCAGCGAACGAGCCGCCGGGCGTCTCGCCGCGTTGCGCCCGGCGCGCCGCCAGGATGAACTGCTCGCCCAGGCCCCAGTCGGGATGGCGTTCGGCCAGGTCGGCCAGCGCCAGGCGCAAGGGCGCCGGCAGGTCGGCAGCACGGTCGAGCAGAGCGAGGTGCAGCAGGCGGTGCATCTGTGCATCGGCCAGGGCCCGATGGCCCTGCCCCGCTCCCTCGAGCCCCAAGGCCTCGGCCAAGGGCCCCAGCCCGTAGCGTTCCATCCCCGGCAGGAGGATGGTCGCCAGGTGGAAGGTGTCCACCGATGGGGCGCCGAGGGCCAGGCCGGCCCGGCGCAGGAAGGCCAGATCCTGCCCGATGCTGTGTCCGACGACCTGCGCCCCGGCCACGAACTCCCCCAGCGCCGGCAGCACCTCCGCCAGCTCGGGAGCGCCGGCAAGGGCCGCGGGGTCGAGACCGGTCAGCTGGCGGATGCGCAGAGGCACCTGGACGGTCGGCCGTACCAGGGACGCGAAGCTGTCGAGCAGCTCCCGTCCCTGGTAGCGCACCGCCGCCACCTCGATGATGGCGTCGCGGTCGATGTTCAGGCCGGTGGTCTCGAGGTCGAGGGCGACGAAGATGGGCTCCACCGACTGATTATAGGAAGCCCGGACCTTCAGCGGGCGGCCTTGGCCGCCTTCGGCAGGTAGATGCTCAGCAACGGCTGCGGCGCGGGCGTAGGAGTGCTCTCCAGCACCTCGATCTCGGCGCGGGCCACAAGGCCGTCGTGTCGGGCCTCGAGCGCCAGCCGCCCGGCCTGCTCGCCTACCTCCAACGTGGTGGTGGCCATGCCGCCGGCGAGCGGCCGGCTGCGCCCATCGCCTTCGAGGAAGCGGCCGCGCTCAGCCAGGAAGTCAACGGCCAGGCCATCGGCGGCCGGGTTGCCGCAGGCGTCGGCCAGCGACGCCCTCAGCAGGCTGCGGGCGCCGAGCGCGACCCGCGCCGGCAGGGCATCGAGGCTGAGGCGGGCCGGTCGACCCGCCCGTGCGTGCAGGGTCTCCTGCGCCATGGCCGCCCCGCTCTCGGCCCGCAGGTCGATGGGTCCGGCCTCGCGCGGGGCGTGCAGGGTGACGCTCACGACGCCGCCGGCGGTCGCGGCAACCGCCGGCTCGAGCAGCCCGGCCGAGGACTGCCAACGGACGATGCTGCCGTCGGCCACGGGGTTGCCCGCTGCGTCGCTCAGTCGGCCCAGGATCGCCACTCGATCCCCGTCGCAGGCCTGCAGGTCACGGCGGTCCAGTTGGAGCTGCAGACGCGCCGGCGGTCCCGGCACCACGGTCAGGCCCAGGCTGCGGGCATTGTCGGCGGCATAGCTGTCGCGGATCGGGCTGCTGGCCTCCAGGCGGAGGGCCACCCTGCTGCCCGCGGCCAGATCGAGCGGGACGGCACTGCTGAGGGCGAAGGCGGCGACGGCCCCGGGGCCCATCGCCCCGTCGACCACCCAGCGGAGGCTGCCGTCGGGCAGGAGGCTCGCCTCCGGTTCGCTGGAGCGAAGCTCGAAGCCGCTCGGCAGGAGGGCCTTGACCACCACGCCGGTGGCGATGTCGCGGACGGCCTGGTTGCGCACTTGGAAGCGCCAGGTCAGGCCCTCGCCCGGTGCGGCCGTGGCGGGGCCCTCGGCGGTGACCACCAGGTTCACCCCGCTCAGCCAGGCGCCGGCATCGATGCTGAGGTTGTTCTCCGGCTTGGTGTCGTAGCGGTCGGCTCCGATGTCCACCTGGGTCTGGAGCAATCGCTCGGGGGCCACGTCCTCGTCGACGCTGAGACGCAGGAGAAAGCCGCTGGTGCGTGCCAGCACCGTCTCGAAGTCCCAGACCAGCTCGCTCGACTGCCCGGCGAAGGTCTCGGCGCGCTGCTGCAAGGCCGTCCCGTGCGTGGGCTCCCAGCTCTCGAAGCGGGTCCCCGCGGGCAGGGTCACGGTCACCGCGCCCTTGCTGACGGTGCCCTGGCCGGCATTGCCCAGCGTGACCTGGTAGACCAGCAGGCCGCCGGGCCTGATCGAGCTGCTCAAGGACTTCAGTTCGATCCCGGTGTAGAGGTCGCCGGCCACCACGTCGATGCGCTGCTGGTGGCGCTGGTCGGCCGGGTTGGCGTCGGCCGTCGGCGACTGCACCGCCGACCGCAGGAAGAGGGTGTCGAAACCCGTCCACGGCAGGCCGGGATCGGGCTCCACCTCCAGGTCGAGCTGAAGCTCGACATCGCCATCCAGGGGCAGGTCCGGCAGGACCCAGGCCAGGTGCCGGTAACCGGCGGGAGGCGGATCGACGATGCCCGGCGGAACGCTGTCCAGGGCCTCCGCGGCCTGGTTGCCCACCAGGGCGCCGAGGAGGCCGACCCGCTCCTCTAGCGTGGCGACGACCACCGGCGCGCGGGCCGTGGCCAGCCCGCCGTTGTGCAGGTGCAGGCGATAGACGAGGTGGTCGCCGGGTTGCAGTTCGGTGGCGCCCGGCGCCAGCTGCAGGGATCCGCCAAGCGAGAGCGAGGCCGGCGCCAGCTGCAGGTCGGCCCGACCCTCTGCGCCACCGCTGCGCGCGGTCACCGAGGCCGCGCCCGGCGAGGGTCCGGCGACGAAGGTCGCGCTGAAGCTGCCGGCCACGGTCAGCCCGCCGGCCGGCGAGGCCTGGCCCCCGCTGACTCCGAGGTCCACCCGGCTGCCGTCGGCCACCGGATTGCCGAAGGCATCGCGCACCTGCACGGTCACGTCGGCCCGGCCCCCCTCCACCGCCACGGTGCTCGGGACCGCCTCCACCTTCAGGCTGGCGGCAGGGCCCGGCAGAACGAGGCAGGAGGCCGCCGCCTGGTTGTCGGCGTGGTCGATGTCCACCCCCAGGGCGACAACCTCCGCTCGGAGCTCCGGCCGGCTCCCGGCGGGCCGGCTCCCGTCCAGGCGTGTCTGCAACCGCAGCTTGTCGATGTCGCCCGGCGCCAGGGTCGAACGCTCCCAGACCCAGGTTCGCTCGTCCACGCGGCGGCCCACGGGCAGGGCGTTCAGGAACTGGAGGCCCAGAGGCAGGCTGGCGGTCAGGACCAGGCTGTGGGCCGGTCCCGTTCCCCGGTTCTCGAGGTCCAGGGCGAACTCCAACACCTCGTCGGGCAGGGCTTGGGATGGGCCGGTGACCTTGAGGCGCAGGTCCGCCTGGACCACGTTGAGGTCGGTGGCGACCGCGCGATCGTTGCCCAGGTCCTCGTTTCGCGACTCGAGGCTGAGGACGGCCTCCACCGGCCTGGCGAGCACCATGCCGGACGTGGCCGTGGTCGGCACGCGGGCCACGAGGTCCACGGAGGCCGTCCAGGGCCCGGGCACCTCACGCTGGCGCAGGCTGAGCCGACCGTCCTGCCAGGTGGCGACCAGACCCGGCGGCAGACCCTCCGCCCGCTCGCCGCGCAGGCCCGCCGCCCACACCACGTCGATGGCCAGTCCTTCCGCCCTGCCCTGCCCCACGTTGTGGATGAGCAGGGAATGCGTGACCCACTCGCCAGGCCCAACCGGCGCGGAGGGGGTGCTGAGGCCCAGTCGCAGGTCGGACGACCGGACCAGCAGGTCGCGCGCCAGGCGGTTGTCGTCCAGCCTGTCCAATTCGCCCGGAGCCCTGGCCTCGACCAGCAGCGGTAACGCCGAAGGCACCGCCTGACCCAATGGCACCTGGAGGGTCCCGGTGACCAGCCGCTCCTCGCCGGGTCCGAGCGAGGCGACGTCCCAGACCAGGCCGCCCTCCGGAGCGGCCTTGGCCCCGGGCGAGGCCGCGAGCAGAACCAGGGGGGAAGGCCAGGTGGCCGTCAGGACCGCGGCTTCGGCCAGGGACTCGCCGCCGTTGCGGATCCGCCAGGTGACACGGGCCCGCGCCCCGGCGGCCAGTGGGCCGGCGAGGTCCATGCCCACGCGGAGATCGATGCCGCCATCCACTGGGGCGAGCGGGAGCCTTGGCTGCCGGCCGGCGGCGCCGCTCGGCAGCGCCAGGAGCCCCAGGCTGGACGCCAGAACGACGCCGCCCAGGACCGTCACGAGGGCCAGGCGCTGCCAGGCGATGGAAGCTGCACCGATGAGCGACAAGACTGGATGACCTCGTTGGCGGCGGGGCGAGGGGCTGGCGACCGACTCCGGCCTGCCGATGAGAGGACGCGCCAGCCCTGCCCGGGGTTACGGTGTGGAACGGGTGCTCGGCTGCCGCGCGACCGGCGACCCCGGGAGGAGGCGTCTGGCCCAAGCGGCCGCCGCGAGCATGGCCTCATGGTACAGGCGATGCCGTTCTGGACCGGAGATCCGGCGTCCCTCGTCGGCCCAGGCCCAGGCCACCTGTCCGATGACCAGGGTGCCCGCGTAGGCCACCGCCACCTTGGGGAGCAGGCCGATGAGCGGCAGCAGGCCCACCAGTTCGCGGGCCACCTGGCGGAAGAGAAGGCCCGATCCCAGCACGCCGAGGAGCTGGACGATCAAGGTGCGGTTGTCTTCCTGGCGACCCGCTGCCAAGGCCACCTTGAAGGCCAGGAGGATCTGGTTCTTGGTCAGGATGAAGAGGTCGGCGGGGGCCAGGACCAGACCGAAGCCCGGGGCGATCTCGGCCACCCCGCTGCCCAGGGCATAGGCCGCGTTGGCCCGCGCCCCTGCCTCGATGAGCCGGCCGATACAGACCGGCCTGAGGCCCGGCAGGCGCCGGGCGAGGAGCATTCCCAGGTCGGGCAGGTCCGCCTCCAGCACGGCGATCGCGTCGCCGATCGGTCCAAGATCCGGCAGGGCGGCGCCAGCCGGGAGCACCAACCGGCGCTCCTGAGCGCCGCCCGAGGCCGCGAAGTCCGCCGCCCCGAGGGGCCGCAGAGCCAGGCGAAGGGCGAGGCCATCGCCCGCGGGCGCACCCTTGGCCACCGGGGCATCGATGCGGTGCAGATCGATCCGCCAGGACCCTGCCGTGCCACCGGCGGAGTCCCAGGCGCCTGCCGGCAACCGCAGGTGGGGCGAACAGGTGAGCGGCACGGGCGCGCCAAGCAAGGCGCGGGCCAGCCGGCCCGCGGCCGCCGGCTCAGCCTCGATGGCCAGGGTCCAGGGTTGCTCGGCCGCTCGCCGCAAGGCGTTCGGGTTGAGTTCCTTGATGAGGCGCCACCTGCCACGCCAGACCCCGAGGGGCATGCCTGCTCCGTTGTCCGCGTCCGGTCGAATCACCAGGCGCAATGGTAGCAGCGGACGGGCGGCGCCCACGCGGGGCAGCGGAGAATCGCCGGGACCTGGAGGAGCCGCAGCGGCACGACCGGCGCACCACGGCCGCCACGGAAGGGCAGGCTTGGACCGAGGCCCGCCGGCCGCACAAGCCGCTTGACAGGCAAGAACATCTGTTCTATTGTCAGTGTATGGACCTCCGACAGGCCAGGGCTCCCCGGCAGCCATGGCGCTTCCTTGTGATCATGCTCGGCCTGGCCGTCGCTGGTCGAGTCCTGGGCCCGGCGGCCCCCGCGTCGCTGGAAGGAGCATCAGAGACCGTCCCACCGGGTCTGGGCTCGCCCTCGCTGGCCCCCGGGGCCAACTTCCCGCGGAGCGGCGACCTCCTGTTGCAGGACGCAGAGCTGGTCTTCGGCGCCGAGGACGCGCGCTTCGATGCCGCCGCCCTCGTCGCGGCACACCCGGAGCAGTTCGGCGCCCAGTCGGACCTGGCCGGCCTCGTGACCCGCATCGGCATCGAGCACAGCGTCAGTCCGCGGCTGCTGCTGGCGCTCCTGGCGCTCGACGGCCCGCTCGGGCCGGGCGCCGCGGCGCCCTACCTCCAGCAGGAAGCCGCCTGGCTGGCCGATGGCTATTACGGCGTCAAGTACCGCGGCGGCGTGGAGAACCGCCTGGCCGACGGCAGCATCATCCCGGTCGATCGGCGTGCCGGCGCGGCCCATGTGGCCGTCGCCCGAAACCTGGCTCGCCGCGCCGTACCGAATGACTGGGAGGCCCGACGCAGGGCGTTCGCCGCCCGCTACGACGCGTTGTTCGGTGAGCGACCCTGGCAGGATCCCCCGCTGCCTGAAAGCCTGCGCCAACCCGCCTTGCTCCTCCCTTGGTCCGAAGGGACGACCTGGCATTACACCGGCGGCCCGCACGGAGCCTGGGGCATCGCATCGGCCTGGGGCGCGGTCGACTTCGCCCCGCCAACGCAGGTGGGCTGCGGCGTGGCGCCGGAATGGGTGCTCGCGTCCGCGCCGGGCTTGATCGTCCACTCGGCGGACGGCCTGGTCCTGCTGGACCTGGACGGCGACGGCAATCCGGGCAGCGGGTGGGTGCTGGCCTACCTGCACCTGGCCACCCGCGATCGGGTGCAGGTCGGGCAGTCGGTGGCCGCCGGAGACCCGCTGGGCCACCCTTCCTGCGAGGGCGGCGTCTCCGACGGCGCCCACGTGCACCTGGCGCGGCGATTCAACGGTGAGTGGCTGCCGGCTGCGGACGGACCGGCGCCGCTGGAGCTGTCCGGCTGGCGCTTCCTCAGCCTGGGCGGAGAGTACGATGGCGCGATGGAGCACCCCGAGGCCGGCAGGCGGATGGCGGTGACCAGCCGCCGGGGCGGGGACAGCGCCGTCCGCTCGGACAACGGTCCGTCGCGGCGGGCTGCTCAGGCAGCGGTCCTTGCAGCCGGCGCGGTCGACAGGGCCGGCGCGGTCGACGGGGCCGGCGCGGTCGACGGGGCCGGCGGCCGGGTTCCTTCTGCCTTCCCAGGGGCCCTGGCGATGGCCGGCGCGGCCACGAAGCGCCCCCTTTCCCCGGCCCAGGTCTCTGGGGCCACGCCGCCAGCTCCCCTCGGCCCGGCAAGCGCGCTCGAGCCGGCCGCCGCAGGCGCGGCGCCGGCCTTCAGGGTCCGTCTCCCGCTGGGCGGCCGCGACGGCCGCCATCTTGCCGCCACCGTGCAGGTCTGGCGCGACGGCATCATCATCGCCAGTCACAGCATTCCGGTGGACAGCGAGGGGTTCAGCGCCGGCATGCCTGCGCCCGCACCTGGAGGAGGGCCGGTCGACCTGGTCGTGACTGTCCCGGGGCACCTGCCGCAGAGCATGTTCGGTATCCGCCTGGGTCGGGACCTCTCCACCGTGGACTTCAGCATGGGCGGCACCGTTCGGGCGCCTGCCGGGGACGTGGACGGCGACGGAAGGATCGGTCTTGCGGACCTGGCTGCCTGGAACGGGCGGCGGAGTGGCGCAGGGGCAGCCGCAGACCTCAGCGGGGACGGCGACGTCGATACCGGCGATCTGTGGCGGCTGCTCGGGGCCTTGGCCCGGCGGCGCTGAGGCGTCGCTCCTCCACCCGTCCTGCCTCCCCTTTGGCCGTGGCCTGTACTAGAATGCGCCCACATGCCCGTGCTCCTCTCTTTGATCGCGGTGCTGGCACTGCTGGTCGGCGGCGTGTCCGCCGGCATCGCGGCGCGGCAACCCGAACGCCTGAATCGTGCTCAGAGCGCCGCCTTGGCCTCGGTCTGGCTGGCCGCCGTCGCATCCGCGGGGGCGATGCTGGCGCTGCTGCGGTCCGACTCCACCTGGGCGCGCTGGAACTGGACCTCCGCCCTCGATCGGGTGCTCCGCCCCTTCGGTCTGGCATCCTGGTCAGACCTGGCCGCGTCGGCGCCGGCCTGGTCCCGCACCTACGCCGGCGGACCGGCCTTGGACTTTGACGGGCGCGCCCTGTTGCTGCTCTGTGCGGTGGTCCTGCCCTTGGCCATTCTGATCACCCTGCATCGGCCCCCGCCTGCTCGTCTGGCCTGGCCGCTGCTGATCGCTGGCGCCTCCGGCCTGTTCATCCTGTCCTCCGGTTCACCCTTGGGCGCGGTGGCAGCATGGTTGCTCCTGGATGCCTGCCTCTTCGGATCCGGCCTGGTGCATCGCCGGGGTCTTCTGGCCAGCCAGTTCGGACTGTGGCTCCTCGTTGCGGCCTTGGCAGTCCTGCCGATCGACCAGGAGTCCCTGCGACCGGGTGAGGGGGCCGTCTGGGAAGCGGCCTGGGCGCAGCTTCGCCCCTACCTCCTGTGGGCGGCCTTCGTGCGAATGGGCCTCTTCCCCCTGACCTGGACCCTGCCCCGCAGCCCCGACGACCAGCCCTGGCGGGTGCTGGCGACCAGGGTCGCCCCCATGATGGCCGGCCTGTCACTGGTGCTGCGGGCGGCCTCGCCCTCGCTCAGTACCGACCGCCCCGTGCTCAGCGCGATCGGCCTGGGACTGACCGCCTTGATCGGAGCCGCGGTCCTGGCCTCGGCGCCGGGCGCCCCGGGCGCGCGCCTGGATGCCCTGTGCATGGCCGGCGGTGCGTTGGGCCTCCTGGCGGGCGCCGTGCCGGCCCGGGTGGCCCCGGACCTGGTCGTGGGGCTGGGGATCGAGCTCGCATGGGGCCGGAGCCTCATGGCGCTGTGGCCACGCCCCGGCCGAGGACCTCGGAGTTGGGCCTGGACCCTGGGCAGCCTCGGCGCGATCGGGGTGCCGGGCACCCTGGGCTTTGCCTTGCGCGCACCCCTCCTCGCCGAGTGGTTCGATCAGCTCAGCGCACCCTGGGGTGTCGCCCTCCTGCTGGGCTGGACCTTCCTCGTCTGGCGCTGGCCGCTGGAGGATCAACGCCCGGTCCTCGCTTCCGGTCCGGCGCCCCGGACGTGGCCGGCGGTCCTGGGCTGGGGGTACGCGATCCTGGGCATCGCCGCATCGGCCGTCATCTTCCTGGGGCGACCCACGGCCCTCGCCGCCGCCTGGCCCGCTGGCACGATCACCCTTGACACCCAGCGGTGGATGGCCTTGCTGCTTCCCCTGGCCTTGGGGGGATTGCTGCGCCAGAGCCGCCCGCCGCACCCCTCAGGCTCGGCGCAATGGGCCAGGCTGAACCGCGGCCTCAGGCTGGCCGACATCTACGATGCCTGGCGGTCCGCGTTGATTCAGGCAGGGCGCGCGCTGCATCGCAGCGTCAACCTGATGGACAGCCGACGGACCATGGCCTGGACCTTGTTCGCCGCTCTCGTCATCGGCCTCTCGATGTTGGCGGCGCCTGCCGGGACAGCACCGGACCTGTTGTTCGGCCACTGGGTTCTCAACCTCCTGGCCGGCCTGATCGCCCTGGTCACCTTGGGCGCCGGTCGCCCGCTGGTCCAGTTGAGCGCCTTGCTGGCAGCGCAATTCCTGGGTGCTGGGGTCCTGGTGTTCACCCCGCACCTCTCTACGGTCGCCGATCCGACGATCATCGCGTGGGTCAAGTTGCTGACCGGCTGGGTGGTGGTGGGCATCCTGGCCGTGGGCACCGTGGCCCAGGCGCGAGCGGGCGGGACCTTGGTGCCGGTGCGGAGGGCTCTCCTGCAACCTGAAAGGGCCCGGACCAGCGGGGCCGATCGCCGCTTCCTGCTGGGAGCCACCCTGCTGAGCTTCATTCTGGCCTTGGGCGTGCCTTCGGGGTCCCTTGCCGAGCTCCTGCCGCCGGACCTGCTGCGTTCGGCGCTCTTTCTCGTGTCCGCCGGCCTGCTCGGCACGGTGTTCGCGGAGGGGGCGTTGAGGTTGGCCTGCGCGGCCTACCTGGCCTTCATCGGACTCGAGTTGGTCTATGCCCGCCTGGACCCGGGGCTGCTGGTCACCGGCGGGCTGGCGGTGTTCCAGATCCTGTTCGCGCTCCTGGTGTCCGGCTTCATCGGTATCGACCTGGGTAAGGCCGATCGCAGCCAGGCGGGAGACGGGTCGCGATGATCGGTCGGCTGCTCCTCCTCGGCCTGGTCTTCCTTCCTTTCGCCGCAGCGGCCGTCGGATGGTGGCTCCGCCCCCGCCGGCCGGATCTGCTGCCCAGGGTGTCGGTCGGGACCGCCATTCTCCTGGTGCTGGCTGTCTCCGTGGCCATTCCCGACACGCGCATCGACGTGATGGCCGGGCGGGAGATCACCCTCCTGCCCGAGGCCCAGCTCGGCATCCAGCTCCTGGGCCTGGCGATGCTGGGCTTCGTCCTGGCCTGTGCCAGGATGGAGGGTTGGGAGGGCCGCACGGAGGACTGGCTGACCCTCGCTTGGGTGAGCCTGGGCGGGCTGGTGCTCGCGCTGGTCGTGCGCAACCTGCCGATCGCGCTCCTCTTCTTCGTGGGGGCCTCGATCGTCTGGACGCAGGCCTTGCCGCAGGAGGACCGCCGCCGGGCCGCGGCGGCGACACTCCGCTACCTCATGCTCCTGGCGCTCTGCCTGCCGCTCCTGTTGATCGCCCTCCGGCTGGCGGAGCTGCGCGGCGGTGCCGCCGACGCCGAAGCCGTCGAGCGCCTGGCGCTGGCGCTCGCGGTGCCGGCCTTTGGTTTGATCCTCGGCCTCATCCCCCTGCATGCCTGGGTGTTCACCCTGGCCGGTCGGACGCCCCGGCCGATGGTCTACGGCGTGACATCGCTGGTCCAGACCACCGCCTTCGTCCTCCTGCTGCGTCTGTTGTCCGACCACCCCTGGATGAGCTATGGGGCCCGCGGGGTGCTGGTCAGCGCCGGCGCCCTCTCTTGCCTGGTCGGTGCATGGCTGGCCCTCTCCGCCCCCAGCGGGGACCCCGACGACTGGCTGATCTACGCCACGGTGGCCAACGGCGGCATGATCCTGGTCGGCCTCGGGACCCAGTCCGAAGCCGCCGGCACGGGTGTAGCCCTGCTCTTCTTCGCCCGTACGCTGGCCTTGGTCCTGGCCGAGTTGGCCAGCCATGCCGGCGAACGCCCAAAGCGCCTGGCCCTGGCCGCCGCCACCCTGACCCTGGCGGGAACCCCGGGCCTCGCCGGCTTTCCCGGATTCTGGCTGATCGTCCGGCGCCTCCAGGTCACCCAGCGCCCGGTCGCCGAGTTCGCAATCCTGATGGGCAGCGGCCTCTTGTTCGCCACCGCCATTCGACGATGGGCCCATGCCGCGAACCCCGACACGCTCCGCTCCCCGGACGAAGGGCCGTCTCCTCTGAAGGCCGGCGTGCATCGGGCCATTTACCTCTTGGCCGGCCTCTTGCTGGCCCTGGGCCTGGCCCCCGGCCTGGTGGCCCATTCCCTGGACGACGCCCTCCGCAAGCTCAACGTCCCCGGCCCTTGAGCTCGGCCGCTTCCCTCCTGGCGCTGGGCGGAAGAAAGGTCGCTTGACAGCCGCGACGGCGGGCGCTTTAATGGTGCATTAAATCGGCATCCCTTGGGACGCCCTCGGAACCTTGAACGCAAGCCTTGGCACCATGCCCTCGTCCAACACCTTCAGCAGCGATACCTCCGGGCCCGTACTCTCCGAAGAGTATTGGCAGGCCTTGCTCTCGCAGGGCGAGCAGCCTGCGGTCGCCGCCGGCGCGCCGCCGCCCTCGCCCCGTCTCGATGCCCCCGGCATGCTCGTGGCGCGCTTGGGTCCCAGGCGCAGCGAGGCCCAATGGGCGCAGCTCCAGCAGTGGATGGATGAGGGCCAGGCCTTTGATGCTCCCGTGATTGGCTGCAACAAGGGGGGGCTCCTGGTGCGCGTGGCCGAGGGACTGGGCTTCGTCCCCGCGTCGCAGCTCACGGTGCTGCCGCGGAGTCTGGGCACCCCGGAACTGCGCGGCGACCTGGAAGCCATGGTCGGGCAGAATCTGCGCCTGCGCCTGATCGAGGTGGACCCGGCGCGTGATCGGGTCATCTGCTCCGAACGCGCCACCCAATGGCAGGACAAGCCGGCGGACCTGGGGCGCCTCGGCCGCTTGCGCGATCGCTTGGGCGACGAGGTCGAAGGCGTCGTGCGCAGCGTCTGCGATTTCGGCATCTTCGTCGACCTGGACGGCATCGACGGCCTGATCCACATCTCGGAGCTGAGCTGGCAACGGGTGCGACACCCCCAGGACATCGCCAAGCCCGGGCAATCGCTCCGGGTGAAGATCCTCAATGTCGACCTGGAAGCGCGTCGGGTGGGACTCAGCCTCAAGCGGCTGCATGCCGATCCTTGGCGCGTGGTCGCCGAGCGCTACCACACCGGTGACATCATCGAGGCCACCGTGACCAACGTGGTCCAGTTCGGAGCCTTTGCCCAGGTGGACGAAGGCGTGGAGGGGCTGATCCACATCTCCGAGCTGTCGGCCGCGGCCTTCAACGCGGCACAGGACGTGGTGCAGGAGGGCCAGCGCGTCAAGGTGCGCATCCTGCACATCAACCCGGCGGAGCGGCGCCTCGGGCTGAGCATTCGCGCGGCAGGCTGAACGAGCGGGCCCCTCGTGGACCTGCGCCGCACCCTGGAGCCCGACATGCCCGACGACCCCCTCGATAGCGGTCCGGGGCTGAGCGCCGACTTCGGTCGCTTCCTCCTGGCGCTGGGTGGGATCACCGTGAGCGGCCTTCTGCTGGGACCCGGTGACTGGGCCGAGATCGGCTCGGTGGATCCGCTGGGCCTGATCGACGCCTGGTGGGCTGGCCTGTGGGGCTTGGGTGCCTGGCCCGTGGCCCTGGCATTGCTGGCCGCCGGCCTGGCCCTGATCGGGCGGCGGGGAGAGGACCTGATGACCCTGCCCTGGCGCAGCGTCATCGCCTTCGAGCTCGCGATTCTCGCCGGGCTGGCCCTGGCCCAGACCATGGAAACGCCCCAGGGCGGCCTCGTTGGGCAGGCCCTCGCGGCGTCGATCACGCTGACCCTGGGCCCGGGCCTGGTGCGCCCCACCTTCGCCTGCCTGTTCCTCCTGGCCCTCTGGCTGGGTACCGGGGCGATCCTGCCGGCAGCCTGGGCTTCGTCCCTGGAGACCCTGCTGCGCGAAGCGGCGCCACCAGCCGGACCCGAGGCCCCTCCGGCCAGCTCTCCCCGGGGCCTGCGCCCCGCTCGGGACTTGACTCCGCCGTCCGCCGGGCGTCCGGGCCCGCAGACGCCTGCCCCGCCGCCCCCGGCGCCCCCCCCCGCCGTTCCACCCACGGCCACGCGGGCGCGGGCGGGGCGTCGCGCGGCCTTGCGGGACCTGCGTGCTCTCGCGCAGCCCGGGGCCGGACGGCAGGGTGCGGCCGAGGCGCTGAGACGAGGGCCGGAGGCGGTGCCTGCCCAGGCGGCCCGGCCGCTGCCGACCATCCGCCGAGCGGGTCACGAGGGTCCTCGGCAGCCGCGCTCCGGCGCCGCGGACCGGGGGAAGGCCGGCCGCCTGCCCCCGCTGAGCCTCCTGGCGGAGAGCAAGGCCGCCGACCAGGTCGACAGCCAGGCCTTGCACGCCCAGGCCGCCCGCATCGAGCAGTGTCTGGCGGGCTTCGGCATTCCGGTCGAGGTGGTCGAGATCGAGCCCGGCCCCAACGTCACCCGCTTCGCCTTGCGCCCGGGCCTGGTCCAGCGAGCGGGCCAGCCCATGCGGGTTCGCCTGAGCCGCATCACCGCCCACCGCCACGACCTCTGCCTGGCTCTGTCGGCGGACGGCCTGCGCATCGAGGCCCCCATACCCGGACGCTCCCTCGTGGGCATTGAGGTCCCCAGCCGCCGGACCGAGGTTGTGGCCATCCGCGCCCTGCTTGAAGACCCCACCTTTCAGGCACTCCGCAAGGCCGGGGGGCTCCCCCTGGCCATCGGCCGGCGGACCGGCGGCCTGGCGGTGGTCGCCCGCCTGACCACGATGCCGCACCTCCTGATCGCCGGCGCCACGGGCAGCGGCAAGAGCGTGTTCATGAACAGCCTCCTGGTCAGCCTGGTCGGCCAGCAGACACCGGATGAGGTACGGCTCATCCTGATCGATCCCAAGCGGGTCGAGCTGGGGCGCTATGCCAGCCTGCCGCATCTCGTCGCCGCCCCTGTCACCGATCCGGCCGAGGCGGTGGCCGCGCTGCGCTGGGCGGTGGCGGAGATGGAGGAGCGCTACCGGCGCCTCGAGGCGCGCGGCGTGCGGGACAGGGCGGCCTTCAACCGCCTCTCGACGTCCGGCGAGGCCCTCCTGCCGGCCCTGGTTCTGATCATCGATGAGTTGGCCGACCTGATGATGACCTCCAGTCAGGAGGTGGAGCCGCTGCTGACCCGGCTGGCCCAGATGGGCCGGGCCACCGGGGTGCACCTGATCGTCGCCACCCAGCGCCCGTCCGTGGATGTGCTGACGGGCCTGATCAAGGCCAACTTCCCCAGCCGCGTGGCCTTCGCCGTGGCCTCGGCCATCGACAGTCGGGTGATCCTGGACCAGACCGGCGCCGAGACCCTCAGCGGCAGCGGCGACCTGCTCTACCAGCCACCCGACCAGGCCCATCCGATCCGTGCCCAAGGCGCCTGGGTGGGCGACGACGAGCTGGAGCGCCTCCTGGGCTTCTGGGAACAGGGTCCCTGGCAGGCTCCCTACGGCCCCGCGCCATGGGCCGACCTCGTCGACAGCGATCCGGACGCGGCACTCTACGTAGCGGCCCAGGAGATCGCCTTGGCCAACCCCCATCATTCGGCCAGCCTCCTGCAGCGGCGGCTCAGGATCGGTTACGCCAAGGCCAAGGCCCTGCATGACAGGCTCTTGGCCGACGGCTTCGACTGATCCGCTGCGCGCTCAACCTCGCTGCGCGGCAGCGGTGAACTCCGCGAGCGCCGCCGCCACCTGGGCATGCCGCGGGTCGAGCAGCTCCGGATCCCGATCGAGCAGGAGGCCGGCTGCCCGGGCCGCCAGGGTGAGCGCTCGCGACGGGCCGACACGGGCGAATCGGAATCGGTCGACGACACCGCTCTGCCGCACACCGAAGAAGTCGCCCGGACCGCGCTGCTCCAGGTCGAACTCCGCCAGCTCGAGGCCGCTCAGGGGCCGCCTGACGGACCGCCCTTCGGCATCGACGGCAGGCAAGGTCTCGGTCAGCTTGCGCAGGCGCGCGGAGGCTCCCTTGCCGGGGTCGTCCGCCACCAGCAGGCAAGTGCTCGCCTGGCTGCCTCGCCCCACGCGCCCGCGGAACTGGTGGAGTTGCGCCAGGCCGAAGCGGTCCGCCCCCTCGATCAGCATGACGGTGGCATTGGGCACGTCCACGCCCACCTCGATCACCGCGGTGGCCACCAGGACCTGCAGCCGATTGGCGGCGAAGTCGGCCATCACCGCCTCCTTCTCCGACGCGCGCATGCGGCCGTGGAGGAGGCCCAGGCGCAGTTCGGGGAAGACCTGCGCCTGCAAGCGTTCGAACTCGGCGGTGGCGGCCCGCGCCTGGACCTGCTCCGAGTCCTCGACCAGGGGGCAGACCACATAGGCCTGCTGCCCGGCCTGCACGCTCCGACGGATGAAGGCGTAGGCGCGCTCGCGCTCGTCCGGCGCCAGCCAGTGGGTCTGGATGGGCTGCCGGCCTGCCGGCAGCTCGTCGATCACCGACTGGTCCAGGTCGGCGTTGAGCGCCAGGGCCAGGGTGCGCGGGATCGGGGTGGCGGTCATGACCAGGAGGTGGGCCTGGGGCGGCGGCCCACTCACCGCGTTCTCGGCGCCGTCCGGCGAGGCTTCACCGGCACCCTCCTCGGCCACCGCGCCGGCCGCCTTCAACTGGAGTTCGGCCCGCTGCAGGACACCGAAGCGGTGCTGCTCGTCGACCACCGCCAGCCCCAGCCGGGCGAAGCTCACGCCGCGCTGGATGACGGCGTGGGTACCCACCACCAGGTCCACCTCGTGCCGCGCGATGGCGTGGGCGATGGCTCTCTTGGTTCCCTGGCTCAGGCTGCCGACCAGGCGGACCATGCGCGGGCCTTCCGCTCTGTTGCCGTCCTTCTTCGCTCCGGCTTCCCAAGGGCGGTAGCCGAGTGGCTCCAGCAGCCTCAGGAGGCCTCGATAATGCTGGTCGGCCAGGATCTCGGTCGGCGCCATCAGGGCGGCCTGGTGGCCGGCCGCCACACAGACGGTGGCCGCGGCGGCGGCGACGGCCGTCTTCCCGGAACCGACGTCACCCTGCAGCAGGCGGGCCATGGGCCAGGTCTGGCCGAGGTCCGCACAGATCTCAGCGATGCAGCGTTCCTGGGCCTGGGTCAAGTGAAACGGCAAGGCTTCGCGCAGGGCATCCAGGGTCGGCAGACCGGCGGCCAAGGACGGCGCGGGGCGGCGCCTGGCGGCAAGCCGCTTGCGCCGTCCCCAGAGCTGGAGGAGGAGCAGTTCGTCGAAGGCCAGGCGCTCGCGGGCCCGGGCCAGCTCCGCCTCGTCCGACGGACGATGCAGGTGGTAGAGCGCCCAAGGCCGGCTGGCCAGGCCCAGTTCCGACCGCAGCTCGGGCGGCAGGGGTTCGCCCAGGTGTTGGGCCTGTTCACCGAGGGCCTGGCCGATCATGCGGCGCAGCCACCGCTGCTGCAGGCCCTCGGTCAAGGGGTAGACCGGCAGCAGGCGGCCCGTCGCAGCGCCCTGCGCTCCCAGGGCCTCCCATTCCGGGTTGGCCATGGTGAGCCGGCCCTGGTAGAGGTCGACCTTGCCCGAGAGGTGGACCACGTCGCCCGGATCGAGTTCCTTTGCCACGTGGGCCTGGTTGAAGAAGCTGACCTCCAGGCGACCGCTGTCGTCCTCCACCATGAAGGTCCAGAGGCTGAGCCCTTGGCGCAACTGGCGCAGGGTCCGCCTTCTCACCAAGCCGCAGACCGTGGCCGAGTCTCCCGGCTGCAGGTCGGCGATGCGCCGACGCAGCCGGTAGTCCAGGTAGCGGTTGGGGGCATGGAGGAGGAGGTCCATGACCGTGTGCAACCCTAGCTGGGCCAGGAGACGCTCGGTCCTGGGACCCACGCCGCGCAGGCTGCGCACACCCTCGGCGAGTGCGGGGGCATCGGTGCGGCGGCCGGGTCGGTCGAGGATGGCCTGGGTGGCGGGATCGAGAGCTTGCGCCGAAGCGTGAGGGGCGATGCCGCTCGCGAGCTGCCTTGCCTGGGCCGGGTCGGTCGACGGCACTGCAGCAGGCGCTCCAGACGGCGGCGATAGCGGGGCGGGACTCCTGCCCCGGCGCGGGGGCATGGCCCCCGCGCCGGTCTGCCCTTTGGGCTCCGCCGCTCCGGCCAGCAGTTCCAGACAGGCGCGTACGGCCTGCGCGCGGTCGGATGGGGACATGGCGCCATAGTCGCGGAACAAGAGGCCCAGCCGGAGGGCCAGGTCCGGGCCGAGATCCGCCTCCTGCCTGGCGACATAGGCCGCCAGGCCCCCGACCACGGCGCGGTCGCGGTAGCCGTGCCGGGCCTCCAGCTGCAGGATCTTTCCCAGGGTTAGGTGCGTTGGCGTCATCGGTCCTTGCGGGATGGCTCTCTCTGGCCTATCATCATCCGTCGGCAATTCTAGCGGTGACCGCTCGTGTCGCGTGTTCCCAGCGCCCTCGCGGCCCTGAGGATTCCCGGCCTTGTCATCGTGAGCCGGTATGACCAGCCGTACAGATCCCACAGTCGACCAGAGGTGAACCATGGCCAAGTGCAGCGCCTGCGGCAAGGGCCCGCTCTTCGGGCAGAGCCGCTCGTTCTCGATGCGGGCTACCAAGCGCCGCTTCGACATCAACATCCAGACCACGACGGTGACGGTCAACGGGCAGACCCGCAAGATCAAGGTCTGTTCACGCTGCCTGCGCACCATGGCCAAGGGCTGAGCCCCGACCTGCTGCGGAGCGACGCTGCGCGGCAGGTTGACAGCCCGGCGATGCCTGTGTATACTCGTTGTCCCTCCGTGACCAAGTCCTTTCAGGTTGCGGCGGGCGACCCAGGCCAATCCTTCATGCACCAAGCTCTCCAGCCCCCCTTCTGTCCTGAGCCGCTGATGACCCGTCAGCAGCGCGGCCAGTTGGCGGTGCATCGGAGTCAGGAGCACTGAGCCGCCGATCCACGGTCACGGGGTCTTCGACCTCTCCTGGACGCGGCGGCGTGGCTTCCACCACGCCGCTGTTTTTTCCGCCCGATCGGCGCGGGTCGACACAAGCGATACAGGTCCCCGTAGCTCAGTGGAATAGAGCGTCTGGTTGCGGTCCAGAAGGCCGGAGGTTCGAGTCCTCCCGGGGATACTGCGAAGGCAAGGTTCGTCCTGCTTTCGCTGACGGTGCACCTTAGCAAGTACAGAGTCTTACCCGACAAGCCGGGGTGGCGGAATTGGCAGACGCGCTACGTTCAGGGCGTAGTGAGCTTACGCTCGTGCGAGTTCGAGTCTCGCCCTCGGCACTGTCAGGTTCATCGCGTCACGGTCAGGAGCCGGCCTTGGGCCGGTGGTCGACGTCATGGCGGCGATGGGCCAGGGGTCGAGCGGGAGTGGCGGAATTGGCAGACGCGCTAGGTTGAGGGCCTAGTCCTCGTTAAGAGGGTGGGAGTTCGAGTCTCCCCTTCCGCACTGAGGGGTCCGACCCGCCGCAGGGTCGGTGGCCCCGAGATCCGGCCGCGATGACCGCAGCTTGTACATTACCAACGGCGCAGTGGGTGGATCCGTCGCTGGGTTGGTCGGCTCAACGCCGTCCTTCCCAGAGGAACTTCCCGACTGCCACATACAGGTGGGCCCCGCGAAACCGCAAGCGGGGGCGCCGGATCGCGAGGTCCGGCGACAACAGCCGCAACAGAGAGCAGACCTGTCGGCGGCAGGGCTTCGGCCCTTGCTTTCGACAAGGGTGAAAGCTCGCCGGAAAGGCGAGGGTGCTTCTCGGTGACGAGGGCACGCAGGCGAGGCAACCACGGCAGCAAGGCGGGTGGGCCCGTCGAATCCGGGAGACCGGGTTCCCTCGGGTCCCGTCGCAGCCGCAGGCGCCGGGGCTTCGGCTTCCGGTAGTCTCGGCCAGGTCGGCGGCTCCTTTGGGAACCGGCGGCCTGAGACAGATGACGGACCAGACAGAATCGGGGGTATGAAACCCACTGCGTCGTTGGTGGTCACCACGCCCCCGTAGCTCAGAGGATAGAGCACCGGCCTCCGGAGCCGGTTGCGCAGGTTCGAGTCCTGCCGGGGGTACTGATGCCGGCCCCTTCCGGCCGCGGCTTCGCGATCCTGGGCCCATGCGCATTCGGTCGATCGGCGTTGGGCATGGCACGATCAGGCGGCGTAGCTCAGTGGTTAGAGCGATCGGCTCATAATCGATAGGTCGGTGGTTCGAACCCACCCGCCGCCACAGATCCAACGAACTCGCGCGGCAACGACGCAGCACAGGACAACAGCACATCGGTCTAACGATGCGGGGTGGAGCAGAGGCAGCTCGTCGGGCTCATAACCCGAAGGTCACAGGTTCGAATCCTGTCCCCGCTACTCGGCCGGCAGCACGCCGGCCAGTGAGGCCCCATCGTCTAGCGGCCAAGGATATCGCCCTCTCAAGGCGGAGACACGGGTTCGAATCCCGTTGGGGCTACCTCACTGGGGGATCGTCTAACGGTAGGACAGCTGACTCTGGATCAGTAGGTCGGGGTTCGAATCCCTGTCCCCCAGCCTCAGGACCACGCGCCTTGCCCACGAATCTGGGGAGGTTACCATAGCCCGGTAATGGAGCGGCCTGCTAAGCCGTTGCGGGCGCAAGCCCGTCGGGGGTTCAAATCCCCCCCTCTCCGCCTAGGGCGACGTCGCCAAGTGGCAAGGCAAGGGTCTGCAAAACCCTCATCGCCGGTTCGATTCCGGCCGTCGCCTCTGGCCCATTCGGGCCCCGAACCCAACCCCTGCCGAGGTAGCTCAGCCCGGTAGAGCACTTGACTGAAAATCAAGGTGTCCCCAGTTCAAATCTGGGCCTCGGCACTGCGGTGGTGTTGCCACCCTCCTTCCGGCGTAGCTCAACGGCAGAGCATGCGGCTGTTAACCGCAGGGTTACTGGTTCGAATCCAGTCGCCGGAGCCTCAAGGACGATCGCGCACCGACAATCGCGGGCGAATAGCTCAGTTGGTTAGAGCACTCCTCTGATAAGGGAGAGGTCCCTGGTTCGAGTCCAGGTTCGCCCACTGCATGGCTCCCGGCCCCCAGCCGGAAGCCGTGTCCGCCGCGGAGATCATAGCTCAGGGGTAGAGCGTCTGGTTGTGGCCCAGAAGGTCGTGGGTTCGATCCCCACTGGTCTCCCCATCGCTCCGCCGTCCGCGGTGGACGATCGATGTACCTTGGCAACGCACATAGCACGGGGCTGTAGCTCAGCTGGGAGAGCGCTTGAATGGCATTCAAGAGGTCAGGGGTTCGAATCCCCTCAGCTCCACTGCACGGGACGGCCGTCGCCGCCTGGGCGATGACGACCCGACACGCGGGCGTAGCTCAGTGGTAGAGCATCTGCTTCCCAAGCAGAGGGTCGTGAGTTCGAGTCTCATCGCCCGCTTCCTCGGGTTCGGCCGGCCGTTGAGGCCTCCGCATCCCAAGGTGGCACAAGCCACGCTTCGGCGTGGTGGTCTACAAACCTCGGGGCGTAGCGCAGTCCGGATAGCGCGCTTGACTGGGGGTCAAGAGGTCGGAGGTTCAAGTCCTCTCGCCCCGACCAATGCCTGGCCGGCCCCGCCGGCCGCCCACCTGTAGGACCCTGGCCCCCAGGCCCCGGTCCACGACAACCGCATAGCCACCCGACTTGGGGGTGCGTAGCTCAGTTGGTTAGAGCGCACGGTTCACATCCGTGAGGTCACAGGTTCGAGTCCTGTCGCGCCCATGAGCCTGGCGGCGTCGGCCCAGGGAGGTCCATCGTGGCCTCTTGCCGGTTCCGCCCTGGCGATCACGGGGAGTAGCGCAGCCCGGTTAGCGCGCATCGTTCGGGACGATGAGGTCGGAGGTTCGAATCCTCTCTCCCCGACCTGGCCGAACAGGGACTCCAATCGGAGTTCTCTGATGGCCCCAAGCGCCCACGTAGCTCAGGGGTAGAGCGCGTTCTTGGTAAGAACGAGGTCGGCGGTTCAATCCCGCCCGTGGGCTTGAGCGATCGGTCGAGAGGCAGGGCACCGCGGAGCCCTCCAGCCAGGCCGGTCGAGCGATGAGGTTTGCAGTTCTCTCCCGGCCGCAGGGCGCGAGCAAGGCGCGGGGGAGCTCCAAGCCGAGGTGGCGGAACCGGCAGACGCGCGCGACTCAAACTCGCGTGGGCTAACACCCGTGTGGGTTCGAATCCCACCCTCGGCATCCAGTGATGGACAAGGCAGCGCAGCCTGGCGACAGGCGCGCTGCCTTTTTCTTTGCCTCTCGATGCAGCCCCGCCGGCTGCAAACCCTCGGGGCGAGGACCTCTTGCCGTTAACGCAGAAGGGGGCGCTGCCCGTAGGCTTCGCCCCCTTCTGGCGCTGTCGTCGGTCGATAGTTGTCGCAGCTGGAGGGCGAAGACCGACCGTCGCCAACCACCTATCGCTGGAGAACATGATAGCGCCCGAGGGCCCGATTGGCAAGCCCCTGGCGCCCCTTTTTACTCGCGTTCCGGGCTGCCAGAGTCCGGGGCCGCATGGCCCTGCGCCTTCGTTGTCGATCCTTAACCTCGCCCCGTCGTCACCCGCAGAGGGCCGGGCTATACTGAGGGCATCGGCGCCCGTTGCCGGGCGCGTCCTTGCAGGAATGCCAAGCGTGATGTCCGTCCTGGTCCTGAATGCCAGCTACGAGCCCTTGAACGTGGTCAGCGTGCAGCGGGCCATCGTCCTGTTGCTCAAGGACAAGGCGCAGCTGGTGGAGGCCGCCGAGGCCCGCTGGCGCTCGGAGCGCAGCAGCGTCCCCGTGCCCTTGGTGATCCGCCTGCTGGCCTATGTGCGCCTGCCCCACCGCTGGCAGATGCCCGTGTCACGACGCGGCATCCTTGCCCGTGACCAACTGGTCTGCCAGTACTGCGGCGCCAGCCCAGGAAGGCAGGCCCTGACCATCGACCATGTGGTGCCCCGCAGCCGAGGCGGCGGGCGCACCTGGCTCAACCTCGTGACCGCTTGCGCGCCCTGCAACCGCCGCAAGGGCGGCCGCCTGCCCGGCGAGGCCAACATGCGCCTGCTCCGCGAGCCCTTCGCGCCGCGCATCCTGGCGCTGGCGCTGGTCGAGCCCGGCCCCCAGCAGGCGCGATGGGCCAAGTACCTGCGCAGCGCCTGGTCCCCCTGAGAGCATTTCAAACGCCATGAGCAACATCCTCGTCGTCGAGGACGACAGCACCCTGCGCGAGACCCTGGCCGCCACCCTGGTGGGCCATGGCTACACCGTGCACAGCCTGGCCGACGCCCGCGGCCTCCTGGAACGCTGCCTTGAGCTGAAGCCGGACCTGCTGCTCCTCGACATCATGCTGCCGGGCCTGGATGGTCTCACGGCCTGTCGTGCCTTGCGAACTGCCGGCTGCAGCTTCCCCATCCTGATCCTCTCGGCCCGCTCCAACGACATGGACAAGATTGTGGGCCTGGAGACCGGGGCCGATGATTATGTCACCAAGCCCTTCAGCACCGGTGAGTTGATCGCCCGCGTGCGGGCCCTCCTGCGCCGGGCGAAGGCCGAGCAGCGCTCCGTCCTGGATGCCGGCGACCTGCAGATGGACCTCATCGCCCGCCGGGCGCAATTGGCCGGCCAGGAGCTGCGGCTGACGCACAAGGAGTTCGACCTGCTGGCCGAGCTCATCCGCAACAAGGGCATGGTGCTCAGCCGCGACCTGCTGCTCGAGAAGCTCTGGGGCTACGACTTCCTGGGCGACAGCCGGACCGTCGATGTGCACATCCGCTGGCTGCGGCAGAAGATCGAAGCCGAACCGTCGCTGCCCACCCGCATCGTCACCGTCCGCGGCATCGGCTACCGCTTCGACGGCTGAGACCGCTGACGCAGGGGCGTGGCCTTGGACAGCGTGCCCACCGCGCTCCTTTCCGCCCTGCTCGCCCTCGGGGCGGGCCTCCTGGGCCTGGTCTGGGGACAGCGGCGCGGTCGGCGGCGGGCCGAGCGGGCGGCCGCCCTGGCGCTGCGCCGCCTGGAACGCGATGCCCTGGCGGCAGTAGGCCGCGCCGCTGAGGCCGAGGCTGTGCTCGAAGGGCTGGGGCAGGTGGCCGACCTCGCCCTCCTGCGGGTCGACGCCGGGCGGCGCCTGCGCTGGATGAACCAGGTCGCGGGCGACCTGTGGCCCGTTGACCTGACCCGTCCACCGAGCCTGACCAGCGCTCTGGGCTCTGGGGCGCTCGACCCCCTGCTCGACTCCCTGGCCGACGACCAGCTGGCCATCGAGGGCGTGCAGCTCAGGGAGCGCCGCTTCCTTGTGGGCGCCCTGCGCCTGGCCCAAGGCGATGTCCTGCTGGGCCTCAGGGACACCACCCGCCAGGAGCAGTTGGCCCGCGCCGGCCGCGACCTCATCGCCAATGTGTCGCATGACCTGCGGACCCCCCTGACCAGCATCGGCCTGCTGGTCGACGCACTTGAACCCGGTCGCCCGGTGCCGGAGCGCAGCGCTCAGGCCCTCCGGCAGCAGGTGGCGGTGCTGCGTCGCCTGGCCGAGGACCTGATCCAGTTGGACCGGCTGGAGCGCGGGAGGGCTCCCTTTCTCCTGTCCAGCCAGGCCCTGGCCCCCTTGGTCGAGCACGCGGCCGAGGCCTTCGGCCCCCAGTTGGCCCAAGCCGGCCTGACGATCGATTGCCAGATCCCGCCCGGCCTGCGGGTCCTCGCCGACCCTGACCAGCTCCGGCGGGTGCTCAACAACCTCTTGGAGAACGCCGTCCAGGTCTCGCCCGAGGGTGGGGTCATCACCCTCCGGGCAGCCCCCGCCGCCGACGACCAGGTCCTGGTCCAGGTGATCGACGAGGGCAGCGGGATTCCGCCGCATGACCTCGGCCGGATCTTCGAACGCTTCTACCGGGGGGACCGGGCGCGGGGACAGACGGGGAGCGGCCTGGGACTGGCCATCGTCAAGCATATCGTGGAGGGACATGGCGGGTCGGTCGAGGCCGCCAACAACCCCGAGCGCGGCGCCACCGTCCGATTCAGCTTGCCGGCCGGCTGAACCGTGCCGCCGAGGCCGCAGGAGCCGGCCTGGGCCCGGACGGCGAGGCCTCGCGCGCGGCGGCAGCCGCCCGGGCCAGGCCCTGGTACTGGCGCAGGATGTCGTCGCCCACCCGGTCCCAGCGGCGTTCCAGCGCGTCTGCGCGGGCCTGCCGCCCCAGGCGGCGGGCGAGCGGCGGCCGGTGGAGCAGGCGCAGGACGGCGTCCGGCATCGCCGTGCGGACCTGCGGGTCGAAGAGCAGCCCGTTCCCCTCGTGGCGGACCAGCTCCGGCAAGGCGCCCGCGCTCGGCGCGACGACGGGCAGGCCCGAGGCCATGGCTTCCAACACCACGTTGCCGAAGGTTTCGTGGGGTCCAGGGAAGACGAAGACGTCGGCCGAGGCATAGGCCGCCGCCAAGGCGTAGCCGCTGAGGTAGCCGGTGAAGGTGACCGGTCTTCCGGCGAAGCGCAGTTCCAGGGAGCGCCGCGCCGGGCCGTCTCCGACCACGGCCAGGCAGGCTTGGGGCAGGAGGTCCATCACGTCGGCCAGGCGCTCGACGTGTTTCTCGGGCGAAAGCCGACCCACGTAGAGGAGGAGGGGGCGCTCAGGCTGCCCGCCGCTGAGGCGGTAGCGCCAGCCCCAGTCGCGCCGCTCCGGCCGAAATCGCTCGACGTCGACACCCCGACCCCACACCGCCAGGCGCTGGATGCCCTGCTGCCGCAGGCTGTCGAGCGAGGCCTGGGACGGGCAGAGGTTGAGATCGGCCCAGCCGTGGACCCGCCGGAGGAGCCGCCAGATCAGCGGCTCCATGGCACCCAGGCCCCAGGCCCGGGCGAAGCCGGCGATATCGGTGTGGTAGACGGCCACCGAGGGGATGCCCCGGGCCCTGGCAAGGCGGAGGGCCGAGGCCCCCAGAAGCAATGGGTTGGAGACATGGAGCACGTCGGGCCGGAAGCGGTCCAGGCAAGGGCCCACCGACCCGTCCGGCAGGGCCACGCGCAGTTCCCGGTAGCCCGGCAGCCGGACGGCGGGGAAGCCGAGGACGGGGTGGCCGGCATGGCGCTCAGGGGCACCGGAGGGGGCGAGGACCAGCACCTGGTGGCCCTCGGCCGCCAGGTGCTCCAGCAGATGGCAGAGCGTGTTGACGATGCCGTCGACCTTTGGCAGGAAGGTCTCGGCGACCATGGCGATGCGCATGGCGGCAACTCCCAGAGGCTGACCCGCCCCGCCGGCCAAAGCGGCCGACCCCAGGACGGGCCACGGTTGCCCCCCAGCATGGCGGCTCTGTGCCGTCGGGGCTTGATCGCGCCGCGAGGGAGCGATGACGCCCGGGTTAGGACCTCTTAAGGTGAAGAAGGGTCAACGATTCCTTGGGCTGCCCTTCACGCTCCCTTGGGCGCGGCTTCCGGGCCGTCCGGCATGCTGGCAGGCGTCCGGCCCGGGCTCGGTCGGCCCGGCGCCGCCCCACTCCCACCCGACCGTGCCGCCAAGAAGAGGCTCCGCATGCGCCATGCCCGCCGCCCCGTCGATCTCGTGGTGATCTCCGACCTCCACCTCGGCAGCGCCGGCTGCCAGGCCGACAGCCTCCTGGCCTACCTGCGCGAGGTGCAGCCCCGCATCCTGGTGCTCAACGGCGACATCATCGACTTCTGGCAGTTGGCGCGGCGGCCGGCCTGGTCACCCTCGCACACGGCCGTGGTGGAAGAGGTGCTCCGGCTCAGCCGGCAGGGCGTCCGGGTCTACTACCTGACCGGGAACCACGATGATGTCCTGCGGCGCTACAGCGGCCGGGGGCTGGGTCGCCTCCAGCTGAGGGACAAGCTCCTGCTGGACCTGGGCGGTCAACGGGTCTGGATCTTCCACGGCGATGTCTTCGACCTGGCCCTGCTCCGGGCCCGCTGGATCGCTCGCTGGGGCGGCGTGGGCTACGACCTCCTGATCCGCCTGAACCGCTCGGTCAACCGCGCCCTGGTCGCCCTGGGAGGGCGGCCGTACTCCCTGGCGGCCAAGGTCAAGCAGGGCGTCAAGCAGGCCGTGCGCTTCGTGGGCGACTTCGAGGCCACCGCCACGTCCTTGGCCTTCGAGCAGGGCTACGACGTGGTGATCTGCGGCCACATCCACGTCCCCTGCAACCGGATGCTGGAGCAGGACGGCCGGAGCCTGCGCTACCTCAACGCCGGCGACTGGATCGAGAGCCTCAGCGCCATCGAGTACACCGGCGGGCACTGGCACCTGCATCGCGCGCAGGACGAGGTGGCTGCCGCCCTCGCCCTGGGCCCGCTGGCCCAGGACGCCCCTCCACCCCCGGCCGAGGCGGCGGCCCCCGACCTGGCCGCCGCCCTCCGCCTGGTGAACTGCACCGCGGTCGACCTCGTGCTACACCAGCTCGCGGCGCCCGATCTCGGTGAACACGATGCGCTCGCAGATGTTGGTGACCCGGTCGGCCGCGCGCTCTAGGTTGTGCGCGGCCCACAGGGTCAGGTTGGCCATCTCCAGGACGCGTTCCGGCTCCCGCGGCCAGGCCATGACCAGGTGGAAGAGCAGCCGGAAGTCGGCGTCCACCGCATCGTCCTGGGCGGCAATGGCCCGCGCCGCATGCACGTCCCGCTCGGCGAAGGCCGCCAGGGCCCCGCGGGCCATCGCCGAGGCGCCGGCGGCCATCCGGTCGAGAACCTCCAGACAGTCGTCCGGCAGCGGCGCCGGCACCTGCTTGCTGATCGAGGCCAGTCCCTTGGCGTAGTCACCCATCCGCTCCAGCTCGGCCACCAGGTCCAAGGCCGCCGCCACGCTGCGGATGTCGCGCGCCACGGGTTGCTGGGTGGCGATCAGCAGCAGGGCCTGCTCCTCGATCGCATAGCGACGGTGGTTGACCTGGCGGTCCCAGGCGATGAGGCGATCGGCCGCCTCCTGGTCTCGGCGCCGCAGGATGCCCACGGCGGTCTCCAGGGCCCCGGCCACCATCTCGCCGAGGGTCTGGATGTCGCGCTCCAGGTCGTCCAGCTCCTGCTGGAAGTGCCGGCGCAAGGTCGGTCCCATGCTGGTTTCCCTCTCAGCCGAAGCGGCCGGTGATGTAGTCTTCGGTGCGGCGGTCCTTGGGGTTGGTGAACAGGTCCCCGGTGGGACCGCTCTCCACCAGGAAGCCGGCCCGGTCTTCGTTGACCATGAAGAAGGCCGTGTGGTCCGATGCGCGGGCTGCCTGCTGCATGTTGTGGGTGACGATGACGATGGTGTAATGGGCCTTGAGCTCCTGCATCAGCTCCTCGATGCGCAGGGTGGCGATGGGATCGAGGGCCGAGCAGGGCTCGTCCATCAGGATGACCTCAGGCCTGACCGCCAGGGCGCGCGCGATGCAGAGCCGCTGCTGCTGGCCGCCCGACAGCCCCAGGCCGCTGTCCTGCAGCTTGTCCTTCACCTCGTCCCAGAGCGCCGCCTGGCGCAGGCAGGACTCCACCAGCTCGTCCATGCTGCCCTGGTAGCCGTTGATGCGGGCGCCCCAGGCCACGTTCTCGTAGATGGTCTTGGGGAAGGGGTTGGGCTTCTGGAAGACCATGCCGATGCGCCGCCGCACCTGCACCGGATCGATGCCCGGACCGTAGATGTCCACCCCCTGGTAGAGGATGGAGCCGCTGGTGCGTGCTCCGGGGATCAGGTCGTTCATGCGGTTGAGGGCCCGGAGGAAGGTGCTCTTGCCGCAGCCGGAAGGGCCGATCAGGGCCGTGATCCGATGGCGCTGGATGAGCAGCGAGGCCTGGCGGATGGCCTGGAAGCTCCCGTAGTGGATGTCCACGCCGTCGGCGACGATGGCCAGGTCCGTGTGCAGGGCCTCAGCGGTCTCGGCGGACCGGTTCGAGACAGCCTCCGGGCTGACGATGGAGCGGCTCGCGATCATGGCGTCAATGCCTCACTTGGGTGCGCTGGCGAAGGTAGACCGCCGTGGCGTTCAGGCTGAGCAGCATGGCCAGGAGCACCAGGATGGCCGCCGCGGCGATGGCGCGGAACTCGGCCTGAGGCCGCGAGGTCCACTGGTAGATCTGGATGGGCAGCACGGTGAACTTGGAGAAGAGGCCCGATGGATCCTGGAAGATGGCTGTCGAGGCCCCGACCACCACCAGGGGCGCCGTCTCCCCGATGGCCCGCGAGATCGACAGGATGGTGCCGGTCAGGATCCCCGGCAGGGCCGAGGGCAGCACGTGGTACCAGGTGGTCTGCCAGCGGGTGGCCCCCAGGCCGTAGCTGGCCTGGCGCAGGGTGCTGGGCACGGCCCGAATGGCCTCCTGGCTGTTGATGATCTGCAGCGGCAGGACCAGGAGGGCGAGGGTGAGGCCCGCGGAGAGGATCGTCCGACCGTTGGCGCCGCTCGTCGTGGTGGCGCCCAGCCAGGCCCCGCTGGTCAGGCCCTCCAGCAGGCGGACGAAGATGGCCAGACCCAGCATGCCGTAGATGATCGAGGGCACCCCGGCCAGGTTGTTGATGTTGGTCTGGATCACCCGGCTCAGCCAGCGATCCTTGGGCGCGTACTCCTCCAGGTAGATGGCCGAGGCCACGCCCAGGGGCAGGGCGACCACCACCGTGACCAGGACCGTCCACAGGCTGCCCAGGATGGCGGCGCGCACGCCCGCCAGCATGGGGTCCGGGCTCTGCTGGCCGGCCAGGAAGCCAGGTCTGAGCCAGGCCTTGAAGCGCAGGGTGGCGCCAGGATGCTCGGCCGCCAGTTGGGCCTCGATGGCGGAGCGGCGGAGCAGGGCATCGGTGAAGGACCAGGTGCCCACCACGTCGACACCGATCACCTTGGCCTGGAGCAGGCCCAGCAGGTCCTCGCGGCTTCGTTCGGCGAGGGGCGCTTCCTTCTCGATGTTGCGCAGGTCCCGCTTCTTGAGCCGCTCCCTGAGCAGGGCCGCGAGTTGGGGCGCCGTCTGGTCCTCGATGGCCACGCCGTCTTGTGCCAGTGCGGCCGGATCGACCTTGACGTCCATGGCGACCAGCCCGTAGGCGCTGTCCAGCACGTTGTAGAGCAGGCCGCCCAAGGCCACCAGGCCGACGAGGGTGGCCAGGGCCAGGCCCAGCTCCCAGCGGCGCGCGGCGCGCTGGCGCCCCTGCACCCGGTCGAGGAAGTCTGGCGCGCCGCCGAGGACAGGGCTGCCCGCGGGGGGCCGGCTGTGTGCCGCCTCGCTCATTCGTACACCTCCCGGTAGCGGGCCACGATGCGCTGGCTGAGCAGGTTGAGGCCCAGCGTGATCAGGAAGAGCAGCAGGCCGATGGCGAAGAGGCTCTCGTAGTCCACCGAGTCGTAGCTCAGGTCGCCGCCGCTGATGCGCACGATGTGGCCGGCCATGGTCTCGGCCCCGCGGAAGGGGTTCAGGGTCAGGGCCGGGCCGGCACCGGCGGCGATGGCCACCACCATCGTCTCTCCCACGGCCCGCGAGATGGCCACGATGAAGGCCGCGGCCAGCCCGCTGAGGGCGGCCGGCAGCACCACGCGGAGGGCCATCTCGTGCCGGGTGGCCCCCAGGGCCAGGGCCGCCTGGCGCAGGGCGTTGGGCACGGCATGCAAGGCGTCCTCGCTCATCGAGGCCACCAGGGGGGTCACCAGCACCCCCACCACCAGGCCGGCCGAGGCCGTGTTGTAGATCTCGACCACCTGGCGGCCGAAGATGCCCTGCAGGAGGGGGGTGACGAAGGTGAGGGCGAAGAAGCCGTAGACCACGGTCGGAACCCCCGCCAGGATCTCGAGCAGGGGCTTGAGCAGGCCGCGGGCGCGCGGCGATGCGTACTCGCTGAGGTAGATGGCGATGAAGAGTCCCAGGGGCAGGGCGACGAGCATGCCGATCAGCGAGGTCATCACAGTGGCCGACACCAGGGGCAGGACCCCGAAATGCCCGATGGAGGGCTGCCAGACCGTCCCGGTGAAGAAGGCGCCCAGCTTCACCTCGGGCAGGCGGAAGAAGCGCAGCGCCTCGTAGCCCAGCACGTAGATGATGCCGGCGGTGGTCAGTACCGAGACCAGGGCGGCAAGGAACAGACCGCGTTCGACCACGGCCTCAACGGGACGGCGCTGGCGGCGAAAGCTGTGTTCCAAGGGTCTCACCGGATCGTGGGCCCCCGCGACGGGAGGCTGGAGGCTGGTGGGTTGTACCATGGGGAAGGTCGGTCGGCCGCTGGGGCGGGCCAAGGCAAGGTCCCGAGCGCGGGGCTTCCGCCGCCGGCTCGGGACCCTGGGTCTTGGTGTGCTGCCCCCGCGCTGCCGTCAGCGCGTGGCGTCCAGCCAGGCCTGCTTGGCGGCGTCCAGGGCCTCGGTGCTGGCGGGGAAGTAACCCACCTCGGGCAGCTCATCGTTGACGTTGCTGAGGTAGTAGTTGATGAAGGCCGCCACCTGCGGCTTCTCCTTCATCAGCGCCGCGGTGCTGTAGATGAAGAGCGGGCGCGACAGCGGGTAGCTGCCGTCCTCGGCCGTGGCCAGGTTGGGCTCGACGCCCTCGATCTTCACGGCGCGGAGCTTGTCGGCGTTTTCCTGGAAGTAGGCGTAGCCGAAGTAGCCGATGTTGTCCGGACCGCCCTCGACACCCTGCACCAGGACGTTGTCGTCCTCCGAGAGCTGGATGTCCTTGGCGCTCAACATCGGCTCCTTGTCCTTCTCGAACACGGCCTCGACGAAGAAGTCGAAGGTGCCGCTGTCGGTGCCGGGGCTGAAGCGCTTGATGGGTTGCGCCGGCCACTCCGGCCGAACGTCGGACCAGTTGACCGCGGTCGAGAAGACCTGGGCCAGTTCGGCCATCGTCAGCTCGGTGACGAAGTCGTTCTCCGCGCTGACCGCGACCACCAGGGCATCGGTACCCACGCGGAACTCGATGGGCTCGCGCTGGATGGCAGCGCAGTTCTCCGTCTCCTCGGCCTTGATCGCCCGGCTGGCGTTGGCGATGTCGGCCTCGCCGGCCTTGCAGAAGCGCTCGAAGCCGGCGCCGGTGCCGATGCTGTCGACGGTGATGTTGCCGGTGTAGCCATCTTCCTTGAAGTTGGCGGCCAGGCGCTCGGTGACGGGGAACACGGTCGAGGAGCCGGCGGTGATGATGTCACCGGACACCGTGGACGGATCGACATCGGGCAGCGCCAGGCCGTCGGCCGCGGGCGCTTCGGTGGGGGCCGGGGCCTCGGTGGGGGCCTCGGACACGGCGACGCCGGGTTCGGCGACGGGCTCGGCGGGCTCTTCGCCCTTGCAGCCGATGGAGAGGGTGGCGACCAGCAACAGGGCGCCCAGGGTGCGAAGCTTCACGTTCCTCATTCCTCCTGCGATCGAGGTGACGGGCCGCCGCGGCGGCGGCTCCGTGCCGGGGCGCCACGCATCTGGCGCGGGCGGCGACGGCTCGCTGAGGGTAGTCGGACGGCAGCCAGGAGGAATCAAGGCCACGTCAAGCAAGGACGAAGCGGCTGTGAAGTTCTCTTAATGCGCGGCGGGACACCGGTGGGCAGCCGACGACGGGCTGCGCTGCAGCCTCAGCCCCGCCTCCCGGTGATGTAGTCCTCCGTCAGCTTCTCCCTGGGCAGGGTGAACAGGGCCTGGGTGGGGCCGAACTCCACCAGGCGGCCCAGCCAGAAGAAGCCAGTGCGATCGGAGACCCGGGCCGCCTGCTGCATGTTGTGGGTGACCACGACGATGCAGTACTGCTCGGCAAGGCGGCGCATCAGGGCCTCGATGGCCAGCGTGGCCACCGGGTCGAGGGCCGAACAGGGCTCGTCCATGAGCAGGATGCGCGGCTCGGTGGCCAAGGCCCGGGCGATGCAGAGGCGCTGCTGCTGGCCCGGCGAGAGGTCGAGCGCCGCCCGGTCCAGCTGCCCGTCCAGCTCTTCGTCCAGGCCCACCTGCGCCAGGGCCGCCAGGGCCCGCCGCCGCAGGTCGGCCGCGTCCTCGGCCAGGCCCAGCACCCGCGGCCCGAAGGCCACGTTGTCGAAGACGCTCTGCGGGAAGGGATTCGGGCGCTGAAAGACCATGCCCACCCGCTGGCGCAGGTCCGCCACGTCCGTGCCCGGCTCGTAGATGCTGCGGCCGGCCACGCGGATGTCGCCCTCGGGCCGGGCGCCGCGGATGGTGTCGTTCATGCGGTTGATGGCTCGGAGGAAGGTGCTCTTGCCGCAGCCCGAGGGGCCGATGAGGGCCGTCACTTCGCGGTCGGCGATGTCCAGGTGGATCCCTTCCAGAGCCCGGAAGTCGCCGTAGTAGAAGGAGAAGTCCCGCACCTCGATCAGCGGCTCGGCCGCAGCAGGCGCCGCAGACCCCTTCCCCACCGCCGACGCCTGGTCTCCGACCATCATCCGAAGCGCCCCGTCACGTAGTCCTCCGTACGGCGATCCGCCGGCGCGAGGAAGACCTGGGTTCCCGCGCCGGCCTCGACCAGGCGGCCGTCCAGGAAGAAGGCCGCCCGATCGGCGATGCGTGCCGCCTGCTGGGTGCTGTGCGGCACCATCACGATGGTGACCTGATGCTTGAGCTGCTGCAGGGCGTCCTCCACCAAGGCCGTCGACAAGGGGTCCAGGCCGGAGGTCGGATTGTCCAGGAGGATGACCTCGGGGCCCAGGGCCAGGGAGCGGGCCAGGCAGAGACGCTGCCGCTGCCCGCCGCTCAGCGCGAAGGCCGAACGCGCCAGGCGATCCTTGACCTCATCCCAGAGCGCCGCCTGGCGCAGCGACCACTCGACCCGTTCTTCCAGGAAGGCCCCGTCATGCTGGCCGGCCATCCGCAGCCCGTAGGTCAGGTTGTCGTGGATGCTGCCCGGCAGGGGCGTGGGGACGGCGAAGACCATGCTGACCCGCCGGCGGAGGTCGCTGACGTCATATCCCGGGGCATAGATGTCCGAACCGTCCAAGAGGACCTCACCCTCGCGCCGCCCCTCCGGCACGAGGTCCTGCAGCCGGTTGAGCAGGCGCAGGAGCGTGGTCTTCCCGGCGCGGGCAGGACCGAAGACCACGTTGATGCAGCGCGCCTCGAGGGCCAGGTCCACCGCTTCCAGAGCCTGGCCGCCGTCCCCGTACCGGAACGAGACCCGCCGCAGCTCCAGGCGGCCCGACCGGGCCTCCGGCATGCCCGGCCCTACCATTCGCGCCTCCGCCGATACACCGAGCGCACCACCGAGGCCACCACGGTCAGCGAGAGTACGATCAGCATCAGCGTGAGGGCGGTGGCGAACTGGGTCGGCAGGGGCATGTCCGGCACCTGGGTGCTGATCACGTAGAGGTGATAGGGCAGGGCCATCGTCGGGTCCATCGGCGAGCGGGGCAGGCTGGGCAGGTAGTAGGCCGCCGCGGTGAACAGGATGGGCGCCGTCTCGCCGGCCGCCCGGCTGAGGCCCAGGATGACCCCGGTCAGGATGCCGGGCAAGGCATGGGGCAGGACCTGGTGACGGATGGTCTGCCAGCGGCTGGCCCCCAGGCTGAGGCTGGTCACCCGGAACTCCTGCGGCACCGCGCGGATGGCCTCTTCCGCCGTGCTGATGACCACCGGCAAGGTCATCAGGCCCAGGGTCAGGGCGCCGGCGGTGATCGAGGTGCCCAGGCCCAGGAAGAGCACGAAGAGCCCCAGTCCGAAGAGCCCGTAGACGATGGACGGAATGCCGGCCAGGTTGACGATGGCCAGGCGGATGGCCGCGGTCAGGGGCCCGGGCCGGGCGTACTCAGCCAGGTAGACCGCGGCAGCGATGGCCAAGGGCATGGCCACGATGGCCGTCCCGAGCGTCAACCACACCGTGCCCACCAAGGCCGGCAGGATGCCGCCGCTGGTCATGCCGTCCTGCGGCATCTCGGCGAGAAAACCCCAGGAGAGGCCCGGCAGACCCTGGCGCAGGATGATCCCGATGACCAGGAGGATGGGCAGGGTGACCGCCCAGGCCATCCCCGAGACCAGGGCAAAGGCGAGGCGCTGCCGGCTCTGGCGGCGCATCAGGCCTGCCCCGCCCCGGCCCGGCGCCGGCCGACCAGCCGCGCCGCGAGGCTGTTGATGGCGAAGGTGATCAGGAAGAGCAGCACGCCGATCAGGAAGAGCACGTGGTAGTGGTTGCTGTCGCGCGCCACCTCGCCCATCTCGGCGGCGATCGTCGCGGTCATGGTGCGGACGGGCTGGAACAGGAAGTCCCGGCCGCTCGGGACATGGGCCGCGTTGCCCGTGACCATCATCACCGCCATCGTCTCTCCCACGGCGCGGCCGATCCCCAGCATCACCGCCATCACGATGCCGGACCGGGCGGCCGGCAGCACCACCCGGTAGATGGTCTGCCAACGGGTGGCGCCAAGGGCGAGGGCCCCGTCGCGGTAGCTGCGGGGCACGGCGTCGATGGCATCCTCGGCGATGCTGATGATGGTCGGCAGGGCCATGTAGGCCAGGATCAGGCCGCCGGTGAAGGCAGTGAGGCCGGTCGTGGCCCCCATGGCCTGGACCAGGGGCGCCAGGGCCACCCAGCCCACGAAACCCAGGACGATGGAGGGGATGCCGGCCAGGATCTCGATCAGGGGCTTGAGGACGTCGCGCAGCCAGAGCGGGGCGATCTCACCGAGGTAGATGGCGGTCACCAGCCCCAGCGGGACGGCGATGGTGATGGCGATCGCAGTCACCAGGAGCGAGCCGACGACCAGGGGCAGCAGGCCGAAGCGGCCCTCGATGGGATACCAGCGCGGATCCGCGAAGGCGGCGAGCGGCACCTCGGTCAGGGCCGGCAGGCTCAGCCGGAGCAGGAAGAAGAAGATCAGGCCGACGATGAGCACCGCCGAGTAGCCGGCCAGGCGGATGGCAAGCTCGACCAGGGGCTCGAGGCGGCGGGACCAGCCCGATCGCTCGGTGCCCGGGAGGAAGGGCGCCGACGGACGCTCCTCGGCCACCGCCGCCCTCACCGTGGCCTGGGCACGAAGCCCAGCCGCTCGACGAGGGCCTGGCCCTCGTCCCCGAGGACCCAGTCGATGAAGGCCTTCAACTCCGGCCGCTCGCGGCCCCGGGTGTAGATGAAGAGGGCACGCGACAGGGGGTAGCTGCCGTCGCGGGCGGTGGCCACCGAGGGGGGGATGAAGGGATCCCCCTCCTCCTCCGCCAAGGCAAGCACCTTCTCGTGCTCGGTCACGTAGCCCAGCCCGTCGTAGCCGATGGCGTTGGGGTTGCGCCGGATCTCGCTGGTGATCCCCACCGACGAAGGCATCAACAGGGTGCGCGAGGCGAAGACCGCCCGGTTCTCCTTGTCGCCCAGGCGCAGGACCTCCTCCAGGAAGTAGACATGGGTCCCGGAGTTGGTCTCCCGCGAGAGCAGGACGATGGGCGCATCCCGGCCGCCCAGCTCCCGCCAGTTGCGGATCCGTCCCTGGTAGACCGCCGAGAGCTGCGGCAGGCTGATGCGGTCGACCGGGTTGTCCGGATGGACGACCACCGCCAAGGCATCGACCGCCACCACGTATTCTTCGGGCGGTGTCGACAGCTTGGCCAGCTCCTCGTCCTTGATGTGGCGGCTGGCGTTGGCGATGTCCGTGGTGTCGTTGATCAGCGCGGCGATACCCGCCCCCGAACCCCCGCCGGTCACCGCAACGGCCTGCCGCGGCGCCACCGTCCGGTAGGCCTCGGCCCAGGCCTGGGCCAATTGCAGCATCGTGTCGGACCCCGTGACCTGGATCAGGGCCGCCGGCGCAGCGCCGCCGCCCGCAGCCCGGTTCGAAGCGCAGGCCAGGAGCAGCGGGCTGAGCAGCAGAGGGGCCAGGCGGGCCGCGGAAGGAGGCCGGGCAGGGGACGATGGCGGGCGGTTCACGCCCGCTATTCTCGCCCTGCCCCGGGGCTTGTCAAGTCCCCTTCCGGGCGGCAGCGCCAGGGGCCGGGTGCGTCGGAGAGGTCCCGCGCACCCGGCCCCTCAGGGTCGGCCGGTCCGGCGGATCGGTATCGATCCGGCCGGCTCGGCCAGGTTCAGACCACGATCAGGGGCAGCCGCACTTCCAGACCACGCTGTTGAAGATGGGGTGGTAGGGCGCGGAAGGATTGCGCAGCCCCAGGTAGCGGCGGAGCGGGTTGTTCGCCCCCACCGGCAGGTTGGGGTTGCAGGCCATGCCGTGGCCCGCCACCGTCGCCGGCGCGGCCACCGCGTCGTTGATCACCGCGGCCGGCACGCGGGCCTTGATGGCCTCGCAGATCTCGGGGCGGTTGTCCAAGGTCGGCTTGGGAGCCGCCGTGGGCACCTCGGCCGTGGGGCCGCCCGGCGTCGCCGTGGCAGGGGCGGGGGTCGGCGTCGCGCCGGCAGAGGGGCGGTACGGGGCGAAGATGTCCAGGTTCTCGCAATCGGCGCCCTTCACGTCCGGGTAGATGGCCCAGGCATCGCGGAAGGCCGACAGCTCGTCGGAGCCGCCGCGGCCGGCCACCACGATGATGCGCTTGTTGGCCGCATCCCAGATGCTGGGGAAGAGGCGGCGACCCTCGAGCCCCTTGGTGTTGTCCTTCGCCAGGCGCTCCCAGGTCAGTTGGGCACTGCTGTCCGCCAGTTGGGAGAGGTTGACACGCCAGACACCGGTCGAGCGCTTGGAAGCATCGGGGTAGGTCCCAGCGGTGCGGCCCATCCAGCTGTAGAAGCTCTTGGAGGCCGCGTCGTAGGCGCAGCCGCCCTCGCGCCGGGCGCCGAAGTCATCCATGTTGCTGAAGCGGCCGGTCAGGTTGACCCACTCGCCGTTGGAGGCGTTCTTCTTGAAGTCCAGCCACCACACTTCCTTGTAGGTGGTGGCAGGAATCCCCTCCGGGTTGCCCTGCTGGCCTCCCAGGATGAAGACGCCGTCCACCCCCGCGTCCTTGTCGTAGACATAGGCCGAGCAGGAACCGAAGCGCTTGACCGGCGCAGTACCCCCCGGCCGGAGCTCGGAGATCTGGAACTTGCTGCCCACCTTCTTGGCGGCGTAGACCGAGTCCTGGCTGAACTGGTCCTTCTCGTCGTCAAAGGTGCCCTGGCCGAAAACGATGCGGCTGCGCTGCTGGTCCCAGGCGGCGAAGAGGCGGACCAGCTTGCCCTTGTTCTCCTCCAGCTCGCCGATCAGCTCGGCGGCGCCGCTGTTGGGCACCCACTTGACCCCGGTGGCCGCGGCGTCGGAGAGGACCTGCAGCTCCTTGATGTCGCCGCCGGTCTTCTTCGATGTGTCGAAGGCCCCGTTGTCGCAGCCGTCCTTGCCGAAGACCGACGCCCAGTTGGTGTCGGAGAGCTGCACCGAGGTCCCCTCGCGGCAGCCCTTGTCCGTGTCCTGGGTGAAGCCGGTGCCGTTGCTGTAGGGGATGTTCTTCCAGGCCGCCTTCTCGCCGTCCAGCTTGATCCCGAACATCTGGAAGAAGACGATGGTGTTCTCGTCGGTCTGCTTGTCGGCCCCACCGGCGTAGGCCAGGACTCCGGTCTTGGCGTTGTAGGCCCCCAGGCCGCCGTAGCGACCTTCGCCCAGGCTGGTCGGCGGCATGTCGGGCAGACGGACGTAGCAGGCGTTGTCGGCCTGGATGCGGCCGCCCACGGGCACCGGCGTGGGCGCGGGCGTGGCCTGGGCCTGGACCGGCGGTAGGGACCGGCCGAGGGCCAGTCCCGCCCCCAAGGCGGCCACGGCCGCGCCCAGGGTCAAGGTGCGAAGGCTGAAGCGCTTCATGCTGAATCTCCCCCAATGGTCGGAAGCGGTCGCCGCCCCCGACGGGAGCGACGGGCAGGCGATGCACGGACCGGAGGCGAGTCGCCCCCCGGCGGCGCAGCAAGTCGATGGCAGGACAAGGACCCCTCGCCTGCCGTCCGACAGCCTAGCCCGGCCCCCCTGGGCACACGCTTAAGGTGCCGGGCCGCGGCGATTAAGGCTCCGTGCGATCGGCTTAACAGGCTTCGAGAAGCCCGTCTTGACCGGGGTGCCGGGCTGCGCTATGATCCTCGGCCCACATTCAGGACCTTAACAGCAGAAGAGAGGGAAGGAAAGGGTCCTCGGGCGTCCGAGTAGACGATGCCGGCCGGAAGGCAGGCAGGAGCTACAGGAGGCCTGGGCGACTGGAAGGACCCGGCGCGATGACAGCCGCGCTGGGTTCAGCTAGCGTCCAAACTCCAGGAAGCGAAGCTTTCTGATAAAGAGTTTGATCCTGGCTCAGGATGAACGCTGGCGGCGTGCTTAACACATGCAAGTCGAACGCAGTGCTCTTGCTTCGGTAGGGGCAGCTGAGTGGCGGACGGGTGCGTAACACGTAGGAACCTGCCCCAGAGAGGGGGATAACCGTTGGAAACGACGGATAATCCCGCATACGCTCCTACGGGAGAAAAGCTACGGCGCTCTGGGATGGGCCTGCGGCCTATCAGGTAGTTGGTGGGGTAATGGCCTACCAAGCCTACGACGGGTAGGGGGCGTGAGAGCGTGGCCCCCCACACGGGAACTGAGACACGGTCCCGACGCCTACGGGCGGCAGCAGTGAGGAATCTTGCACAATGGGCGAAAGCCTGATGCAGCGACGCCGCGTGCGGGAAGAAGGCCTTCGGGTCGTAAACCGCTTTTCTGAGGGACGAGACAGGACGGTACCTCAGGAATAAGTCCCGGCTAACTACGTGCCAGCAGCCGCGGTAATACGTAGGGGGCAAGCGTTATCCGGAATCACTGGGCGTAAAGGGCGTCTAGGCGGCAAGGCAAGTCTCGCGTGAAAGCTCCCGGCTCAACCGGGAGAGCGCGCGGGAAACTGCCTGGCTAGAGACTCGGAGAGGGGTGTGGAATTCCCGGTGGAGTGGTGAAATGCGTTGAGATCGGGAGGAACACCAGTAGCGAAGGCGGCACCCTGGCCGAGTTCTGACGCTGAAGCGCGACAGCGTGGGGAGCAAACGGGATTAGATACCCCGGTAGTCCACGCCGTAAACGATGACAACTAGGTGTCGGGCATCTAAGGGTGTTCGGTGCCGCAGCCAACGCGATAAGTTGTCCGCCTGGGGAGTACGGCCGCAAGGCTAAAACTCAAAGGAATTGACGGGGGCCCGCACAAGCAGCGGAGCGTGTGGTTTAATTCGATGCAACGCGAAGAACCTTACCTGGCCTTGACATGCAGGTGGTAGGGAACCGAAAGGGGACCGACCCTCGGGAGCCTGCACAGGTGCTGCATGGCTGTCGTCAGCTCGTGCCGTGAGGTGTTGGGTTAAGTCCCGCAACGAGCGCAACCCTTGGCGTATGTTTCACGTGTCATGCGCAACTGCCGGCGTAAGCCGGAGGAAGGTGGGGATGACGTCAAGTCAGCATGGTCCTTATGGCCAGGGCTACACACACGCTACAATGGCCGGTACAATGGGTTGCCACACCGCGAGGTGGAGCCAATCCCCAAAGCCGGTCTCAGTTCGGATTGGAGTCTGCAACCCGACTCCATGAAGGCGGAGTTGCTAGTAACCGCAGGTCAGCCATACTGCGGTGAATACGTTCCCGGGCCTTGTACACACCGCCCGTCACGTCATGGGAGTCGGCCACACTTGAAGTCGGTTATGGGATGTTTCTCGGCTGCCTAGAGTGGGGCTGGCGACTGGGACGAAGTCGTAACAAGGTAGCTGTACCGGAAGGTGCGGCTGGATCACCTCCTTTCTTTCGAGGACATCGACGTCCGCCGTCCGCGGCGACGTCCATCCTCATCACACCCTTCCTTCCCTCTCTTCTGCCGTCAAGGCCGCCTGTCTTCGCCTGCTGAACAAGGGAATACGAGAACCCGGGGCTGTAGCTCAGCTGGGAGAGCGCCTCATTTGCAATGAGGAGGTCAGGGGTTCGAATCCCCTCAGCTCCAAAG
>WBZV01000190.1_pt1 | contig 42348 bp, 34 predicted proteins | sample 5204221 | NCBI WGS metagenome assembly WBZV01 (sample SAMN12344360, study PRJNA552823) | activated sludge metagenome | biome: Activated sludge suspended growth; feature: Nitrification reactor; material: Wastewater; isolation source: activated sludge from nitrification reactor of wastewater...
CTTGACTATTGTTTAAACCATCCAAAATGGAGTTTAAGCTTGCAAACACATAAGTTATTAAATATTCGGTAAGTTTAGTTTTCAACATATCTGATTAATGCTAAAAAAAAATCAAATAAAGTAAAAGAAAATAAACGATAAACTTATCTTTAAGCTTCATTACCAACAGAACCAATTAAGACCCGTTTAAATGCAAACCAACCAATCTCAATTAAATACACTCCAATTTGCCAAAATTAAATTCGATCCAATCCAACAACAAAATGGATTAGTCTCATTAAAAGACTTTAAGAAGGATAGTATTATCTGTCATTTTTCAGCAGCAGAAATATTGTCTTACCCCTCCAGGTATACCGTTCAGATCGCAGATGACAAGCACATCATTCTCACTCCATTGTTTTTAGAGTATATCAATCATAGCTGTGAGCCGAATTGTTTTTTTGATACGAAGCAATTTAAATTAAAGGCATTAAGAGATATTCAATGTGGAGAAGAGTTTTGTTTTTTTTACCCTTCTACCGAATGGGATATGCAGGAGGCCTTCGAATGTCATTGTGGTTCAAAAAATTGTATTCAATATATACAAGGAGCTCAACATCTTTCACCGGAACATTTGGATAATTACCAGTTTACTTATTATATCCAGCAAAAACTAAAGAAGGCTTATTCCCATGTCTTCTAATTCAGTAGTTCAAAACATTAGCAACATAAATGATTGTCTGGTATGGGTACTCTATCCAGCGATTGATACAGAAGATCCCGATCTTAAGTACTATTACGATTTTCAACAGAGTTTCGAAGAATACAAGAATGTATTTCACAATTTAGGCATTGAATGGAAATGGCAACCGGTCCTTATGGATCAAATCAATGAAGTAATTTCATCCATTAGAACATATTCAGATTCAAGAATACCTATTGTATTCAATTTGTGTGATGGAGATGAAGGTTTAGGCATTCCTGGAATCTCCGTAATAGATGCCCTCGAAAGGGAGCAATTGGTTTATACAGGGTCCAATAGACCTTTCTATGAGAATACCACTTCTAAAATACCCATGAAAAGATTGTTTGATGAACATGAGGTTCCTACATCTTCTTGGTTGGAAATTGATCCGGAGCAAACAGATAGTCACAACATATTTCAACGATTAACCGCTCCATTAATCGTAAAACCGGCCATTTCAGCCGGATCTCTTGGATTAGGAATTAAATCGGTCGTTCATCATCCAGAAGAATTATCAGCATTACTTCATTCAAATCAAAGATACTATAAGCAATGGGATTTATATAAAGGAGGTGTTTTTGTGGAAGAATTCATCAGTGGCCCAGAATACACAGTATTTATGGTTGGAAGTTATTTAAATTTAAATCAGTGCACCGTCTATCCAGCCGTTGAAAGGCGTTTTGAAACTTCATTACCAGATACACAAAAGTTTTTATCCTTTGATCGCCTATGGGAGTTTTATGAAAATGAAACCCCTTTGGATGAAGAAAAAGACTTGTGGAACTATTCTACAGTTCATAAAGAGCTTCAACAAGAACTTAAGGAATTAAGTTTAAAAGCTTATGCAGCCGTTCAAGGTGAAGGATATGCAAGAATAGATTTCAGACAAGACAAATCAACTCAAATCATTAAAGTCCTTGAAGTCAACGCTCAATGCGGACTTTCTGCAGATGAAAATTATACTTCTATTGGTGGTATTCTCAGACTCTATAACCTTCGGTATGATGACATCATTATGGAAATATTAAAACAAGCAATTACAAAATGCAATAATCTTTCATATAATTATAGCCATTAATGTGAATTGATCTATTTTCGTAACTGTTTATTGAAATGATAAAATTATTAATGCCCACTTTCCCTTTATGAAAGTTTGTGTACTTCAACCAGATTATTCCACTTCGCACGTCGATTACAAAAATTATGATCCTCCGAGAAACTTGAGCCAATGGCTTCCAGATTGCGAGGTACATCATGTGTTTTTGAACAAACTAAGTACTTACCGGCAACTGAAAGAACTTTCCAATCAATCTTTCGATATTTTCATAAACCTCTGTGAAGCTTACCTGGAATGGGATGTACCCTCTATTGATGTAATCTACACATTGGAACTCCTCAATCTACCATATACTGGTCCAACCCTTGAATTGTATGATCCTACTAAGGAATTGATGAAATACGTGGCCAGTCTGGCAGGCATCTCCACACCTAAATATCAATTGATTAATGAACTGTCTGATTTGAATGACCTCAGTGAAAAACTTGCTTTTCCCATGTTTGTAAAACCAGCAAAAGCAGGAGACAGCCTGGGTATTGATGATCATTCTTTGGTACAAGACGAAATCACATTGCTGAAACAGGTTAAACTTTTATTGGAAGAATTTGGACAAGTGATGGTGGAAGAATACATCCCCGGTAGGGAATTTACCGTTATGGTGGTTGCTGATCCGAAGGACGACAAGAAATGTCTGGCGTTAAAACCATTGGAGTATATTTTTCCTGAGAATTTTGCTTATAAAACCTATGCTTTAAAAACCTCTGAACTGCACCCTGAATCCAATCGACCTTGCCAGGATGATACTTTGGAACGAAAATTGAAAAAAGCAGCAACCAATTTTTTCAAAGAATTTGGAGGTAAAGGGTATGCAAGATTGGATTTTAGGTTAAATCCCAAAGGGAGGTTGTATTTCCTTGAAGCCAACTTTACCTGTTCGGTCTTTTATGAAGACGGCTACGAAGGATCTGCCGATCACATCTTGTCAAATGACCCACTTGGAAGGTCTGGTTTCTTAAAAACCATCATAGAAGAGGGTATTTCAAGACATCGCAAAAAACAGAAAAAGTATTGCTTAAAAAACTCCAGCAGCGCAGGATACGGGATCTATGCCACTGAAAAAATAAAAAAAGGCGAAGTGGTATTTCGCGGAGAAGAAAAGAGCCAACGCATCGTTACCAAATCTCATGTGAATAAAAACTGGAATGCTCACGAAAAAGAATTGTTTAGAAAATATGCTTACCCCATAGGAAAAGATGTTTATGTACTATGGGATATCAACCCATCTGAATGGGCACCTCAAAATCATTCTTGTGTTCCAAATACCAGATTTGATGGTTTAAATGTAATCGCTTTACGCGAAATAGCGAAAGAAGAAGAACTCACATTGGACTATGGAACCATAGTGCATCCTGATATGGAGCCATTTGCGTGTCATTGTGGCCAACTTGAATGTAGAAAGTGGATTTCTGCTCAACCAATTCCTGTTGAAACACTGAAAATTAGCCTTTAGAATCCTTTAACGTATTAGGATTTTGCCCAATGTAATTGAATTTCTTCATTCAATTTTCTCTTCTCAAGCCAATGATGGTGGTAGAATTGATCCATAAGGTATTAATTTTTTCCTCGTTTTTGAATTTCATCAGAATATGGCTTTTGGAAATGCTTAAAGCTCATTAGATTTGCATCCCTTTTGACCGCAGCCGAAATGGCGGAACTGGTAGACGCGCTGGACTCAAAATCCAGTGACCCTAAAAGTCGTGTGGGTTCGAGTCCCACTTTCGGCACTTAAGTATTAAGTTCGAGCGCTGACGAAGCAAAGCTTGTCAGCATGCTGATATCCCAACATGAAGAACTTGCCCCAAAAAGAAAATATTTGTTGGGTTCGTCAGCTTACTGACGAAGCCTCCGGCTTGTCAGCATGTTCCATCCCACATTTGGCACGGATATAAAGTCATAAGGCCATCAAGCCTTTGAAGTTCAATTCCTGTGCGACAAAGTACCATAATCAACACATCTTATTATTTTATCCTCTTTCTTCAAAACTTCTATCAGGAAAATGCAAGGAGACTTATCAAAATTACACCCTCCATCTTCAAAGTATATTGAATCCTTGGGCGTAGACTTTCAAAATACTAACAATTGTTAGTATTCCCTGCGATCCGTTTTAAAATGGTGGGAAATAGTTTAATCCAACCTCACAGCCAAGTTCTGTTGCACAAAAGTAAGCCTTAACTCTAGACCACAGGGTAGTCGCAGGTAACTGTATAATTTTAATTATCTTAAAATTGCAAGAAATTCCAAAAAATCAATAGCAAAGGGAACTGATCCCCTTCAGCCAGATGCAGGTAATTGAATCAAATCCGTTAGAAAATTTTTGAAAAGCAACTAGGTTTCATCCGCTAGTTTAATCAATCCCTTAACCAACACATCCAATTCGTTATGGGTGGTATAAACGTTTGGCGTTATGCGAACACCATTGATGTTTTCCCATTGGATGGAAACTGTATGAATTTTGTATTTTTCAAACAACACATTCGAAATTTCCTCCGGTTTTTTACCCAGTATACTGACATTTCCAATGGCTCCTGAAAATGAAGCCGATGTGGGGTGGTTTAATTTTATTTTGGAATGTGTTTTCACCCGATCAGACCAATATTTTTGTAAGCCATACAAGCGTTGGTATTTTCGTTCGGGACCCAAATAATCATAGAAATCGACTGCATGGGAAATAGCATGTTCAATGGGAAATGAACGGGTCCCCAGGTTTTCAAATTTTCGAATGTCTTCAGATTCGGGATCTCCTGCTGCAAGCAACGGATACAGATTTCGAATCCTTTCTTTTCTGACGTATAATAGACCTGAACCAAACGGAGCACTCAACCACTTATGCAATGAGGTTCCAAAATAATCCGCCTTCAAGGAAGGTATATCAAAAACAAGATGGGCAAAACTGTGCGCACCGTCTACCACCACTTCTATTCCCCGTTGATGGGCTTCCTCCGCGATTTGAGAAACCGGCAATACCTGACCGTTCCAATTGATGACATGGGTAAGATGCACCACTTTGGTACGGGGTCCAAATTCTTTGACATAGGCGTTTACCAAATACCCCACATCTTCTGATGGCAATTCCAGATTAATCCACTTCAACTGAATACCATCGCGATGAGCTCTTTGTTTCCAGGCGTTGATCATGTTCGGATAATCCTGTTTACTCAAAATCACTTCATCCCCTGCCTTCAGGCGTAGGCCAAAGATGATGGTCTCAAGTGATTCAGAACTGTTCCTTTGAATCGCCAGATTTTCAGCGGAACAACCAGATATCCTAGCCAATTTTTCCCGTAACGGCTCCCGACCCTGATCCAATACCCTCCACATAAAATAAGAAGGCGCCTCATTGCACATCCGGTTATAATACTGGACCGCTTCCTGCACGACACGGGGTTGCGGAGATACCCCACCGTTGTTGAGATTGATGATGCTCGGCGAACAACTATAGGCTTCTCGTATACCTCGCCAAAAGTCCTCTCCATCACCTGGAATTTCTTTAATTTTCGACAAACCAACTAATGCACTCCGATAAGAAGCTTCCATCGCTTCCATCCATTCTCCAGGTTGAAGTAAGGCAACTGAAGAAAGAGTAGTAAAACCTTTTATGGCTGACCTGCGATCCATGTTTAATATTAATGATCTAATAAGGAGGAAAATTACGCATTTGTTGCTAAATAGAATTCTGTATTTGTATTTTGACAAACTAAATCATATTAGTAATTTTTTTAATATGATTAAAAAAAGGTCATTGCACTATGCTCATTGTATATTTATCCATTCATTATACTGCATAACATGGAATCCTATTTTACTTCTAACCGGCTTGCCTGGAACCAAAGACTTTCTTTACACTTGAAATCCAAACTCTACGACCAGGAAAATTTTGTTGCAGGAAAAAATTCTTTATTCCCATTAGATCAACAACTTCTGGGATCCGTGAAAGGCAAAAGAATTTTGCACCTCCAATGCCATTTTGGACAAGATACCATTTCTCTTGCTCGTTTAGGTGCACAAGTAACTGGTCTTGATTTATCGGATCAATGCATCGATTATGCCCGACAAATGGCTAAGAATTTACGTTTATCCAATGTTGATTTTCTATGTGCCAATGTCTATGATTTTCCTCATTCGTTGAATGGATCCTATGATTTGGTCTATACCAGTTATGGAACCATTGTATGGTTACCCGACCTAAACGCATGGGCGGAAACCATTCGGCGGGCCCTAAAACCGGGAGGTAAATTGGTTTTTGTTGAATTTCATCCGTTTATATGGGTATACGATTCAAAGATTGAACATTTGACTTACGATTATTTCAATAGTGGTGTAATTCATGAAATTGAACAAGGCAGCTATGCTGCGCCAGACGCTGCAGAACGTATAGAATCTTACACCTGGAACCATCCGCTGTCAGAAGTCATCACCGCTTTGTTACAAGCTGATCTCATGCTCAATTCATTCCTAGAATATGATTATGCACCTTGTGAATTTGCTCCAAACCTGGAAGAATTCACACCCGGCCATTTTAGATTCAAAAATCTGACCACTTCTTTCCCTATGGTTTATTCAATCATGGCTGAGAAAATATCAGCTTAAGATTAATAAAATTGAATTTCTTGCTTACATCTATTGGTATTTTTACATACTAACAATTGTTAGTATGCAACCTTTCTCCTTTTTACAAAGCCATATTATGGATAAGGTTATGGAGCCCAATCCAAATTTATACCAGGATTTGTCAGTTCAATATTGGAGAATCGATAAAAAGGGTATAATAAATGACCCGGAACTCGTAATTTTGGCAATTGCCATACTGAAATGAGGTACAAATTATTGATTTTCTGCTGTATAAGTTCTTGCCTACAAGGATTCTACGCTCAATGCAGCTTTACCGTAAATGCAGGACCTGATCAAAAAGTCTGTAATCCAGGGGATATGGTCACGCTTAATGGTAAAATTATGGGAAGCGTTCAAGAAATTTTCTGGGAGCCACCTACAGGACTCAGCAATCCAAAATCACCTGTCACAAAAGCAATGGTCAATGCGACCACCGAATATATCCTAACCGGCCGAGGACTCAGTAACATCAACCTCATTACCAATGGCAACTTTGAAGCAGGGAATACAGGTTTTACCACTGACTATATGCTGGGAACAACTTCCTGTTATGGTTTCGGATATCTGGATTGTGAGGGTACATATGGTGTCATCACCAACCCTCAACTTGGACATACCGGATTTGCACCCTGCAGTGACCATACCAGTGGATCGGGTTTGATGATGGTCTTAAACGGGTCTGCAAGTTTACAAAACGTTTGGTGCCAAACCATAAACGTCATGCCGGATATGGATTACATATTTTCGGCATGGGTAACCGCTGTAGTTTCCGCTTCTCCACCCATCCTCCAGTTTAGCATTAATGGAGTCAATATTGGCAACATATTCAACTCAAGCGGAAACACTTGTTCCTGGGAGCAATTTCAAACTACCTGGAATTCTGGAGCCAATACCACTGCAGAAATTTGTATCGTAAACCTGAATACGGCCACCGGTGGTAATGACTTTGCCATCGACGACCTGAGTTTTCGCAAAATCTGCGAGATAAAAGATACGGTATTGGTAGAAGTGGAAGAAATCATGATCTCTATTGAAAATCCTGAAATTGTCACCTGTGACAATCCCAGATGGAAACTGGATGCAACTGGGTCTTCTTCCGGTACTGGTTGGAAATATACATGGACCACCTCTGATGGTAAAATCATATCGGGTGGAAATACACTAACTCCAACCATTGAAGGTCCAGGAACCTACTACCTCACCATCTGTTCACCGCTGCCGAATTGCTGCAAAACTGAATTTGTCATCGTCAACGGAAACATTAAACCTCCTGATCTTCAGCTAACGGTAAAAGATACCTTGGGTTGTAACGTTCAGGCCGTTTCAATATTCAGCAAAAGCAGGGTTTCGCCACTGGATTACAATTGGTCAGGCCCCAATGGATTCAATGGTTTTGATCCATTTGCTGTAGTTACAGAAGGTGGACGGTACTTTTTGACCATCACCGACGAATTTAATTGTAAAAAGGTCGATTCGATTGATGTCATCGAACGAAAAGACAATCCCAAAATCAGTATTAAATCCAATTCCATAAATTGTGAAATGGATACGGCATTTTTGGTTGGTTCCAGTACGGTCAATGGCTCACAGTTTGAATGGAACGGTCCAAATCAGTTTAATACCAAATCCGATCGATTTAGCACACAAGACACAGGATGGTATTTTCTCAAGGTAACCTCCCCTAACGGATGTGTAAAGTATGACAGCGTGTTATTGAAAAAGGACATCGGCTCACCGAAATTATCTTTTTCAGTCGATACACTAAACTGCATTCGTGATTCAGCGGTGATTATCATTACATCAGACAGATCACTGGATACCAGTTATTGGACCGGAACGCATCCATTTTATGGATTAGACAGCCTTAAGCTGAGCACCAACTTTGCCGGCATTTTCAAATTTGTTGGCGTGGCATCCAATAAATGCCTGGACAGCGTTTTAGTCAATGTTCCAATTGATACTGCAAGACCTGTTGTTTTTCCAAAGTCAGATACCTTGACCTGCTTAAAAACTCAATCGCTGATCACCAGCGGAAATGCACTAACAAATGTTAGTATTGAATGGAATGGACCTTCTGGTTATCACTCCAATCTCGATAGTGTTTATGTTTCAACTCCTGGAATCTACCAATTGATCGCTACTTCCGGAAATGGATGCACATCGCAGACCTCAATTGTGGTACCCCAGGATACATTACACCCATTATTGTCCATTCCCCCGGATACCTTAAATTGTATAAAACAAAAAACCACTTTAAATCTGAGTGATCCTACATCCGCCAGCTATTTGTGGTCAGGCCCCAACGGATTCACAAGCATACAAAAGAACCCGGAAATCAATATCCCCGGAACATATAACGTTGAGGCCATTTTACCTAACGGTTGTAAGTCTCAATCTTCCGTTGAAATTTACATTGATACTTCAACTGCAATTCTTCAACTTTTCAGCGATACGCTTACCTGTAAAAAAGACAGTTTGTCCATTAGAGCTACCATCGATGATCCATTGGCACAGCTTCGCTGGGCCGGCCCCATGGGCTTTCAATCTATGGAACTAAATCCATCCGTAAAGTTATCCGGTGAATACACCCTCACAGCAACGAAAGCCAACGGCTGTTCGACCACCGCAATGCTTACCCTATACCGAGACGTCAGGAAACCAGAGATTTATTTACATGACGATACTTTAAATTGCTTAAAACGAACAACCGCCATTCTGGGTAAAACCAATCGTGACAGCCTGATGTACTTCTGGACAGGGCCCAATGGTTTTCAATCCAATGATTCAATCATCACGGTGAGTCGAGGCGGTACCTATTCATTAAAAGTGGAGAGTCTGGAAGGATGCATTACAGAATCCATGCTCTCGATATTTGAGGATACCATTAAGCCTAACTTACAATTACCATCTGATACCCTAAACTGCCTTGACAGCCTCATCTTTTTGCGTTTGCAATCTGATGTTCCACCTCAAGATATCTTATGGAGTGGGCCCAGTGGCTTTTCAAGCAATCTAATGCAGCCTTCAATAAAACTTGGAGGTCAATACGCTGTAACCTTTACCGGGAGCAATCATTGCTCCAGCAACATTTCGGTAAACATTGTTCAGGATACCATGCGTCCGAGCGCTTTGATTCAAAGCGATACCATCAAATGCAAACATCTTCAGGCAAGTTTAAAAGCGACCCCTAATTCCTTGAACTTTCAGGGTAGTTGGCTGCTCCCGGATGGAACAACCTTGACGGGACATTCTGTAACGGCCAATCAGGGGGGATGGTACAATTATTTTTTGACAGCCACGAACCACTGTATGGAATCTTTTCAGGTATTTGTACCCGTAGATACCTTGTCACCGGATCTTCTCATAACAGGTGACACCATTTTTTGTTCTCAACCAAATGCAATCCTGGAGGCAAAAAGCCAATCCGTTTTACAACAAGTTATTTGGAAGGGTCCCAACAGCTTTTTATCAAATGCAATTTCCATCATCACAAACGTACCAGGAATTTATCAGGCAACCATTACATCTCCTAACGGTTGTTCGTCAGTGGCATCATTTAACGTACCCATAGACACCCTGCATCCACGTGTGACCACATCAGCCGACAGCATTCATTGCAAATCATCTGAAGCCACCTTGAATGCCTCTGTGACAGGTACGGGTTTTGAATATTTCTGGACAGAGCCCAGGAATCAACAAATCGTTAAACAACTTCAATACAAAGTGAGTCAAGGTGGACTTTATACATTCACCGCTATCAATCCACTCAATGGATGTACAACCACAGTAATTCAGCCAGTAAAAGAAGACAGCTTAATTATCCGCGATGTGCAACTGGACCCCACCCACCCGCGATGTGGTGAATTAATGGGATCATTAAACATTACTCGTGTCATTGGTGGACATCAGGGATTACTTTTTTCAATAGATGAACCCAATCATTTACAAGCAGTCACTAGCTTTCCTTCATTGTCAACTGGGTCGCATACCCTCTATGTGCAGGATGCAGCAGGGTGCAATTTCCAAAAGTCGTTTGAGATATTAGACATACCTGTCATTCAAATTCAATTACCGCCTACGATAAATATCCAATTGGGCAAAAGCGGGACATTGAATCTCGACATACTTTCCAATCGTAACATGATAAAGAGTATTCAATGGTCACCACCATCAGGATTAAGTTGTCTGCAATGTGAAGACCCCGAAGCAAATCCTTGGGTGAATACTGAATATGAAGTCAGTGTTGTAGATACGAACGACTGTTTGGTGGTATTAAGAATATTGGTAAAGGTAGAAAACCCTAAAGTTTGGGCGCCCAATGTATTTAGCCCAAATGGTGATCAAATTAACGATTGGTTTTACTTGATCGCTTCCGAACCGGATGCCGTTCAAATAGATAAAATGGCCATTTATGACCGATGGGGAAACCAGGTATTTCAAACCAGCCACCAACATCCAAATCAACCACTATCCGGTTGGAATGGACAATGGAATGGAGAAAAATGTATGCCCGGTGTATTTACCTATTGGGCCATGATTACATTACTCAATGGCGAAAAAACAATTCTAAAAGGCGATGTTACTTTGTTGAGATGAAAAGAAAATTATTTTACTCATTTCGTTTTTTACTATTGACTTTATTGTCCACATATAATTTGGTGGGACAAAAAAATATTCAAATACCTGCCAAGCAATACGCCATGCCAAACAGTTGTGGTTTGGTGGTTAATGCCGGTCCGGATATTACAATATGTTCAAACCAGGGAAAACGAATCAACGCCAATGTAACTGGTTCTACAAATTATTCATGGGAGCCTGCTGATGGCTTGAGTGATCCAAATAGTTTGAATCCCATCGCAAATCCTGTAAACACAACTACCTACACATTAACTGCCAGGGCTACTTCCGGAAACCTGATCACCAATGGTGGATTTGAAACCGGTAATATTGCACCTTCTACGAGTCAATATACTCCATACACCAATGTGAATAATCTAATCACGTCGACGGGAGGATATATGGTCATGAGTGTGCCGCAAATAGCGATGGCTTTTGGATGCACACCAAGTATCGGCGCATTCACTATGGTCATCACGCCTACGGGATCAAGCACCAATATATGGTGCCAAACCATAACAGTCAATACCAATACCGATTATAAAATTGATTACAAAGTTTTCGGTATACCCTATATTTTTGGAGCTCCCCCCACGATAGGTTTAAAAATTAACGGCACTTTGGTGGGAACCGTTGATGCCATTAGCGGCCTTTGTCTGGAAGCGAGCGGCAGTTTCACCTGGAACAGTGGTTCCAATACTTCGGCAACCATTTGTTTTGCAAATTATGGAGGTACTGGACCTGCTAGTATGTGTGCAATAGATGACATTGTGGTCAAGGAATGTTGTGAAGAAAAAGATGAAGTGACCGTAACGGTTTATGAATTGGAAGCCATTGTAAATCCACCGGATGAAATCAACTGCCTGAACAGACCCATAACCATTGATGCTTCAGCTTCGACACAAGGTCCAGGGATCACTTACTCATGGTCCACACGGAATGGTAAAATTAAAAGTGGTGATAAATCGCTGACTCCCGTAGTGGATTCTCCTGGTGTGTATACCTTGAAAATTATGGGGCAATTCGGATGTGAAACTGAGATCATGGTTGAAGTAAAAGGCAGTGTAACTCCACCTGATTTGAGTCTAAAAAACACCCATTTGGATTGTCAAAACAATACAGCGAAAATTGAAGCAAACTCAAAATCTGCAGGTCCGAGCTATGAGTGGAATGGACCAAACGGTTATTACAGTACCAAAGCCATTAATTTTAACATTAAGGATGCAGGTGAATACTTTATTAAAGTAACGGATGCCTTTGGATGCGAAAGCACAGGAAAAGTGGAAGTCTTAGATTTACGGAGTATGATGGAAGCTGAAATCATAGGTGACAGTTTGAGTTGTAACAAAGACAGCATAGTGCTGATCGCCAATTCTATTGCATTCAAACCGGATTATGATTGGACAGGGCCAAAAGGTTTCTCGAAAGACAGCACTGAAAAAGTTGTAGTCAGAGATACAGGCTGGTATTATTTGACCACTCGTGATAGTGCCGGCTGTAAAGAGCAGGATTCATTTTATGTGAAATCCAATGCCGGGCAACTTTCCATTTCATTAAAAGGTGATACCATCAATTGCTTGAACAAAAGTGTTCAATTGCAACTAAAAACGGATAGTCTGGCTAACATTTTATGGACAGGACCCAACCAGTTCCAATCCACAAACAAAAACCCTTGGGTAAACCAAGGTGGATGGTATTATGTGACCGTTAAAACAGCGGATGGCTGCATGGGAATGGATTCCATATTCATTACTCAATCAGCCGATGTGCCTGACATTTATGTAAGCCAGGATGATACCATCAATTGTACAAATCGTGTTATACAAATTTCAGGAAACAGTCAATCACCTGGAGCTAAAATGGAGTGGCTTACCCCATCAGGAATCATTCTCCGGCAGAACAACTTGAATATCGACTCTGCAGGAATCTATCTATTCCGAGTAACAGGTTCTAACGGGTGTACTGTTGAAAAAAGCCTTATCATTTCGATTGATACTCTTAAGCCAATCATTCGTTTACAATCCGACACCATCAATTGCTTTGTTGACAGCATAGTATTGACGAATGTCGCAGGAAGCGTAGGCTTATACTTATGGTCCGGTCCTGGAGGATTCACCAACCAGAATACCCGTCCTCAAATTACCACCGGTGGAGTGTATAAATTGACCATAATCGGTTCCAATGGATGTATCGCCGCTGACTCAATAAACGTTATTGAGGACAAGGTAATTCCTACCTTGTTTGCAGAAGGTGATACTATCCGTTGCAACAAACTTCAGGTTTCACCTGAAATTCAAACAGATTCATCAACCGTAAGTTATTTATGGTCCGGACCCAATGGTTTTTCCAGCAATCAAAAAAACATTACTGTCCAGGATCCTGGAATTTATTCGTTGGTGGTCACAGGCATTAATGGATGTACTAACAGTCGTTCGCTAAACATAGTAGCCGATACAACCAAACCCTTTGCTATGCTGGATGCGGATACGATTACGTGCAATTCAACCGCATTTCTAAACGCTTCGAGATGGTCCGGATCCATTCTTAACTATACCTGGTACGGCCCTCAGGGCTTTCTCAGTTCCAATTCCAATCCTCCAATCACCGTTGGAGGTTACTACCGCCTGGTCATTCAAGGAACTAACGGTTGTGTGTTTGAAGACAGCGTTGAGGTGATTCAAAAGGATCGGATACCAGATTTGATTGTAAAAAATGATACGCTTACCTGTCTTAAATCGAAAATCATTTTACAAGCTCAAACCAACACTTCTGGAGTGCGATTTGAATGGATGGGTCCCAATGGATTCCAGTCCTTGGTTCAAAATCCCGAAGTTCAAGATTCAGGTTGGTATATCATACGGATCATTGATTCATTGGGATGCGAGAATTCCAGTCGGGTGTATGTATCGGCTTTCCAACAATCGCCAACATTTCAGTTGATCCACCAAAAAGATACTTTAACTTGTACTGATAGCCTTCTGAACATTAAAGTGGCTGGCCTTCAATCCGGTGAATGGGTTAAATGGACGGGGCCTGCAGGATTTCAATCCAATTTAGATTCGGTCAATGTTCGATGGCCGGGATGGTACATCATTACAGTAACCAATGCTTTCGGTTGTATGCATTCCGACAGCTTGCGATTTTTGGATAATAGGAACTTACCGAACATTCAATTATTTCCCGATACCATTAACTGCATTAAGAACAGGATCAGCCTAAATTTAAATGCTCCAGATCCTAATCTTAGTTTTAGCTGGACTGGGCCCAGCGGATTTACCAGCACTTTAAGAAATCCAATAATTTCTGAAGGGGGCAGCTATCAATTAACCGCCACCAACAGATCAGGATGCCAGACCACCCAATGGATTGATATTGCCATGGATACCCTACATCCTGATTTGGATCTTTCAGCTGACACCATAAATTGCTTGCGCACATTGGCCCCTGTAAAAGCCTCTTCGACTTTACAAGGATTCATTATGCAATGGAAAGGACCCAATGGATTTATGTATTCCTTTCCACAATTCAATACCACCAACACCGGACTCTATTATTGTACCATAATTAATCCCAGAAATGGTTGTAATACTTTAGACTCCGTTTGGGTGGTCGAAGATACGAATCGCATTCGTGGGGTTATCTTCCAAGCCAATTCAGCAGGTTGCAGTAATCCAAATGGAAACATTCAAATCTTACAAGTCATTGGTGGTAAACAGCCCTTTGAATTTTCACTTGACAACGGCAGTCACTTTGTACAAGATCTGCAAAGTCTTTCCCTAACGCCTGGGAAATACAGTGTCCTGATTCGGGATGTCAATGGTTGTACATACCCGTTTCAATCAGAAATCATCAGACAAGACTCTGTCTCCCTTAGTCCTTTGCCAGATATTGCATTAAATTTAGATCAGACCCAACAAATCAATTTAAATATTTTATCAGACCCCAATAAAATATCCAGTATACTTTGGGCGCCTTCAGATCTTTTGAGTTGCAATCAATGCCAAAACCCAATACTTACAGCAAATCGTGACGCAACCATCCAGGTTACAGTGACGGACACTAACGGTTGTCAGGCCATTGTTTCATTTCAACTGATCATTTTGAAAGAAACCAAAATTTATTTTCCTAATGTATTTTCACCAAACGGAGACAATATCAATGACTCCTTCTACCCCATTGAATTTGGTAATTCTTCGCATGTAAAATTCCTAAATATCTATGACCGTTGGGGAAATCAAGTGTTCACTCGTGAAAACTTTAATACCAATCAAAGTGATCAGGGGTGGAATGGTAGAACTCCAACAGGAGAAGCTGTACTCTCAGGGGTTTACTTATACATTGCATCCATCCGTATTGGTGACAGTCATCAAATCTTTTCTGGGAACATTACCCTTGTTGATTGATTTTCAATGGAGTCTACCACAATCAAAAACCTGATGGCCTATTGTGAACGATGGAGCCATAAAGAGAGTGATACTTTGGTTCGTTTGGAAAGAAGTACATACTTGAATACTATTTCCCCACAAATGATATCAGGTAAAATACAAGGCAGATTTTTAGCTTTTATTTCAAAAATCATTCAACCCACAAATGTATTGGACATTGGTAGTTTTACAGGTTACAGTGCCATGTGTCTCGCCGAAGGTCTTTCAAAAGAGGGAAAAGTGCATTCGATTGAAATCAGTCGGGAAGTAGTTCATATCCGTGAGCAAAACCTTGAAAATGATCCACTTTATCAGAAAATTATATGGCACGAAGGAAATGCCCTTGATCTCATACCGGCACTACCCCAATCCTGGGAATTGATCTTTCTGGATGCAGCTAAGCATTTGTATCCCGAACTGCTTACATCGATTACGAACCATACGCAACCTGGTGCGATATTGATTGCAGACAATGTATTATGGTATGGTAAGGTATTACTGGATCAAAAAGACGCCGAAACCAAAGCCATTCATGCGTTTAATCAAATGTTGTTTGAAGGGGCAGACTGGGAGAGTTTTATAATTCCTTTGCGTGACGGTCTGAGTCTGTCCATCAGGAAATAATCTCGAATGATCATGTGGAAACTTGAAGTAATTCACCGCTCATTATTGGAGAAATCCGTAAACCCTTCAAGTTCTGATTACATCTCGCAGCAACCATGGTTTTTACAACATTTAGCAGAGTTTTTTTGCATCGCAAGATCCAATGATAAAATAATCATTATTCCTTTAAAGAAAAAATGGTTCGGATTACAACCTTTCATTCCCCCACTACTGCAAAAAATAGAATGCCATAGTCTTAGTGACTTCGAACTTCACGAGCTTTTAGTAAAAATTCATATTGAATTTACTTGCGGTCAACTTTGTTTCCAATTGATGCCAGAAGTTGTTCCTTCTGGAATCAACTTTTCAAAAAGGATAAATCACATTTTATCCCTCAACCATACTTATGACGAATTATATAAGAATTTTAATAAAGGTCACAAGTTAAACTTTCGGTCAGAAAAAAAATACAATTTACAAGTTATTACCAGCCTAACCGTAAATGATTTTGTAAATTTTTATAGGGAAGCAAGTCACCAAGAGATTCCAAATGCTTACAAAGAAACCACTGTACTTGCTCCTTTGATTAAACAATGTTTAGACCTTCAAAAAGGTTTCCTTATAGCCACACTAAATTCAAGTGGACAAATTATATCTGCTGCCTTTTTCAGTTGCTACCGATCCAGAATCATTTATCACTTATCCTGTTCAAATCCGCAAGGACGTAAATTTGATGGAATGTACGCCATACTTCGAAATGTTATTGAAAATTATGCTTCAACAGGATATGATTTGGACTTTGAGGGGAGTATGATTCCGGGAGTGGCTTATTTCATGAAAGGGTTTGGATCGCGAGAAGAGCCTTATTACTTATATACCTGGAACCGCCATTTAATTTGTAAAGTTGTCAACATACTTAGGCAATTGAAAGCAAGGTTAATGAAATAAAATGCAGGTAAACCATTGGAAATCATGTGTGGTATTGCATCGTGATGCGCATTCCTGGATTCAAAAATGAACGTACACTACAACCTGTAGTATATCTTGCTTATGCTTTTATTTCTTGTCAAAAAAGGGTGTTGTATCCAAAATGGACCTTACCTGATTTCCATTCAAACGCTTGGTCCCTTGAAGCGCCTAAAGCAAAATATAAACCAAAATTGCCCGCTAAAGTGTGTAAGTGCACGCCAGCACCGGCTCCATTGTAAACATACCATAAGTCACGTTCTCCGGATTCCTGATTGAGCGCGGCTAAATCATTGAAAACACTAAAATAACTCTCAAGACCCACCAGCCAACGGTACTCGAAAGTCAAAATTCCATATTGTGAAGCTCTCAAAAAGTCCTCATCAAAACCTCTTAAGTTCTTCATTCCTCCTAATAAAAACCTTTCATTTTTACGCAATTGCAAATCAGAAACTATGCCCATACCCATAGCTGCAAATTTTAACACTTGTCTTTTTCCCAATTTACGATAATGACTCCATCGAAATTGAAATTCTGCCTGTTGCTGATGATTGTTTAAACTGTCGTACTGTTTTTGTAGAAGTGCATTCATGTCATCGTATTTCAACAAGCTATTATTTTCAGGATATTTCTTATTGCCGTATGAAACCCTGACTTCAAATTGCTGTCCTTTGGTTGGATTTCTTAAATTATCCAGGTTTGAATATTCCCAAAAAAGGCCTATTGACTGGGTCTTAAAATCCAATGTTGCGGGAAGTTTTCCTGTTTGAACAATGTAAAGAGTGTCAGTATTTAACAAAGACGATTGTTGTAAATCAAAAGTCAAACCTATTTTTTGATTTCCTTCAAATCCATAAATCAATTTCCAACTGTTTTTAAGTTGAAAATATTCTTCTTTATATCTGTATAAACTCAAATGCATTCCAAGGCCTACCGGAAAGGAAGGTATCAGTGGAAAATTGAAGTCCAATAAAAAACGAGGTGAACGGTCTTGCAAATTCTCATACACCAGTTTAATGGATTCAGTCCATTTAAAAACATTTAATAAATCAATACTTGCTGTACCCGTCAACTGATATGAGGTTCCATTTTGGCCCTGAACCTGATTTAACCCAAGGAGAAAATCAAATGAAGATGCACTTCGCTTTTTTAAGTAAAATCTTGGTTTACAAACATCCCCCAGAAAGAACAAAGCGGGTTCGGCTTCCTCGTCAACAAATGGAAGTTGAGCAAAAGCTGTCTGTGCTTTTTTAATCCTGCCTATTGAAAACGATTGACCTGGCTTGATATCTGCAAGCCTTTGAAACGCCTTATCGGCTAAAATTTCGGGGCTAGCTTGCTCCGGTTTTTCAAAAATGATGTAGTCGGCCAGTTTATAAGTCCATACTGTGACCAAAGAATCGTCGATTACAGTTAAACTGTCCAAACGCGCTTGGATAAATGGGAAACCCAGCTCACAAAAATGCTCAAGCCATCCAACTAATTCGTCTTCACTATCAAATTCTAAAGATGAAGAAAGTTGGCTGAAATAATTGGTCTGCTCTGAGGTCATTAATTCAACTGAATCACGGTAAACCTTCAATCGTTGGTGAAACTTTTTCCCCTTCACTAAAAAAATGCTCTGGCTATCCTTGCCGATAACTATAGAATCCAAACCAGCTTGTAAATATCCTTTTTTCCTGAACCCAGATATCCAGGAGTTAACTTCTTCGATTGACAATGTCGAATCCGGTATCCAATTGATCAAACTGTAAACACGCGATAAATCTATGTAAACGTTAGGATTGTTATAAGTTTGTCCTGTTAATTTATTTGGAGAGAATATGACCAAACACATCGCGCCTGAAAACAGACCGAAAAAGGCAATAAAATCCCTTGCTCTGGATGCTGGATTATACCTCCACATACCTTATTGTAAACGCAAATGTAGTTACTGTAATTTTCATTTTAGCACCAATTTTCAAACCTTTAATGACCTGATCAAAGGGCTGCTTCAAGAAATGAATGAAAGGTGCGAAGAAGCACAGAATTACCACATTCAAACCATTTATTTCGGAGGCGGCACACCGTCCCTTCTTTCAGCAAAAGAATTGCATCTGATCTTTGATCAGTTGCATAAATTATTTTCCATAGATGCCCAGGCAGAAATTAGTCTGGAAGCAAATCCTGAAGACATTTCACCAGAAAAAGTACTACTTTGGAAACAACTTGGAATTAACCGGCTGAGTGTAGGTATTCAGTCATTCTTACAAGAAGATCTTGACTGGATGAACCGAGTTCATAAGGCTGAACAATCACACCATTCTCTTAAAACCCTTTTGAATTCAGAAATTAATAATATCACCATTGATCTGATGTATGGATTACCAGGATCCAACACTCACCGACTTCAATACAATCTGGACCAGATCATACATTACGAACTGCCTCATTTTTCAGCATATGCGCTCACCATTGAAGAGCGAACAGCAATTAAGCATTGGACGGGAACGGGCAAGATAGAAATCCCTGAAGATCTCAATACAGTGGATCAAATGTACCAAATTCTTGATTTTTGTGATGCCTTTGGATACGAAGCTTATGAAATCTCCAATTTCGCAAAGCGGGGCTTTCGCTCTAGACACAACAGTGCCTACTGGCAGAGAAAACCTTATTTGGGCTTTGGACCGTCAGCACATTCCTTTGATGGAAGCAAACGTCGATGGAATATCTCCAACAATGCACTTTACATTCAAAAACTGAACAACGGTCAACCTTACTTTGAAATTGAAATGTTGAGTGATATTAACCGTTACAACGAATATGTGATGCTAAACTTGAGAAGATCTGAAGGCATTGACCTAAAGGAACTGAAAGCGTTATTTCCGCAATTCATTGTACATTTTAATAAAGAGGTAAAAAAATTTTTGACCACCCAGGATTTAGTTCAAAACACAGACCACTATAAATTTTCCAGAAAAGGTAAAGTCCTTGCTGATCAGATCACTGCTTCACTATTCAAAGAAACTGAATTATAAAATATCAGGATTTGAGTAAGAGAAATTGATACAATGGCCCAAGTTCTAAAAATGTGATTCAACAAACAACATGGCTCAGAAAAACAGAGTATTCCTAAGCAGGATGAAAGCCACTTCTTTTCAGTTCCCATTCCCATGCAGTGCTCATGATTTCTTCAACTCCGCGCTTAGGTTTCCATTTCAAAAGAGAAATTGCTTTGGTGGGGTCAGCATAAATTTCAGCCATATCACCGGCTCTTCTAGGGCCGATTTGGTAATTTAATTTTTGACCTGATACATGTTCAAATGCAGATATCATTTCCAAAACCGAAAGTCCTTTCCCAATACCTAAATTAAAGGCTTCGAAGTCCAAGGTCAATTTGTTCTCCAACATATATTCCAATGCCTGTGTATGTGCCTGGGCAAGGTCCATAATATGTACATAATCACGGATACACGATCCATCGCGGGTCGAATAATCATTTCCATAAACCATCATCTGATTTCGCTTACCCATTGCCGTTTCTGTAATTACCGGAACGAGATTCAAAGCTGGTTGCCTTGGAGCTTCTCCCAAATATCCAGACTCATGTGCTCCAGCAGGATTAAAATATCGCAAACTGATCCCTTGTCTCTGGATAACTTTTAGAACATCCATCATGATCCATTCACAAATTTGTTTTGATTTCCCATAAGGTGAACTGCTTATGCCAAAGGCTTGAGTTTCTTTCACCGGGAGTTCGCAATGATCTCCATATACCGTACAAGAAGAAGAAAACACGAGGTAGGGAATTCCTGAATTACCCATCCATCGCAATACATTCAACATTGAATTGACGTTGTTGTGATAATAACGCAATGGTTGATCTACTGATTCTCCTACAGCTTTCAGCGCTGCAAAATGAATGATGGCAGTCACTTCGCCTTCTTCTGAAGACAACTTGTGGTAAATTTCGGGATCTGCCAGGTCATACCGGTAATTCCGGATTTTCTTACCCGTTATCCGTTCTACTCCTAACAGCGCATCTTCCGAAGAATTGACGAGTGAATCAACACTAAAAACCTCATAGCCATTTTGAATTAAATCTACCAAGGTATGACTACCAATATAACCACACCCACCAGTGACTGCAATTTTAAGTTTTCTATTCATGTACTTTATCTTTATTCTCCTGCTGCATCAGATCAAAGTAACTCAAGATGCGTTTTGTTAACTCGGTTCCAACAACCGCTTCAATGTCACTGGTTTGTGCTTTCCGCATTTGTTCAACAGATCCAAATCGCTCAATGAGTTTTCCAATGGATTTCTCTCCTACCCCCTTTATTTTTAACAGTTCTGATTGGATAAATTTTTTAGAACGTTGATTTCGATGAAAGTTCAATCCAAAACGGTGCGCCTCATTTCTTAATTGCTGGATGAGTTTTAAGGATTCGGATTTTTTATTGATGTGAATCGGAATGGAATCTCCCGGAAAATAAATTTCCTCCAATTTTTTGGCAATGCCAATTACCGTGATCGAATGCTCTATACCCAACGATTTGATCGCATTCATCGCGGAAGACAATTGTCCCTTACCTCCATCAATGATCACAAGTTGCGGTAGACTTTGCTTCTCCTCCAACAATCGACGATATCTTCTAAAGACAACTTCCTCCATGGATGCAAAATCATCTGGTCCGGTGACGGTTTTAATGTTAAAATGGCGATAGTCATTCTTGCTTGGCCTTGCATTTTTAAACACGACACACGCAGCAACGGGGTTAGTTCCCTGTATATTGGAATTGTCAAAACACTCAATATGCAATGGCATGTCCTGCATATTCAAGTCATCTTTCAAAGTCAGGAGTATACGTTCAGCAGGTCGTACCTTCCCGGTTTGATTAATTTTTTCTTTACGCTTTTGCAATTTATAATATTCAGCATTACTAATGGATAAGTCCAATAATTTTTTCTTATCTCCCAATTTTGGAATCGTGATTGAATAAGAACGATCTTTGCACAACACATCAAACGGTACAATAATCTCAGGAGCAATGCTGTCAAATTTTTCTCTTAAACCAGGAATTGCTAAAGAAAGAATTTGTACATCATCTTCATCACAGTTTTTTGTTGCTTCCAAGGTATAGGTATGTATAACTGCCCCGTCAATCACTTTCATAAAGTGAATGTATGCCTCCAGTTCATTGCTGGCAATAGAAAAAACATCAACATCGGTAATTGAAGTACTGACAACCGTAGATTTACCCTGATAATCATCAAAAACAGAAAGTTGTTGCTTGCATTCTTGTGCCTTTTCAAACTCCATATTGGCAGCAAAAGATTCCATCTGTTCGACCAGGTATCTCCTAACGATCGTTAGATGTCCCTTTAGAATATTTCGGATCTGTTGAATTTTCCTATCATAATCAATTTGTAATTCAAAGTGCTGACATGGGCCTCCACAGTTTTTAATGTGGTACTCAAGACATACTTTATATTTATTTCTGGAAACGATCTCGGGAGCTAGATTGAGTGAGCAGCTACGTAAAGGAAATAAATTTTTAATAAGCTCCAATATTACTTGCGCCTTATATTTCGAGGCATAAGGACCAAAATAAGTGGAACCATCTTTGATGACCTTTCTCGTAAAAAAGACACGCGGAAAAGCCTCTCTTTTAATGCATATGTATGCATAAGTCTTTCCGTCTTTCAGCATCACATTGTACTTCGGCTGATGCGTTTTGATCAGGGAATTTTCAAGTAAAAATGCGTCTTGTTCATTTTCCGTTAAAGTAAACTCCAGATGTATCGCTTTTCGCACCAAAGCCCTGGTTTTCGGGGTAAGCTGTCGGTCTTCTACGAAATATGAACTTAACCTGTTTCGCAAACTTTTAGCCTTGCCCACGTAGAGTATTTCATCATGGATGCCAACAAACCGATATACTCCGGGCTCTTTAGGTATTCCACCAGACATGGCTTGAAACTCCTCGCGGGTCATTTTGCAAAAATATAAAACTTCATAAGGAAATCTACGCTGTATTCAAATGCCCTGATGGTTGAAAAACTATAATATTTAATAGCTTTTCTCATGGATTATGAAAATGTTATCGATTAGGCAAATTATCTCAAACGATACATGTACACCAATCAAACAAAAAAAAATGGTTTTGTACTCCCTCCAAAGCCTTTAACGGATATCAAAATAAATTTCTCAGATAGAGGCCCCCATGAAAGAAAGTGAAAAGTCAGGTAGACCTATGCAGAGGCTTCAACTACCGGAGTTGTTTCCTTTTCAGAACAAAGTACGACCATTAAGTTGCTCACCAATTTGGCTTTTTCATGCGGATCCAACTTGACGATTCCTTTCTCTTCCAACTGGTGGATAGCCCCTTCAACCATGCCTATTGCGCCTTCGACAATTTTATAACGGGCAGAAACTATGGCTTCCGCTTGCTGGCGTTTTAACATTGCCGCAGCAATTTCCGGAGAATAGGAAAGGTAACCAATGCGCGATTCGAGTACTTCGATTCCTGCAAAACTGAGTCGTTCGGATAATTCTGACTCCAATACATGGTTGACCTCCTGCTCGGAGGCTCGTAAAGTAATTTCACTGTGATCGTCAACATGGTCATAAGCAAAACTTCCTGCCAGTTTACGAACGGCCGCATCTGTCTGGACCTTAACAAAATGAACATAGTCTTCTACTTCGAATTGTGCACGGAAAGTATCTTTCACCCGCCAAACCAGCACAACACCAATCCAAACAGGATTACCTCGTTTATCATTTACTTTCAACCGGTCACTTTCAAAATTGCGGGCCCTGAGCGAAAGATTCCTACTAATGAAAAATGGATTTGCCCAGAAAAACCCATCTTCACGTATGGTTCCTACATACTTTCCAAATAAGGTAAGGACTCTGGAACTGTTTGGGTTAATGACAATGAATCCGGCTACCAAGAGCAGCCAAAGAATGCCTCCAATGATGAACAATATCTTCACCTGACTCAACCACAAAATATAGGGAAGCAATAACACGATGACCAATATTAACCAACCGGAAACAGCTTGATAGGGTTTTTCTTTTACAGGATGATTCATACACTATGTTTTTAGACTCTGGATAAAATGCAAAATGTATAACAATAAAATCATCAACCGGGTTCCACCTTCTTTACACTTCAGCCAACAGCCCTGCTGAATTAACCCAAGCAAATCTTAGTCGTGGCTGGCTGATGGCTGCCGCATGATTAAATTATCCTTAAAAAATAGGATAATTTAGTGGGAGAAATCATTTAGCCGAAAAGCTAGCTTCTCCTTCGAATTCCAGTGAATTGTATTAATTTTTCTTTGTACCAGAATTCAATTCCGCTCCTTTCATTTGTTGGTAATCATAACCCTTGATCTTATGGTGGTCTGCTTCAGCTGCAATGAATGCCGGTTGATTCCAAAAAGGGATTGCGACGATCTTGTCCAATACCTCAATATGCTTTGTTTCATTCTTTTGAAGTAGTGAATTCACGGCGATAGCATAAGCGCGAATGGTCCATCCCCTGGCTTCAGAACTGGACGATGGAGGTTGATTCAAATTAACCAATTCGCTTTCCTTTAATTCACCTTTGAAGTACAATAACGCATCGAGGTAAGGTTTGGTCCATTCGGATATATACATCTTTGCTGTTACATTTTGCAATAAAGAGCCTGCATCTTCCTGACGCCCAGACCTCATATAAGCCTGATACTGCCAATAATAAGCCATACAATACAGATCCGAATTGGTAGAAAAATCTCCGCAAACCTCATACATTTTCTCAGCATTTGAAAAATCACCCTGACATTGAAATGCCAAACCCATCCATTTATAAATGTCGTATTGCAAAGTGGCTTCCAATTTCTTTTCCTCAGGTTCTGGCTCCACAATACTTTTAGCTTGCCGTTGTCCTTCTATAGCCTTACCGGCCTTCCAGAAGTCATTCACGGCTTCCTGAAACTGCCTGCCCGTCACAAAGGCAATACCTCTATAAAAGTAAAGGTCAGCGGTGTTTGGAAACTGATCGATGCCTTTGGTTAATACCTGGACTGCATTCTCCACATACCCCAACTTTAAGGCCTTTTGGCCATAATCTACATACCCTTTTACATTACTTAAATTACCCAGGTAATAGGATCTGGCAGCGGATAATTCCAATTTGAATTTTTGATTTATTGAATCAGGCTCAGGGATCTCGTGGAGAGGTTTTCCATCCAAGGTTGCAGCAAAGGTTGCACCGGGCTCGGCCACCGCTTCAGTCGTTTCAACGGATGTTTCACTGGATTTTTCTGACTTGCAAGAAAATAGTAGAAATGCACTTAACATGATAAAGCTCTCCAAGATGACAAACGATTGACGCATATTACATATTTACAACAAAAGTCCTAATAAATAAGAATAATTTGGTTCAGACAAATTCTGTTAACATATTATTTTGGAAGACGTTATTAAAGTGAAGTCTTCAGATAACGGCCGTGAATGGAAAGCAATAAAATATCATCGGGTAGTAAGATGCAGAACCTAGGCAGGTTTTGGCTTATCAGCTTTATCATTGGATCCCTGAGCTGCACATCCGATGATACTGGTTATGATCCATGTAAGAACTTGATTCGGGTTGAACCTGTACAGGTTTCCTTTGAGAGCAGATCCTGGATTGACTATAGTCTCCACCAAACATTAAGGTTTGTGGCCGCTGATTCCTCAAGGATACAATTTATAGCAAAGTCTTTATTTGTTCCCTCGGTTCAATTATCTGATTTTAATGTTTCTTGTCCATATGACTCAAATCAATTACAAAAGGTTGAGGTGCCTTTAAAAAGTTTAACGACGGTCTTTGAAAATGCGGACAGCACCCATCCCTTGAGGTTTATCCAGCTTGAAATAAAAACGGTACTCGACACGCGTAACAGCAGTTTGGATAAGTTGGTGTTGGCAGATGTTTTGGCCATTTGGGTGCAAACGCGAAGTGCAAATTTAAGGCAGATCCTGAGCTATCCGGTTTTTGACCGGGGTTACACCTATCCCATTGAATGTAGTTATTTGTTTATTGATCAGCTTCACCTCGATTCCAAAATATTTAACGACGTTTATTACAATTCTGAACAAAATGATGCTCCAGTTCTATATTTATCTGGCAAAAAAATCATCGCATTGATTTGGAGAGGCAAGACCTACCTAGCGAATTCATAAAAATTTCAACAACTCAAGCGTAAGATTCTACATAGAAGTGCTTATGTTCGGGAATTCTCATAAGTTAAAGACCCGGTGTTACATTTAACACCAGGTCTTTAACATCTATAATCTATATACCAATAATCTTCTTCTGTCAAATCATCATTCAAATTTTAGCGTACCGTTTGCTTGGTGAACATAGCGGAAAGTATAATATCGTGCTGGATCTGTTAATTTTGGACTTACTGGAGCGTCTTTGTAATAACTGAGAATTTCCATTTTCACAAATTTGTTGTCTGCTGTACGTATGACGAGAATTTTTCCTGGTTTGGGTACCAAAACCATCGCCACAGGGTCATAATTATACCAAGTCCTTCCAATGGCAAGATTTCCGGATTGGTCTTGCCGGAAGGTGCTGTCTGCCGGAATTTCTTTCAATTCATCAAACAAACCGGTGTAAATAAATGCTGCTGCATTTCCCGGTCCGCTTGATCCAGCGTTGACGATAATATCCTGTGCACGAAAGCCAATATCCCATTTCGTTGTTGCACTATCGCTCGCGGCGACCAAACTGCTGTCTGAAAACCGAAAAAATGTAAACCGGTTGGTGATCCCCAAAGGTGATCCATTGGTAGGATCGTAACCTGTGGGTGGATCAGCTGGAAGATTTTCAAAGGTCACCGCAATGGTTTTACTGATCAATACATTGTCATCTTCATCACAAGCCATTAGCGCCACTAAAAAGGCAAAGCCTATCCATTTCAAATAATTATACATATTAGTTATTTTTAGTTAAGTTAAAATTCAATTTTAAGTACATCACTCTTCCAGAAATATGGGGTTGATTCATCGGGTCCTTATAATCAAGTAAATTATCGACTCCCGTCTGTGCATACCAGTGTAAACCAACATGAAACCCTAAGGACACATGCATTAAAACATAATCACTTACAAAGCGATCATAGCGATCCAATATGGTGTTTCCATTTAGGTCAGATGCGGGACGGTTGATGCCTTGCACACTACCAGCACCGTTTTGAATTCCAAATTTACTTTTATAATTCAACCGTAAGGACGCATCCCAAAATGAGTTCTCTGGTTGATAAAAGCATCGCAATCCAGATGAAAATCTCGATCTGTTGTGCAGACCAAAGTATTCATTTTCTTCAATCCGATAGGAAACTTTGGTTACTGGATCTCTTCCAAATATTTGACCATTCCGTATCATCTGTTCGATGCTCTTGTCTTTTGCCATTAACCACTGCCCTGCCCATTGACACAACCAACCAGAACCTGTCTTAAATCGAAGGGTCCACTCAATGCCTTGCGTATAAACTTCCTTCAGGTTTTCATAAGAGTAAATGGTACGCAAATCTTTTGTATTGGCTACTGGAATACTTTCGATTAATCCTTTCAGGTCGTTTCGAAAAAAATTGAACTCAAAATTCCATTTTGAATTGAAGGAATAACTTCCTCCGATGTTGAGGGCTGTAGAAGTTTCTGCTCCCAGTGTATGGATCAATTGAGGATCCTTAAAATACTGTAACGATTCTCCTTGCAGTTCCAACCATTTCAATTGAGCTAACAGTTGTTCGGTACCAAACACATAATACCCGGCAGCAGCATTTTTAAAATTAAGGTATAAGTAACGGAAGTCAGGTGCTTTAAACCCTGTGCCAAAAGATCCCTTAAGGGACAAACGTGGTAAAATTTTGAACTGTGCAGCCAGTTTTGGACTCCATTGATATCCATAAATAGAATTCCTGTCATAACGGATTCCGGTTACAATATTCCATTGATCATTCGGATTCCATTCATGTTGCACAAAAGCAAATCGACTATTTTGATTTTTGTTGTCAGAATCGCCATACCGTGAAGTATTCACGGATTCAAAATTCAGACCTCCTCCCAGAGTAATTTTATGATAAATATTGGGATCCCAGAATAACATGAATTCCGGTTTTTCAAAAACTTGCGAAAAGGTATCCGAATAATAAATAGATTGGTCGGTAAGCTGATACAAATTGGTCTCAGTATGGTAATATGTCCAATAATATCCAACTTGAGCAACCAATCCGTCTCCAATTTTCAATTTAAGTTGAGGGTGTAGCGCAGCATCCCCAACCCTGGTATTTCCAGATACGCGGAAAGAATCAATCCCAGATACTACCTGATACCGGTTTTGTTGATCTTCGCCAAACCACCTTGTAGAGAGGGAAAGAACATGTCCTTTACCAAAACTAAATTTAGGTTTAAATTGAATCGTTGAATTATGATAAGGGGAGATGGTCTGTCCATAAGTGTCTGGAAAAAGATCAAAACCATTGGTACGATAATGATTTGCAAAGGCCATAGCAGAGAATTTGCCTTTACAGATTTGCCATTGAGCAGACGCATCCAAAGTTTGATGCGTTCCATAACGCAAATCTGCCCATAGGTGATTTCTAATGGCGGAATGTGTGATGACGTTAATCACCCCTCCGAGGGCTTCTGAACCATATAAACTGGAAGATGGCCCTTTTACAATCTCAACTTGTTTGACATTGCCCAAAGTAAATCGACTGAGTTCGAGATTACCTGTCAAGCGGCCTACCATGGGTTCACCATCAACCATCACCAGGGTATAATCCGGATTTAATCCTTGCAACTGGACTCCTGATCCAAATCCATTGATCTGTGGAGTGATATTCAATCCCGGTTGCTCAGACAAAAGATCCTGAAGTCTTGAACTCCCACACATCCTGATTTCAGTATTTTTTATCAAAAGCACAGGCATTGGGATTGAATGGAGTCTTTTTTCAGTGCGGGTTGCCGAAACCACCACTTCTGGAATATGCAAGGTATCCTGCTGAGCTTGAATTGCAAGATTCAGAAATCCCAAAATAGAAAGCCACAATACCCGCATAACAAGCGCAAAATTGGGATACTAAAAATTTAATAAATAACCCTTTTAGGATAATGATTACCCTTAAAAGGTTTATTTTTGATTTCCTAAAATATTTATATATTATTGTATATCAATTAATTGAAACTATTTTTGTAAATAAATTCACAATGGCAGACAATTTATCATCAAAAAATACTCAAAAAATTGGCTTACAGCTATGCTTTTCAGATACCGATTTTGAATTGTCTGTTCTCTATGATTTTACTGAAGACGTCAATAGAAGTTTAAGATTACATGCCTCTCGTGTGCATCTATTGTTTGCCATAAACGGACCTACAAGTTTCGGCTTCAGCCCTCATTACCGGAGGGAGTTAAAACACAATCATGGTTTCGTCATTTATCAGCCCGAAGGCGAATTGACACCCAACATAACTGCTGAACCTGGTACACACCTGATTCATTTGAATATCCGACTGGTGAAAATGCATGAATTGTTTAGTCCCGATGTGCATTCAGCGCCCATTTTCCAACCCGAACATGCCAACCATAAGTTCTATGAAGAGATTGAACTTCCTTCGGAGGTTTTGATGGTGTTGAATCAAATCGAACAAAAAAGCCAGTCCAATCAACAGAATCATTTATTCTTTCAAGCGAAAACACTGGAAATTTTAAGTTTACTCTTTGCTGAAAAGCAATCCAACACCGAACATTGCCCTTTTCTCAAAAATGAAATCGCCCTTGGAAAAATTAAGATTGCTAAAAACATTTTACTGGATCACTACAAACAACCACCCACTATTCCAGAATTGGCCAGGCAAGTCCAACTGAATGAATTTCAATTAAAGGCCGGCTTTAAAGAAATCTATGGAAAAGGTCCGTACCAGTACCTTCTTACTTATAAAATGGAAATTGCCAGAAAAATGTTGACAGAACAGAAACTCCAAGTTCAGCAAGTGGCCCACGAAGTGGGATATTCGAACATTAGCCATTTTATTGAGGCATTCAAAAAACAATTTGGCATCACTCCCAAAAAATTACTGATGAATCCTTGATTTCACTATGGTATGAATCCATTTATTTTATTAACAAAACTAAGAAGTTATCACAGATCGCTTTTATTCCTGGGAATACAGTTACTAAGAATCTCATGATCTTATTTAATTTTGTCCTTATAATTCAACTTGCTTCAATATTATGAAAAGGGACTAAAGCCAATGCAAAATTTCTTCCGTAAATTACTTATCGGGAATAAACAAGATAAAAGCATTCCCCAATCAACAAAATATGCTGACAGAAGGAAGCAAAATCTAAAAGCCATTTGGAACAGTGAGCATCATGAAGATTTTGGTTTGGAACGTGTCATCCGTTTGTTTTTGGCAAGTATACAATTTATTTTTCCCGTCAGCCATATTAAGCATCTGGCTGAAAAAAGTGGATCCTATTATAAAGACCTGGCTGTAGAATTATGCATTATAATTAAAATTTTATTTCCACTATTTATTTTAATATTTAGATTAGAAGAAAACAAAATTTTGCATTGGATTTTAATTTGGGTAGTATCAGAAACCATTTTATATATCCCTGCAATGATATTTGCTTCCGATACACACAACAAACCTAAATCATACAGGAGATCAATGCTCTTGCTATTTTTAAATTACTTTGAAGTAATATTGGCATTTGCCGTTTTATATTCAGCAGGAGATCACTTTAATCATCCCTTCACTCATTGGTTTGATGGAATATACTTTTCAATGGGAATGGCTACTGCATTAGGACCCGGAGACTTTATTCCCGTCACCACCCAAGCAAAATTTTTGGTCGTCATTCAACAAGTCCTTTTTTTATTATTTGTCGTGATTTCGCTCAATTTTTTTACCAGCAACATTGAGAAGAAGGGATATTTTCGGGATTGAGTGGAGTGATTGAGGCATCTAGGGGTTTAGGGCTTTAGGAAAATATAAGTTCACCGATTCTAACATATGTTAGTTAAATATAACCCATCCTAATATTTCTTAATTCCTACACACATACATTCCTTTATTAGACTTGGAGATATGTAGACTTGGAGGTTTGGAGGATAAACAAATTTAAACTTACTAACGTATGTTAGGTATACACAACAGATTTCCACATTCCTAAATACCTAATCACCAACATTTCTACACACCTACATACCTACATACCTAAACTCCTCCTCTCTCCCCCATCTTCCTAACCATCGTTAGTATGGTTGCGATGGCAACCGTCTCACCTGTTTGATCCAGTACATCCACTAACCATCGAACAATGCCGCAAGGTATTTCTTTTATAGGTTCATCTTCAGAAACAGAAGGAAGTTTTAAAGTAGCCTGTTGATCAATTTTTTCTTTTACCGTTAATTTTACATGAATCGTATTACCCGGATAAACTGGTTTTGTGAACCTGCATTCATCGATACCGTAATTCAATAACACCGGACCTTTTTTAGCATCGACAAACAGACCAGCCGCTTTGGATAGAATAAAATAACCGTGTGCTACCCGCCCCGTAAAAATGGTTTCATCCAATGCCGTGATGTCCATATGGGCATAAAAGTTATCTCCGCTGATGTTGGCAAAATTGGTAATGTCGGTTTCACTTATGGTATGTCCGGCCGTTGTTATGGTGTCTCCGATTTCCAATTCTTCAAAATGTTTTCTAAATAGATGAATTGGACTCTCCTTTCTTTCTGCACCCAAGTGAAAAACTTGTGTGAGTTTAGACAACATTTCCGGATGGCCTTGTATGGCCGTACGCTGAAGGTAGTGATTGATTCCTCTCAGCCCTCCCATTTCTTCTCCGCCTCCTGCGCGACCGGGTCCACCATGGACCAACAAAGGCATTGGGGAACCGTGCCCTGTGCTTTCCTTCACGCATTGACTGTTTAAAATCAAGATTCTACCATGATATGCCGCAGCTCCCAACAACATATTGGTGGCCACATCATGGTCAGCAGTCACCAGTGAAGTCACCAGAGAACCTTTGCCTAGATTACAAAGCTCAATGGCTTCATCCATGGACCGATAGGGTACTAAAGTCGCAACAGGACCGAAAGCTTCCAGTTCATGTGTCAGACAATATTCAAAGGGTTTCTCATTGCGCAACAAAACTGGTGAAATAAAGGCCCCGGCAGACAACTCTGGTGAGAGCCCTTCGACACTTTGAGGATTACCATAAACAATTGGAGTGAACTCAGCCAATTTGGCAATTCTTTCTCTTACTTCTAACAATTGTTCGTTTCCAGCCAAAGCTCCCATTCGCACATCCTCACGCAAAGGGCTGCCAATAACCGTTTTCTGCAAGCGTTGACTTAAGGCTTGTTGCACAAGGTCAATGGTTTGTTCAGGAACAAGTACCCTTCTTATCGCAGTACATTTTTGTCCACATTTAGCGGTCATTTCCCGATGTACTTCTTTTATGAAAACTTCAAAATCCGGTGATCCTGGTTGAACATCGGGCCCTAGTATACTAGCGTTCAATGAATCGGCTTCCAAATTAAAGGGCACCGATTCTTCAATTATTCTTGGATGAGATTTAAGTTTTCGGCCCGTTGAGGCAGAACCTGTAAAAGTCACTACATCCTGACACATTACATGATCCAGCAAATCCCTTGCAGGGCCACATATGAGTTGAAGTGAACCTTCCGGTAGAATTCCAGAAGCAATAATGTCTTTTACAACCGCTTCAGCCAAATAAGAAGTGATTGTTGCCGGTTTTACAATCGCCGGCATTCCAGCTAAAAGATTGACTGAAATTTTTTCCAGCATTCCCCATATGGGAAAGTTGAATGCATTAATGTGTATAGCCACACCTTGCTTCGGAATGAGGATGTGATGTCCCACAAAACTTCCTCCTTTTGATAAGGGAGCTAATTCACCATCCAACATAAATCGTTGGTTAGGAAGTTTTCGTCTTAAACTCGAATAAGCAAATAAAGTTCCAATGCCCCCATCTATGTCAATCCAGCTATCGGTTTTGGTGGCACCCGATAGATAGCTTAAAGGATAATAAGCTGATTTTCGTTCGGTCAAGAATAAGGCCAACGCTTTTAACATTCTTCCCCTCTCCTGAAAACTCATCTTTCGAAGTGCTGAACCTCCAGTCCTGCGGGCATATTCCAGCATTTGACCAAAATCCAGGCCCTGACTACTTGCCGTAGCAATTTCCGAGCCATCCAATGCACTTCTCAACAATTGGCCTTCCCCATCTCCTTCGATCCAGGAACCGGAAACATAATTTTGAAGTTTTTTCATATGCAAACAGGTTAAAACAAACAGTTGTTAGTATCCATTATTCAATACCGAATTGCCGAAGATGGTGCTTAGAATGTTTATACAGTAAACTGACCCAATGCACATAATCCAAATCTCCAAAAAAAGGATTTCGCAATGTACCTGAGGGTGCAGTTGCCCAATACTTGAAAAAATCAGAAATTTCAGATTCAATTTCAGCAAGACTCTTGTCGATTTCTTCATTTCGAACCGGCTTTGGTTCCTCACTCATAAGAATATTTTTCGTATTCTCTTTAAATGGTAGATCAGACAGGATAAACGATTGAGCTTTCTCTAACTTTTCTTCTGGGGTTAAAATTCCTGTATACAAATCCTTTCCATTACCCATTCTGAAAGCATCTGCCATATGTTCAATCATTTGGTGAACATTCATTTTTCCCCACCTGGCAGAAGTCTCCGGGTTCAGAGATTTGAGCAGTGGCAGGAATTCATTTTTTAAAAAATTTTCTTTTTTACTCATACGATATTCAATTAACAACGCTCAATGATGCATGCATATCCTTGTCCAACTCCGATACACATGGTAACCAAGGCATATTTTTTTCCCGTAATTTGTAGTTGTAAAGCTGCAGTTAACAAGAGTCGTGCACCGGTCATTCCCAATGGATGTCCCAATGCTATTGCTCCACCATTGGGATTCAAACGAGGGTCTTCCAATTCAAGCTTCCATTCATGCAGGCAAGCTAAGACCTGTGCAGCAAAAGCCTCATTCAACTCGATAATGTCCAAATCCTCAAATCGCAAACCGGCACGTTTCAATGCCAGTTGAGTAGCGGGTACAGGACCAATTCCCATTATTCTGGGTTCCACTCCGGCAACTGCAGCGCTCACTATTCTGGCAAGGGGTTTCGCATGGTTTTGTTTTACAGCATTTTCTGACATGAGCATCAACACCGCTGCGCCATCATTTAATCCAGAGGCATTCCCTGCCGTTACAGTGCCGCCTTCTTCAAAACTTTTAAACGATGGTCTTAATTGAGCAAGAGCTTCCACAGTAGTCTCTGGCTTCATAAATTCGTCCTCGGCAAACCATTCTTCTGGACCTTTTTTTGTGACCAGCCCAATTTTCATCATTTCTTGGCCAAACCGTCCAATACTTTGGGCTTTTGCAGCTTTTCTCTGACTGTGGTAGGCAAACAGATCCTGATCTTCTCTCCTTATCTTATACAAAGAAGCCAGGTTTTCGGCGGTTTGACCCATAGCATCCACCCCAAATTGCTTTTTCATTTTGGGATTGATAAAGCGCCATCCAAAGCTGCTATCAGCCATTTCAGCATCCCTGCCAAAAGGGCTTGAAGTTTTTGAAATCACCCAAGGGCCTCTGGTCATATTTTCAACACCTCCGGCAAGAATGATGTCTGCTTCCTGTGATATTATACTCCGATACCCATTGACCGCAGCAGCCAAACCAGATGCACAAAGTCTATTGACGGTTTCGCCAGGAACCGACCAGGGAATTCCAGCCAGCAAACCGGCCATCCTGGCAACATTCCGATTGTCTTCCCCCGCTTGATTGGCACAACCTAAAATGATATCGTCGATGCTTGAAGGATCCAAATCAGGATGTCTTTTGAGGATTTCCGTCAATGGCAAAGCAGCTAGATCATCGGTACGGATGGTAGCCAATTTTCCGGCAAATTTGCCAATTGGAGTGCGAATTCCATCAATGATATAACATGAATTCATTTTGTTTGGTCGATTGAGTGTGATATCTTTTTTCTCACTGCAAAACTAATCCATTCCCGCTAGCAAACAGTGTGACCTCATACAGTTTGCTAAAGTACTGCACCACCACAACTACTGCCAGCCCCGGCAGTACATCCATAGCAATGTTGCCGGAAAACAATCGTTCGGTCAATAAGTTCCGTATCTTTAAAATCCATGACATGCTGGCTCGAAGAATCCACTTTTAGGTCGAGCATTTGATTAAAATCGCAATCGTAAAAAAATCCATCCCAGCTGACACTGAGCATATTTCGGCACATGATCTGCCGAGCAGCCAACGGATTAAATGCTGAAATAAGCTTGGTCATATAAGATTCATAATTACCTGTTGCTAAAAGGTATTCAAGGTATCGACTAATCGGCATGTTGGTAATGGTGAAGAGTTGGTTGAACAAAATACCATGTTCCTTGAACAAACTGTTTTTGAATTCCTTTTCCAAAAGGGATTGGTTTGCGGGCAAAAATGCACCGGAAGGATTGTAAACCAAATTTAACGTTAACCCAGAGTCTGGATGACCATAACCGACCTGGTTGAGCATTTTTAGCGCTAAAACAGAATCCTCAAAAACCCCGTCGCCTCGCTGATTATCGGTTCTGGATTTTGCATAAAACGGTAAAGACGAAATAACTTCTACTGAATGAGTTTTATAAAAATTAGGTAAATCATTGTACTTTTTGTTGGCCACCAGAATGGTTAGATTGCAACGCACTAATATTTTTTTATTCAGTTTAGCTATTTGCTCAACAAACCATCGAAACTCAGGATGCATTTCTGGCGCACCACCTGTAATGTCTACGGTCGTAATGGCCTCACAATTTTGTAAAATTTTCAGGCAGATCTCCATCAATTCCTTAGACATCATTTCCTTACGGTCGGGTCCTGCATCGACATGACAATGCCTGCAGGTCTGGTTGCACATTTTTCCAATGTTGATCTGAAATATTTCCATTCCGTATGGGCGCAATGGAAATAAACCTGAATCCTTTAACGCTTGTGCAAAGGGTTTTAATGGTTTTGAATGATCCAAAACTTCCAGTTGAAAATAGGCCTCCGACAAAGCATTTTGCCGGGCTTTTAAACTCTTCATAATCATGAGAACTTCAACATCAATTACATCGAGATTTCTTTCACCTTATTCATCATCTGCACCCCATGTACCAGGGAAGCTCCTCCCCGAATGGCTGCAGCCACGTGGACGGCTTCCATCATTTGAGCTTCACTGAATCCCTTTTCAACGGCATCTGTACTATAAGCATCAATACAATATGGGCACTGCACAGCATGTGCAACCGCCAGAGCTATAATGGATTTCTCACGGGCGGTCAAAGTCCCCTCAGCAAATACTTCGCCGTACCAGGCAAAAAACTTTTCTGCCATTGGCTTTTGGAATTCAGATATATTTCCAAACCTGGCCAAATCTTCATTGTTATAATAATGTTGGTGCATAGACTATAAATAAAATTTTGTGGTGCCAAATATAAGGTTCATTCAATGATTGGCTGATCCTTTCTCGAACAATAAATCGAAAACCAATTTGAAATGGCTTCCGAAATTTTGATTGAATCAAATTATAGTGCGCTGCAAAAGTTAAAATCGGGTTAAATAGGAATTTTTTGCTGGTACTACTAAACAATATATAATTCAAAACCTTATTAATGTTCAAAAAAAAATTGATCGCTATGTTTAAAAAAATGATGACTATTTTCTTTTGCGCTATGTCGCTACTTGCTTTTGCAACCGATCCAAAATCCAACAACGTGAGCGTGGATTTAAAAAAATCGACGCTTGAATGGGTTGGATATAAAGTAACAGGAAAACACAATGGTGTTGTCAACCTGAAATCCGGTTCAATACAATTTGAAAACAACAAATTAGCCGGGGGATCTTTTGAAATTGATATGAACAGCATTACTTGTCTGGACATGACGGGTGAATATGCCAATAAACTGGTTAATCATCTGAAAAGCGATGATTTTTTCAGTGTTGGCAGCTATCCTACTGTTTCTTTCAAATCAACTAAAGTCATCCATCAGGGACAGGATTTGTACAAAGTGGAAGGTAACCTCACCATTAAAGGCGTTACCAAGCCCATTCGTTTCAATACAAAATTGAAAGATATGTCGACCCATAAAGAATTAAATGCTCAAATTAAATTAGACCGCGCTGATTTCAATGTAAAATATGGTTCAGGTAGCTTTTTTGATAACTTGGGCGATAAGACCATTTACGACGAATTTGACATCAACATAAATTTAGTTACAGCCAATTAAATATTAAACTAAATTATAATATAAGCCTGGAGTTTTTATTCCAGGCTTTTTTTTTGCTCTTTATTAACATATAAGGATTAAGTTTATTATATTTGGTACGACAAAACGATTTTCAAACAAACAAAAACTTACTTTATGAACACAAAAACAATCGTTACAGGGTTGATCGGAGGGGTGGTGTACTTTTTCCTGGGTTGGCTCCTGTATGGAATTTTACTTGAATCAACTTTTGAAAGTTTGGGAGGAAGTGCCCAAGGCGTCAGCCGGGGCGAAGAACTGGTGATGTGGGCCTTAATTTTAGGTCACGTTTTTATGGGGATTGCCATGGCGTACATATTGGTGAATTGGGCAAAAGTCAGCACAGTTCAGGGAGGAGCTGTGGCAGGCGCAACCGTTGCATTTTTATATTCATTGGGTATGGATTTAACTTTTTATGCAACTTCCAATATCATGCAATTAGGAGGTGTACTTTTAGATGTTGCCGTATTCACCGTAACAAGTGCCATAGCAGGCGCGGTCATGGGCTGGTGGCTTGGCAGGGCATCAAGTTAGTTTTTTCAGTTAATCCTCTTTCTATTATTAATCATTCAAACAAAACAAAATGAATTCTAAAACAATTATCGCTGGTATTCTAGGGGGTATTTGCTCATTTCTGCTAGGTTGGCTTTTGTATGGAATTGTATTTAAAAATATGATGGCTGACATGATGGGATCTGCAACAGGTGTCATGCGGAGTGATAGTGAAATGGTCTTCTGGGCCTTGCTTCTCGGCAATCCCCTGATAGGCTGTTTGGTTGCTTATATCTTCAATTGTTGGGCATCGATTTCCACCTTTATGGGTGGTTTGACTGGCGGAGCAACCATTGGATTACTTTTTACCGTTGCATTCGATTTAATCTTCTATGCAACCACGAACGTTACTACAATTTCCGGCATCGCAGTGGACGTGGTCATTAACTTGCTAATATGGGGAATTTCTTCAGGAGTTGTCGGTTGGTGGCTGGGTAGATCCAAATAATTTTCCTTACCTGTTCTATCATATCAAAACCGCTTAATGTCTTTTGAGCGGTTTTTTTATTTCATCAATGTGCAGAAGAATTGCAACAAGTTAAATTTCCTTCACTCCTTCAAACTTTCCAATCGGTATCTTTTACATAAACCATACCTTTAAACAAAGCTACCAACTCACTCTCTTGATTCGTGACCTCCACCAGGTATATTCCATGTGTGCGTTTTTGAGATACTTGCTTAGCGGTTGCGATTAACACATCGTTTTCTCGTACGGGGTGCAAATGATTTACATTACACTCAATGGATACGGCATGCTTACCATGGCTGTTGCAAGCAAATGCCAGCGCACTATCCGCCAATGCAAATGTTATAGCTCCGTGTGCAATGTGGAATCCATTTAGCATTTCTTTGCGAACCTTCATTTTAAGTTTGGAAATTCCAAGACCATCTTCCAGCCGTTCGATCCCTAGCCACTGGCTGAAGTAATCTTTCTCAAGCATTCGGTCAACAACTTCCTTTGGCGATAATTTGTGTTCCATATTCGAATACTAACAATTGTTAGCTATGAGTTTCCTAAAACCCGGGCTGGGTCTGTAACGGTCTTCCTTATAATGAGCATAAAGGTTTTCCATCCCTTCCATACAATGGTTGATTCCCAGTTCGACAGCCCATTGTAATAATCCATTCGGATAATTTACCCCTTTGGTCATGGCAAGTTCAATGTCATCTTTAGTGGCTACATTAAAGTAATATGCATCAACAGCTTCATTGATTAAAAGAAATAAGATACGGTTGGCAATGGTCGTCAACAATAATTTATCATAAACCTGAGTTGTCTCCATTTCCTGAGAATAATTATAAAATCCTCTTCCTGATTTTCTGCCAAACCAATTTGCTAAAACTAAATTTCTTTGGGTATGAGATGGTTTATATCGTGGTTCGAAAAAACACGCTTCCCAAACGGATTTGGTAACAGCATAATTGATGTCGTTTCCGATGAAATCCATTAAGGCAAATGGACCCATTTTAAATCCATGAATTTCTGTCATCGCCTGATCAATGGTTGCGAAATCCGCTATGCCTTCTTCATATATTCTCAAAGCTTCTGAATAATATGGCCTAGCAATACGGTTGACAATAAATCCTGGAGTATCTTTTGCCACCACACTGCATTTACCCCATTGATTCATCCATTCAAGTGTTGTTTCCAAAACTTTTTGTTCTGTTTCCAATGCCGGAATGTGTTCAACCAGTGGCATCAGCGGGACGGGATTAAAGAAATGCAGTCCTATAAATCGGTTAGGTTTGCTGCAAGACGACGCCATAGCATTAATGGATAAAGATGATGTATTACTGGCCAAAATACAGTCATCCGCAACGATGGATTCAAGTTGTTGAAACAATTTGCATTTAATTCCTAGGTCCTCAATGATGGCTTCAACCACCATACGGCTATCCTGTAAAGCGTTTACCTCATGACTAAAATAAATTCTGCCAAAACTAGCTTGGGCTTGTTCTGGAGTGAGTTGTTTTTTCTCTGCCAATCTGTGCAGATTCTTCTCAATCAACGATTGAGACTTTCGCAATGCTTGCTCATTAACATCCACCAGAGTGACTTCATGACCAGCCATTGCAGCTTGCTGAGCCACTCCTGCGCCCATGGTACCAGCCCCAACAATTCCAATTGGTAATTTCATAATGCCTATGAACTATTTGCCTTTAAATTCGGGTTTTCGTTTTTCAAGAAAAGCCTGTACGCCTTCCTGGTAATCATATGACATACCACAGGTTATTTGCATAGCTAACTCATCCTTGAGTTGCATTTGCCAATCGTTTGTAAAACTTTTGTTCAGCAATTCTCTTGTATGAAACAGTGCCATCGTTGGCATTTTAGAAATTTGAAGTGCTATCTTGTCAACCTCCTCTGTAAAACTTTCCTGAGAAAACACCTTATAAATCATTCCCATTTCTTTTGCATCGGCGGCACTGATTTTATCACCCGTCAGCATCAAAGCAGAGGCTCTTTGCCATCCAATCAGGCGAGGAAGAAAATACGTGCCACCACTGTCCGGAATCAATCCAATTTTAGAAAACGCTTGAATAAATGAAGCCTGGTCACTGGCAACTACCAAATCACAAGCTATTGCAATGTTAGCTCCTGCTCCTGCTGCCACACCATTGACTGCTGCGATTACGGGTTTGGGAATTTTCCTCAATTTTGTGATGATGGGATTATAATGTTCGTTGAGAATTTTTTCCAGACCTGGACCATTTGGATCTATTGCTTCCTGTAAATCCTGCCCCGCACAAAAGGCCTTTCCCATACCCGTAATTACCACGCAACTTATGTCAGGGTTTTGTCCTAAATCATCCAGTTGTTGCTGTAACTGAATGGCCATTTCCCTATTAAAAGAATTAAACACTTCTGGCCGATTCAAAACCAATTTAGCAACTTGTTCATTTTTATAAGTTAATATGTACTCCATTTCAATGGCATTTGAAATAATCAAAAGGCTCTTTGCAATCCTTGCAACGGTAAAGAGCTTTGCAGGCCGTGGAACCAAATTCACTAAGTTTTTCTGTATGGGAGGATTTGCATTGAGGACAAATCACCCGATCACTTTCTTCAAATGCCTCACTGTTTAAACGGGCAAGGCGATTGGGTGGAGCGATTCCATAATCAAACAATTTTTTCTTTCCTTCGGAAGTCATCCAATCTGTGGTCCATGCAGGAGCTATTTGAGTCTCAATGACTGTAGGATAACCTAAAGATTCAACAGCTGCTTTTATTTGTATTTCCAGAAGCTGCATGGCAGGACATCCGGTATAAGTGGGGGTTATCGTTACGTGTATGATTTCTCCTTCTTGTCTTATATCGCGGATAATTCCCATATCCAGTACGGACAATACGGGAATTTCAGGATCGAAAACCGTCCCTAATTCTCGCCAGATGGATTCAATGGTATTCTGATCCATAACCTGCAAGAATACTAACATATGTTAGCTTCACTTTGATCATAACATTACCATTCCATTCCTGGGTATGCACGTTGCATGTATTGGAGTTCTGATAAAATGTATCCCATGTATTCGGAATGTCTTCCCTGCTTCCCACCGGATTGTAATCGACTTCCTTGAGGGTGCTTGAGAGTGGCTTCATGAAAAACTGAATTCAATCTGGAGTTCCAGGCCGATTCAATTTCAGCAAGATTTGGGGATACATTAATTTCCAGCATTTCCTTTTCAGCTACGCTGGGAACAAACAATTCACCGGTGTATTCCCATAGATCGTTGATTGCCTGCTGCATTTTTTGATGAGATTCTTCGGTTCCGTCTCCCAAACGGATGACCCATTCACTACTCCATTTTAAGTGATAAGCGGTCTCTTTAATTGATTTTTCGGCAATTCCTGCCAAGACCGGGTCAAGTGAATTTTGTAGAGCCTGGAAATATGGAAATTGAAATGCTTCGAGATAAAACTGCCTGGCAACGGTTTTTGCAAAATTGCCGTTGGGTTGCTCGACCAGTAAAATATTCCGGTATTCCCATTCATTTCGCAGCATGGCCATTTCGTCCTCATTGCGCTGTGGATCGGTGAGTTCGCCTGCAGATTGATAAAGCAGTCTTGCCCTTCCAATGTAGTCCAATGAAATATTGGTCATGGCAAGATCCTGTTCCAGTACTGGTCCATGACCGCACCATTCACCAAGCCTTTGACCAATGATCAAGGCATTATCAGCCAGTTGTAAAAGGTAATCCAATTTGGAGGAATGCGCACTCATGTTACATGTGTTTTACTTCGTCTGGCAAATCATAAAATGTAGGATGCCGGTAAATTTTATCCATAGCTGGTTCATACAATGCATCACTTTCCTCCGGATCACTGGCGTGAAGGTATTTGGATTCA
>WBZV01000191.1_pt1 | contig 42320 bp, 37 predicted proteins | sample 5204221 | NCBI WGS metagenome assembly WBZV01 (sample SAMN12344360, study PRJNA552823) | activated sludge metagenome | biome: Activated sludge suspended growth; feature: Nitrification reactor; material: Wastewater; isolation source: activated sludge from nitrification reactor of wastewater...
GACGCATAACGATTAAGGTTAGATCGTGCGCAGCCACGATCTGAACCGGTTGTTGAACAAGCCCGGTTCAGGGTTCCCTGCAAATAGCCTTTTGATTCCCTGCCCGAAGGAAAGCGGGTGCCCGATTCACTGATCGGGCGATGCGGTCATCGGCGCTCGAAGCGGGCCGATCCCGCAGATTCGGCGACCAACACCCCATTTTGGGGTGATTTCAGGGCGAGCACCGCCATGGCGCCGGTCGGCGCTCCCTCGTTCCGGTAGCCGGGATTTACACGGCTATCCCCGCCATCGGCACCGGACATCGTCGTCTGACGGCGCGGACTGGAATCCGCCGCCGGATCACCCGCATCGGCGTACCGCAGCAAGGGCAGAGAAACGCCGGCCGGGGTTTGTCCGGTGGCCGTGGGCGCGGTGCGATCCGCAGCACAACGTGCAGCAAGGCGATCAGGCCTTTCTTGTTGGGATGCAGGAAGCCGTAGTTCCTCGCCCGCCGAAAGCCCTTGGGCAGGACGTGTTGCAGGATCAGACGCAGGAAGTCGGCACCGGGCAGCGTGCGCACCTTCATTTCGCCGCTCTGGCTGTCGCGGTAGCGAAAGCTGACCCGGCCATCCGTGCAGGAGAGGATGTCCCTTTCCCGAATGACCCCGCGATAGAGGTAGCGACCGAGATAGACCAGTGCCTTCTCGCCGTTGCCGACGCTTTTGCAATCGACCACCCATTTCCCGGGTAGCTGACCGGGAAGCGCCAGTCCTTCCTCCGTCAGCGCCGCCAGCAGTTTGCCGCGAAACACCTTGGCTAACGCCCGGTGGTTGAAGAGGTAGCCGCCGCTCTTGGTTCGCCAGCGCCGGGTTCGCGGATCAAGCGTTGCGCCGGGCATGGCCAGATGCACATGCGGATGCAGGTCGAGCCGGCGCGAGTGGGTGTGCAGCACGGCCACTGCCCCGGCTTCACCCTTCAATTGCCGGTCGTTCCGGCAGAAGGCCTGGACCGTCGCCCAAGCGGCGGCGAACAGCGCGGCGTAGACGGCTCGCGCCTGCCGGAAAGCCAAGGCACGCAGTTCGCCGGGCAGGGTAAAGGTGAGCAGGAAATACTCGGCCGGCACCTGGAGCCGCCGTTGGCGTTCCAGCCAGCGTTCGCTCTCGAAGTGCTGGCAGTGCGGGCAACTCCGATGGCCGCAGGAGTGCGGGATCAGCCGGCGCTCAAGGCAGTCCGGGCAGGCAGCCAGCAGCTGCGGGGCCATCGTGCTGCGGCAGTGCTGCATCGCCCGGAGCGCCTGCCCCCGCTCCGGGGTGAGCAGGTGGCCATAGCGGGCGCGGTAGTCGGGTTCGAAGCGGCGGATGATCTCGGCGAGCGCGATCATCGGAGGGCGCCCCAGTCGAGGGTGAAGCGCTGCATCAGGGCATCGATGCGGGTCCGGGCCGAGTCGTGGGTGTGGCTGGTGAGGTGGGTATAACGTGCTGTGGTCAGGATCGAATGGTGGCCGAGGATCTTCTGGACTTCCAGCAGATCGACGCCGTGTTCGATCAGGTGCGTGGCGTAGCTGTGCCTGAGGCTGTGGGGGGTGATCTTTTTTTTAGCCCGCATTCGCTCGCGACTTTGCGCAGGGTGATTTGCACGCCGCCGCGATCGAGGGGCGAGGTGGCCCGATGCGCGCCTTGTCTGCCGGCGTGGCGGTTGGGAAAGAGCAGTTCGGGATGGCGGTGGGTTTGCCAGAAACGGCGCAGCACCGAGAGCGTCACCTGCGGCAGCGGCACCAGGCGGTCCCGGTTGCCCTTGGCGTCGCGCACCTGCACTCGGAGGCGATCGGCGTCGATGTCGCCGACCTTGAGGGCCAGGCCTTCGCCCAGGCGTAGCCCCAGGCTGTAGAGGGTGAAGTAGAAGACCCGGTAGCTGAGCACCCGCGTTGCCGAGAACAGCCGCTGCGCCTCGTCGACCGTGACGATGTCCGGCAGACGCTGCGTCTTGGGCGGTTTGATTAGATCCGGCATGGCCCAGGGCTGCTTGAGCACATGGGTAGTGAAGAACTTCAGGCCGTAGAGATCAAGCTTGACCGCGCTCCACGAGTGGGTGCCGATCAGGTCGCTGAAATATTCGGTGAGTTGCGCTTCGCAGAGCGCGTCGATGCGGTAGTCGAAATACCCGCCCAGACGCCGGATGGCCCGGGCGTAGGCGTCAATCGTCTTGGGCTGCAGGCCCTTCAGTTTCAGGTGCTTGAGGTGGGTTTCATACTGCCGGGCGAAAGCCGGCGGAAAGTCGGTCGTCATGCTGGTTTATCCTCGCGAAGTGTTGCAGAATCGGTCCCTTCACAGCGAAGGAACCGGAATGCAGGATAAGTCAGCGTCAGGCGTCAGGCTTGTTCTCCGCGGAGCGGCTTCGTTCAACATCACAATCCACCGGACCTCCGGCAAGCTACGCTTGCCTGCGTCCGGTGATTTTCCACGTTGAGGCTGTAGAAAAATCCAATTCAAAACATGTGCCGAAATGCGCGTTGAAAACGACCTTCAGAATCGTTCCAGATTCGACGATCGCGACTCCCCGCAGGGTTTGCGTACCCCCATATTTGCCCGTGGCTGCCGAACCAGGGGTTTTTCTACACCCTCGTTGGGCGTCGTAAAGTCAGCATTTTTATGGCGTGGTGACAAAAGGCACACAGCGACGTAAACTGGTCTGATGAAACCATTTCGCTGGAGTCCGGAGAAGAACGAGACCGTCAAAGCAGCGCGGGGCATTTCGTTTGAGAGCATCGTTGTCTCAATTGAGGCCGGTGGGTTGCTGGACATCTTGGCTCACCCGAACCAAGCAAAATACCCCAGACAGCGCGTTCTTGTAGTTGCGTGTGACAACTACGTCTATTTGGTGCCGTTTGTCGAAGAGGAAGACTATTTCTTCCTCAAGACCGTAATCCCGAGCCGCAAGGCAAGGCGGGACTATTTGAATCAAGGTGAAGCAGATGCCGAAAATTGATGCCTACGAACATGAAGTCCTCACCGCTTTTGAGAAAGGCCAATTGAAGTCCATTGCCACGAAGGCCGAGCTTGCGAAGTTCAAGGCAGCAGCGCGCGCTACGGCCATTAAGGATCGTCGGGTCAACATCCGCCTGTCCTCTGGCGATTTGAGCGACATTCAAGTTAAGGCACTTGAAGAAGGTGTGCCGTACCAAACGCTCATCGCCAGCGTTCTTCACAAGTACGTTACTGGCCGTCTAACCGAGCCGGGCGCTGCTAAGCAATCTAGTCGCCCCGTGGCAAAACGCCGTGCTACGTCTGACAGTTGATGTTCGCCGTGGTGCCGACGCCCAACGCTGCGCGATAAAGCCGCGCAGCGTCCCTGACCTTGAGCGTTGGGCGTCCTAGATGGGGCACTAGCGCGTACTTGTGGAGGGAACTGGAATCAGCATGGAGTTCGAGCCCGATAAAATTGCGAGGCTTCTTCGCAACTCGGTTTGTATCGGCTTGCTCAGCAAATGAAGCAGGTGAAAAGGCGCTCTCCTTGGTACGTGAAAGTCTTGCCTCCGACCCAACATCTCAATCTTTACGGCCTGCGCAGCTCTCGGTATCGGAGGTTGAGGTCGTGGGCCTCTCAGAGGGCAGAACAGGGTCGAACCGGCAGCCTTTCGACCCATACCGTGCGCCCCCCTGGCACACGCAGAACGAGCGCGATCCCCGCGAGGTTTGCAGGAAGTAGAAATGAAAACGCCCAACCGAGAACAGTTGGGCGTTAAATTTTGGTGGCGGAACTCGGAACCGAATCCGAGACCGCCTTCAGATTCAAATGATAACACATCGGCCTTGAGTCCGCGAATTCCATGATTTGGCCGTGACTGGCCCTAAGCCTTCAATGCCAGCTCACCCAGTGAGCCAGCTCTCTGCCTACTATTTGTTCCCGAGCTCTTGTCCCTTGTTGACGGCGCAGCTATGATCTGTGCTGTTATTTGATGCAAAAAACAGCACAGATGGCCAGACCCCGCCTGAACCGAAAAGTAGTACGCATTTCCGTATCTCTGGATGAACAGATGTACGCCGACGTTTATGCGCTGGCATCGCAGAGCGATGTGCCTGTCGCATGGATGATTCGGAGAGCAGTCTCTGAACTAATTGATCGGAGGAAAGATGAACTCCTCCCTCAGCTACCGCTTATTCCGTCAGGGAGCGGGGGAGTGAAGTCTGCGTGAGCTTGCTGATCTTTCAAACCAATGGCCGTATGGGCTTCCTCAAACCAAGGAGCAATCAATGGAAGCCCGTAACCCAACTGATGCAATTAACGAAAACGATAAGTGTGTGGACAATCTTGTGACAGATTCAGCAGTCTCATATCTCGACAATCAATATGGCGGACGCCGTGATGCGCGACACATTTCAACTCACAATCCTCCATTGCAGGGCGTTCACAGCAAATTGAAAAACATCCTCTCACCCTTGGACAAACTATTCCCACTCGTGCAGAGGTATGACCTTGGGCCATTTGTTCATTGGCGCGGAAACGCAACAGCTCCTATGCACAGGTGGCTTCGTTACCGTGAGGCATATTCACCCGAGTTAATCGACAAGCTGAACCTCGGCAAACGAATCTTGGATCCATTTAGTGGTTGTGGTTCGATTCCAATCGGAGCTGCAACGCGCCAGAGAAAGTCACTTGGCATTGATCTGAATCCGATTGCTGCATTTTCAACTAAGGTGAAGCTCACACCGCTTACACCAAAACAAATCTCGACAATCAGATCGTTTGCAAAAGCGGTTGACGCTGCAGCCAGTCATCAACAGCCGTTCCCGATTCCAGACTTGAGCATCTCGGCCAAGGTAGATATTCCGCGATACGTTGCCAGACGGTCGACGTCATTGTCATGGCCAAAGACATATCCAGTGCTGGTGACAGAGGAGAGCCCGAATACACCGGAGAATGCCCTCGCCAATCGAGTATTGCGTACGGTCCCCGATGCCCGACAGGAAGGGCGTGACGATGCAGGCCGCGAAGTGCAGCTCGTTGACCACCTTGATCGTGAACCGCACGCCGAAGCCGGGCACCGGTTCGACCCCGAGAATGCGGAACGATGCCTTGGTGGCACCCACGGTGTAGACCGTGACCGTCTCGTCCACGCTCGCAATGCCTGGACTCACGCCGGGCACGTAAGGCGTGGTCATCAGCGGCGTGATCGACGAAACGCCGCTTTCGACCTGGACGCCGTTGTAGAGCACACTCACGGCGGTCGGCATACGCTTGAAGTCATACACGCAGACCCGGTGATACCAGGTGCCGTCCGCTTCGCCGGTGGCCGCGAGGTCGCCCGGCAGATAGTGGTAGAAGGTCTGATCAGCAGCGTAGCCGCCCAGGCCGACCGGATTCCATCCGGCATAGGTTTCCAGCCACTGTTCCAGCACCCAGGACTGGCCACTCTCGACGTGGGTGTACTCGACGAACATGTGCCACCCCTGGCCGCGCTGCCCCTCGGGCGCATTCCAGTTGTAGGGCACCGAGGTCTGCACTTGGAGCGATCCAAGGTTGAACGGCTCAGATCGCGCGACGAGGCTTGCCGGCGGTGCCGGATTGCTGATCGCTTTGAAGCTCACCCAGTGGTCGAAGACCTTCGGGCTTCGCACCCGCGCTTCCATGCGGAAGAAGTTCTGCACGTTCCACAGCGACCAGCCGTTGAGCGACCAGGCGATCATGACCTTGGCCCCTTCCCACGGGCCGATGCCGCTCCAGTAGGCGCTTGGCTGGCCGGAGAACTCGACGACTGTGTTCTGCGGGTAGTAGTTGATGCCCAGCTTGTCCACTTTGTTCAGAAAGTGGAACGGGATGGACGGGCACGGCGTCGGCGGGGGTGGCGTGGATCCCGGTGCGAACGGCACGGAGAGCCGCGCTGCGATGCCGTTTGAAGCCGAATCGTCACGGACAATGCCGCCGCCGGCCAGGCGGCTCGCCACCGTCAGGCGCAGCCCTGGCTCGGGTTGCGTCTGGCCGGCATAGCGGCCTGACTCGCAGCTCGACCATTGCTGGTACTGCTGCTGATAGGCGGCATTGGCGATGCGCTGCTGCTCGCTGCTGAGATACCCGGGACGGCTGTTCCAGGGAATCTGCTCGATCCACTGGTAGACCTCCCGGTCGCACGCATACATCACCGAGTAGAAATCCGGCCACGGGCAGACGTAGAAGCGCGCCACGGCGCTTGCCTGTGACGGCCGCCCATTGGGATCCGGCGGTGCATCGGGATTGCTCGGCGCGATGACCGGCGTTCCTTCCTTCATCACGCCCCCCGCGACAATTCGCGCAGTGCCTGCGCCAGTTGCATGGCCGTCTCGCGCGAGGACTGCACCGTGTGCGGCTTGCCGCCGACGTGGAAGCGCAGGTCGACCACGTCTCGCGCGGGTGCACTATCGCTGCCGGCCATCATCACCATCTGGCTCACGGCATTGCCCACCGCCCCACCAGCCGCGAAGCGCGGTATGGCAGGCAGGAAGCCCGCGTTGAGCGAGGCGAAGAAGGCCTCGCCGAACTTGCGCACGCTGGCCGCACGAATGACGAACTCGCCGTGCGAAAGCAGCGCCGGCACCGAATCCGAGGTTTCGGTGCCTGGGCCGAAGATGCGTCCCGACATTCGACGGAACCCCTCGGCTACGGCTTGCCCACCTTCGGCCAGTTTCTGGATCAGGCCGCCCTGGGCATTGGTGTAGACCTTGGTGACGTAGATCGTGTGGGTGCTGGAGGTCGGGCGCAGCAGTTCCGACACGGCCGCCCGGTACTGATTCAGGTCGGGCTGCACGGTGTGGGTGGCCGAGGTCGGGACCGACAGCACAGTTTTGGCATCCAGGGCGAACGACGCCAGCTGCTGCCGAGGCTGATCGAATGACACCAGCGCCGGGATCTCGACGTTGGCGCTGGCCAGTGTGCCCTTGATCCGGTCGATGTCGGCAATGACCACGGTTCGCCCCGGATCTGGCCAGGACGTAGTGGTCGGAAGAGATGAATCACTTCGGAAGCATCCACACGAACCGTTTCGACGCCACCCGACCCGGACATCCTTCCAAACTAGAGAGTCAAGTAGAGCAATGCATGCCGTGAATGTCCTTGGATTCTGGCTCTTGGGCGTTTTGCGATGAATTCGGCATGCAACACAAAGGCCGGATTTTGATAGGATGACAGCTATGATCTGGCGAGCGGTGCGGGTGTGACGCCTGCATCGCTTCCGGTCAGAAAGTTCGATGGGTCCTTCCTGTCCAAAATCCCATGCGGGGGGCGCGAGCGCGGCATTTCGCTAGCGTCCGATCCCGAAACGAGGTTACCAGGGTTACCAGGGTTACCAGTTACCACCCCGGTTACCACCTTAACCGAGTTACCACCCTTTGATGACCCGCCCCTCGTGGCGGGTTTTTGCATTCCAATGACCGAACAACTGCGCGTCGAGTATCGCAAGATCGAGACGCTGATCCCTTTCGCCCGCAATCCACGCACGCATTCCGAGGCGCAGATTGCCAAGCTGGCCTCCAGCATCGTCGAGTTCGGCTGGACACAGCCCATCCTCGTCGACGGCGCCAACGGCATCATTGCCGGTCACGGTCGCTTGGCGGCAGCACGCAAGCTGGATCTGCAGGAAGTGCCGGTCATCGAACTTGGCCATCTCACGCCGGCACAGAAGCGTGCCTACGTGATTGCCGACAACCGCCTGGCGCTGGACGCGGGGTGGGATGAAGAACTGCTCTCGCTGGAATTGGCCGAGTTGTCCGAGTCGGGGTATGACCTGACCATGACCGGCTTCTCCAACGAGGAGATCGAGGAACTGCTGGTTGGTGCCGAGCAGGCGCTGCAGGACGAGAGCGCTGATGCGTCGGAGGACGATGCAGCCGACGATGTGCCGGAGGTGCCGGCCAACCCGGTCTCGCGTCCCGGCGATGTCTGGCAGATCGGCGCACACCGCGTGGTCTGCGGCGACGCCACCGACCCGGCCGTCGTCCGAACGCTGATGGCTGGCGAGCAGGCCGCCTTGTGCTTCACCTCGCCGCCCTATGGCAACCAGCGGGACTACACGAACACCATCATTGATTGGGATGCCCTGATGCGCGGCGTCTTCGCCAACCTGCCCATGGCCACCCATGGCCAGGTGCTGGTCAATCTTGGGCTCATTCATCGCGAGCAGGAAGTCATGCCCTACTGGGACGGCTGGCTCGACTGGATGCGCACCCAAGGTTGGCGGCGCTTCGCCTGGTACGTCTGGGACCAGGGGCCGGGTTTGCCCGGCGACTGGAACGGCCGGCTGGCACCGTCTTTCGAATTCGTCTTTCACTTCAACCGGAAGGATTCCGAGGCACGCCGCCCGAACAAGTTCGTGCCATGCATCTACGCCGGGCGGGACACCCATCTGCGTGGCGACGGCACCAGTGCCGGCGGCATGCGCAACAAGGATGGCAGCAAGACCGCCTGGAACCATGTCGGCCAGGTGACGCAGGAGACCAAGATTCCCGATTCCGTCATCCGCATCATGCGGCACAAGGGCAAGATCGGCCAGGACATCGACCACCCGGCCGTGTTCCCGGTGGCACTGCCTCAGTTCGTTCTTGAGTCCTACACCGATGCCGGCGAAATCGTCTTCGAACCGTTCTGCGGTTCGGGCACAACCCTGTTGGCTGCCGAGCGCATAGGCAGAAAGGCACGCGCCACCGAGATCGCCCCGGAGTACGTGGACGTCACCGTGAAGCGCTTCCAGCAGAACTTTCCCGAGGTGCCGGTGACCTTGGCAGCGACTGGACAGACCTTCGATGCCGTGGCACGTGATCTTCACGTCACACCTCCTGCGTCTCGATGGCCCAGTGCAGCAATGCCAGGGCATCGGCTTCGTTGTCATCAACCGGAGCGTGGCCGCGCGCACGAACGGCTGTGATCACGTCCTGCTCTACGCCCCATCGGGCGAGCGGATGTACCCGACCTACTCGAACAAGAAGGGACACAAGTATCACTATTACGTGTCCAAGTCCGAAAGCCGCTTCGGCGCGCCGGGCAAGAGCTACGAGCGCCTGCCTGCACCGGAGATCGAGGCAGCGGTGGTCGCCCAAATCCGCACGGTGCTGACCAGCCCGGAATCCATTGCCTCGGTGGTTCGCCACATTCAGCGCAACGGCGGACAGGTCGATGAGGCCACCACGGTAATGGCAATGGGACGGCTCAACGACGTGTGGGATCAGTTGTTCCCGGTCGAACGCCACCGCATCGCCAACCTGATGATCGAACGGATTGACCTCGTCCACGTCGGTGAGGTGCAGGGTATCAAGGTGAAGTGGCGGGAGTTGGGCTGGGACAAGCTGATCGGCGAATTTGCTCCGAGGGAGATCGGCGCGGAACTGATGGAGGTCGATGCCTGATGAACAGCTCGCTGGAAACTTTCGTGCCCCTCCAGTTCAAGCGGAAGAAGGGAAAGCTCCTGGTCGACGGGAGGGAGGGTGTCCACGACGTCCGCATCATCGAGGCCGTGGCCCGGGCGATGCACTGGCACGCCCTGCTCGACACCGGGGCGTTCAAGAGCGTGGTCGAGATCGCCCGGGCCGAAGGCTTGATGCCAACCACGGTGGGCCGGCTGCTGCGACTGGCGCGGTTGGCCCCCGACATCATCGAGCAGTTGATGCAGGGATGCCAGCCCCGAAGGCTGACCCTGCTGTGGCTGATGCGAAACGACATCCCGGCCCTCTGGCCTGAACAGCGCCAGATGCTTGAACGATTCCGGTAGGAGGCGAAATGACCAGCAAGAAACACTATGGCAAGCAGACAGGTCGCCCGATTACCCATGAACTTCCAACCCCCGCCGGCGGTGTGCGACTGGAGACCTTCGTCCCCTGGACACTGGTGAGGAGAGGGTTGAAAAAGAGGGTCATCACGCCATTGGACGCGCCGCAGGAATTCTTGGCAGAGGCCAAGCAGGAGCGTGCGGCTCAGGCGGCGGCGCAGGACAGCGCGCTGATGCGGGCACTCGGACTGGCACACCATTGGCAGCGGCTGCTGGATGAGGAGCGAGCCGCGTCGGTGGCAGAGATTGCCACAGCCGAGGGCATGGACGTAACGCAGGTGCGCCGGGTCATGCGGCTGACCCTGTTAGCCCCGGAGGTCATCGAACGGCTGGTGGGTGCGCCCGACATTTTGCTGGAGCAGGTAATGCGCCGCCCCTGGCCCAACGGCTGGGGCGAGCAGATGCAAGCCATGGTGCTCGCGGCTGAAGAATGATCTACGGCTCGCGCCCCGCTGCACCTTGTTGCCTCGGCGGTTCAACGGCAGGTTCCGGAGCCAAACAGCCGCTCCAGCCAACCGCCCACGGATAGGTCATCGGCCTGAGCCGACTGTGGGTCCGAGGACTGTGTCGGGCGGGAATACGCCGGTTATCTGCCGTTCAATTCAGAAGCGTCTTGAACTTCCTAAAGCCATAATCATAATCAGTACGCTTGCCCGCTTTGCATTACTCGGACCTGATCGTCAATGTTTTTGCTTCATCAGTAATGCAAACGCCTGCGGGCTTTTGGCCGGATCGCCAAGCAAGAGAGCACTGCATTGTCTTGCCGTCGAGGCGTTGAAGTATCGGCTTTGCCGAGTAGACGAAATGGTCATTATCCAACCCTGACGCCACTCGTTGATAATGCTTGCTACTACTGCCCCCAAGTTGTTTCTTGAGATCTGCCAAGTTCTGGCTCCGATCAATAGTGAATCTGCGTGATGAGTATTGCTGGCCTTCAAATTCCACCACCATGCTGGGCTCAGCATTACCCTCGTGCGAGAAGGAGCCAATCACCACACCTTCGCTTCTGGCGTCGAGAAGTTGATGAGAATGGCCGGCACACCCGGCCAGTGCAGAAACTGAAAAACCAATCAACAATGCTCTGACAAGTACGGCCATTCAAATCTCCTTTATTGTTGCCTCAGACTCAACGGATACTCCCGTCCGTCAACCGCACAACTGCCATCCGCAGCATAGAGATGGGTCTTCCACTGACACACCATTTCTGATCCACCATCCGTCTTCAGAACGCTTTTCGCTGAATGCATATGTTGTCGATGTCGAAATGTCTCACCCTGGGTTTGTTCTTTTGAAGGCGGCCCTATTTTCCAGTCGCCCCGATAAACCTTGCCATTTAAGGTCACTTCGATTTTGTCTGGGCCAAACAGATTCCGTGTGACTATTGCAGAGAGGGTGTCAGTCTCGGTTTTCATCGTCCCGGTCGACGTGCAGGCAGCCAGGACAATTGTGCTGGCTGCCAAGAGGATCAGTTTCGGATTCATGGTCATTTCCTTCATGCTTGCGCGTTACTTCAATACAAAGCGCGCTGTGGCTGGGGATTTTCCGGGAAGGCTCACCAGTGCGACCGCCTTAGTTCCCGCCGTCACCTTGAAGACGCCCTTGGCTTCCAACTTCTCGCCAGCCGGTTTGAGTTCAACCTCCTGCTTCTCGGATCCAGCCAGCAACGTCACCTTGGCGCTGGCCTTGGAGACATCCACTGCTTTGCCGTGGTCGCGCAGATGGATCTGCAACGTATCGGGCTTGGCGACAAGTTCATAGTCCATATCCTTGACCTCGGTCACGATCCCGCCATGCAGGGGTTTGTGTTCGTGCCCGTGATCATGGCCATCGGCAGCAAATGCTGCGCCAGTGGAGGTGATGAACAGGGCAGTCATCAAGTGGATTGCTTTCATGTTGCTTCCTTTCGTCGTGTCAGTAGAAAAAGTCAGAGGGCTTCCCGTTCAGTACTGGACATCAAGCGTTCGGTATCCTTGCGGCCAAACATCCAGAACAGCGCTGGGGTAAGAAAAGTGTCCAGCAGCGTGGAACTGATAAGACCTGAAAAGATCACCACAGCCACCGGATGAAGAATCTCGGTGCCGGGCCGCTCAGCTTCGAACAGTAAGGGCGCCAGCGCGAAGGCCGTGACCAGCGCCGTCATCAAGACCGGCGACAGACGTTCGAGCGAACCACGCAGAATCATCTTGTGGTCAAAGTCTTCGCCTTCCATGCGCATCAGGTTGATGTAGTGGCTGACCTTGAGGATGCCGTTTCGCACGGAGATGCCGGCTAGGGTGATAAAGCCGACTAGCGCGGCAACCGACAGTGGCTGTCCGGAAATCCACAAGCCGATGACCGCACCAACCAGCGCCAGGGGAATATTGGCCATGATCAGCGCCGACAAGGTGGCCGACTTGTAACGGCTGTAGAGCGTCACGAACATCAGCGTCAGCGACACGATGGACAGCAGGCCAACCAGTTTCGAGGCCTCCTCTTGCGCCTGGAACTGGCCGCCCAGCGTCACGAAATAGCCCTCGGGCATCTTCGTCTCGGCAACCACCTTGCGGATGTCCGCGACGATTTCGGACAGTGCGCGCCCTTGGGCATTGGCTGAGAGCACGATGCGGCGTTTACCACCGTCGCGGCTGATCTGGTTGGGGCCGTCGCTGTCCTCGATGGTGGCGATCCGGGACAAGGGCACGCTGCCATGCGGCGTAGTGAATTGGATCCGCCCCAACCCCTCGATCGTCCGCGAAGACTCCGGCAGCCGCATGACCAAAGCAAAGCGGCGTCCGCCCTCGACGATCTGCGCAGCCTTCTCTCCCTCTATCAAACCTTGCAGCATGGCCAGAATCTGCGGCGTTGGCACGCCATATTGCGCGGCAGCCGCGTAGTCGATGCGGACCTTGATTTGCGGCGAGAGCACCTGCTTTTCGATTTCCAGGTCGGCGAGTCCCGGAATGGCTGCCAGTTTCGTCCGCAGCACATCCGCCTGTCCGCGCAAGGTATCCAGATCTTCCCCGAAAATCTTGATCGCAATTTGCGAACGCACCCCCGAAAGCATGTGGTCGATCCGGTGCGAGATTGGCTGACCGACGGCAATGGCAGCCGGCAGGTTGACCAACCGAGAGCGAATGTCCGCAGAAATCTCACCCATGGAACGCGTCAGTTCAGAGGCTGGCTTGAGTCCCACGTCGAGCTCGCTGACATGAACCCCCTCTGCATGTTCGTCGAGTTCCGCGCGACCACTGCGACGACCGACATGTACGACTTCGGGAACCTGCTTGACCAGCACTTCGGCCTGTCTCGCCAGAGCCGATGACTCGGCCAGCGTCACCCCAGGATTGAGGCGGATACCGACCAGCAAGGTGCCCTCGTTGAAGGGAGGCAGGAAGGTCGTTGGGAAGAATGGGACAGCCACGGCGGCAACCAGCACCGCTACTGCGCCACCGATCAGGGCGGCCTTGGGACGATTCAGCACTGCCTGCAAACTATCGCGGTAGCGAGTCTTGATCCATGCCAGCAAACGGGTATCGCCGTGGTCCAGCGACTTCATGCGCGGCAGCAGATAGAAGGCCAGTACCGGCGTGATCGTGACCGACACCACCAGCGAAGCCAGCGTCGATACGATGAAGGCAATGCCCAGCGGCACGAACAATCGTCCCTCCATCCCTGGCAAGGCGAACAAGGGCAGGAACACCAGGACAATGATCACCGTCGCATAGAGAATCGCCGAGCGGACTTCCATCGTGGCGTGACCTACCAACTCCAGCGGATGAAGTCGATGATCAGCGTGCTTAGCCCGGTCTTCCTTCAGGCGCCGCAGCACGTTTTCCACGCCGACCACCGCATCATCGACTAGGCCGCCAATGGCGATGGCCAAACCACCGAGGGTCATGGTGTTGATCGACATCCCGAAATACTTGAACACCAGCGCCGTCATGAAGATCGACACCGGAATCGCCGTCAGGGCAATCACCGTCGGACGCAAGGTTCCCAGGAAGAAGAACAGGATGGCGGCGACGAAGACCGACGCGCCAATCAGCTTGCCTTGCAAAGTGTTGATCGAGGCCTCGATAAAACTCGCCTGACGGAAGGTGACCCTGGGCGCTTCCATGCCCGCCGGAAGAGTCTTGCCCATTTCTTCCAGCGCCGACTCGATCGATCGGGTCAGGGCGATCGTGTCGGCCGTCGGCTGCTTCTGGATGCCGAGAATGACTGCCGGCTTACCCTCGAATCCCGCGTCGCCTCGCTTCAAGGCCGGTGCGAAAGTCACATCGGCGATCTGGCGCAGCAGGATGGGCTGCCCACCTTGTGGCCCCACCTTGGCCGTGAGTGCCAGATTCTTGAGATCGTCGAGTCGCGAGGTTCTGCCCAGGTTACGGATCAAATACTCACGACCATTGATCTCCAGGAATCCTCCCGACGTGTTCGAGGAAAACCCTTTGAGCGCGGCATCCAGCTGATCGTGGGTAATACCCAGTTCAGCCATGCGCACGGTATCCGGCTGCACCTGGAACTGACGCACCTCGCCCCCGATGGGAATCACCTGCGCGACGCCGGGAATCGCCATCAGGCGCGGACGCAAGACCCAGTCGGCGTATTCACGCACCACCATCGGCGAGATCTTGTTGGTATCGATCGGAATAGCGATTTGCATGATCTCGCCCATCACCGAGCTGATCGGCCCCATGCGAGGAATCGCACCTTCCGGCAAGCCTTCCTCCATCGCCGACAGCCGTTCTGACACCATCTGCCGCGCCCGGAAAATCTCCGTACTCCAATCGAAGGTGACATAGATGAACGAAAGTCCCGCACTGGAAACCGAGCGCACCGCTTCCACGCCGGGCAGGCCGTTCATGGTCGTTTCCAGCGGGAAGGTGATCAGTTGCTCCACTTCCTCGGGAGCCATGCCGCCCGCCTCGGTCATGATGGTGACGGTGGGCTTGTTCAGATCGGGGAAGACGTCCACCGGCGTGCGCATGAGCGTAAATGCCCCATAGGCCATCAGCACCAGGCTGGCGATGATCACCAGCAGGCGGTTGGCGAGGCTGTTGTCGAGTAACCACTTGAACATGGCAGCCCCTTAGCGAACCTGATTGACCAGGGTCGCGGCGCGCGTGACGACGCGGTCCCCGGCCTTAAGCCCGGAGATCACCGCCACGTTCGCGCCATCCAGCGGCTCAACCGTGATCGTGCGCGGTTCAAAACGCTCAGGCGCAGTCTTCACCCAAACGATGGTCTGGTTGGCCGGGTTCTTCATGAGAGACGCCGCCGGTACGCTGTAGCCTTGGAGCTTGCTGCGCGACTGCACGAACACTTTCATGGGCTGACCCACCGCCAGCCTCCCAAGGCGTTCGTCCTCGCCACGAAACATCAGCGGCAAGGCCTGTTCGCGCATACTGCGTGCGCCGCCCAGGAAAATCAGCGAGACACGCTCCTGGCCGACGGCAATGCTGGCGGAGGCGACATCGGCTGGGACCTCGGGATCGTAGGCCAGGGCTTCAACACGCAAACGCTTCGGATCGACGACCTCGAACACCAGTTCGCGGGCGTCCACTACCTGGCCGGCGACTGCATTGCTCGACGCGACCAAACCAGATACTGGAGCAATCAGGGCATCGCGGTTGCTCAATCCACCGCCGACAGCACTCACACGTTCAGTCAGGCTGGCCAGTTCGCTTTCGGCGGCCTCGATTTCCTTCTTCGGCACCGTGTCAGCAAGTTCCCTCAGACGTGCCACCCGCTTTTCGGCAAGGCTGCGTGCCGCACGCAGTTCCGCCAGCTGTGCGGACTGGTTCGCGCGCTCGATCTGGCCGCTCGATGGCACGACATACGCCAGCACATCGCCCTTGCGCACGCTTTGTCCGATACTTGGGAATCCTTGAGGACCGGATTCAAGACGCCCGGCGACCATCGCCTGCACCTTGCCGCCGGCATTCGGGTCCATGACCACCTTGCCGGCCAGTTCAATGGTGCGCGGCAGTTCACCGGCCGCGACCGGCAGTGTGCGCACGCCGATCTGACGTTGTGCCGGTTTGGGCAGAAAGACGCTGCCGTCCGGCAGGCGTTTCGGTCCGTTGCTGTTTGCAGCTGGCGGTGCATCGCCATGGTCGTGACCATCGCCCGCCCAAGCAGGCACGGCAGCCATGGCGACAACCAGACTCAATGCGGAAATCAGGTTGCGCGGACTCATGCTGCACCTCCGATAACGTTGTTACGTGAGGCGCGTACACGACGCGCAATCGCGGCCAGCAGTACCAGTCCCGCGAAACCGGCAACGCCCCATGCGAGGTATTCCTTCCAGTCATGGCGATGGGCTTCGGTGACGGCTGCCTCATCGTGCAGATCAAGCTCTCCGGCCAGAAGGTCGCTCTCCTCTCCCGCCATCACCGTCGCGGCAACGGCAACGACACCGGGCTTGAGTTCCTGCGTCAGAGTGGCTTCGAACTCACCTTCGGCATGAGACTCGACGGGAACCTTGACACCGCCAAGTTCCAGCTCCAGCTTCGCATCCTTGACTGGACTGCCATCGCCAAAGCGATCGAGATAAAGCGTGATCTGCTTGCCATTGACCACGCCGACCAATTCGAACAACTCGGACACGGCCGTGAAACGTGGCAAAGCCGGTCCACCGGTGGTGACCGGGGCATCGCCGTGATCATGACCTTCGCCTGCCCATGCCGTGGTCACGGATAAAGCGAGACCAACCGCCCCCATCAGAGTGATCAACCTATTCCTGAAACGATTCATGCTTGGATTCCTTGTGTTCATTCGGGGAGCAGACCGAGGGTCTGCCGCAAGAGGGAAACGGCTGCTGCCAGATCGATGCGCGCACGCGCGGCCTGTCGTTCGCCTTCGGCAGCTTCCAGTTCGATGCGCAAGCGCGTGGGCAAATCGCTTTCACCCAGGCGGAAGGATTTCTCGAAGAACCCCCTGGATTCGCGCGCCAGTTGGGCACGCTTGTCGGCAGCCGTGAGTTGTTGCTGGGCGGACTCGACGCGCACGCGTGCCGCCTCCAGATCGGCGATCAGGCGTTCGCGCTCCAGCCTCAATTGCCCTTCCGCCTCGATCGCCTCGGCGCGGGCCAGACCGGCCTTGGCGCGATTGCGGCTCTCCGAGCCGAATGGAAAGCGGATGCCGACAGTGACTGTCTGCTGGTAGGGATCACCGAACACGCCTCGGTCGCGTGTCGTGGCGAGCGTCAATTCCGGGTTCGCGCGGGTCTGGACTTCCGCCAGTTCTGCACCCCGCCTGGCAACTTCAGCGCGGTTGAGCAGTTCGATGACTGCCGGATGCGAAGTATCCAGTGCGGCAAAATCGGCAGGCACGGCCGGCGCAGGTTCGCCAGCGGCAGAAACCTCATCACCTTGGGAAATCGGAGCCATCCCGATCAACGCGCGCAGTTGCTGTGTCGCCGTCGCCAAAGCCGTGTTGGTTTCGGCCAGGGCCACCTCCGCGGTTGCTGCCGCGCCATCCGCCTGGTGCTGGTCGGAGCGGGCAAGATCGCCGGCCTTGACGCGCCGAACGACATCCGACGCCAATTGACGGGCACCGTTCAGTCGCTCCTGCGCGAGTCCCTTTTCGATGCGCGCACGCTGCCATGCCCACCAGGCTTCGCGCACGGTGGCGGCGGTACGTAATTGAGATCCCAGGGCACGGCTGGCGGTCGCCCTGGATTCGGCATCGGCCAGTGCGCCGGTTCGCGAACGCTCACCGGGCAGCCACAAGGGCAAGGCAATTCCCGCGACGTATTCGCGGCTTCCTTGGTTCTTGTTGAGCTGATCCGTCTTGGCCGAAACTTCCAGCGACGGAGGCTCGGCCGTCCAACTGTCTGCACTTTGCCTACGTGCCTCGGCGGCCTCGCGGCGTTCAGCGAGTGATTGCGCTTCAGGTTGGCGAGACCACGCCGCTTCGAATGCCTGTTTGAGCGTGAGTGGCGCGGATTGCGCCCATAGATTGCCAGCCGCCAGCATGCCGCCAATGGCAAGGCATAGGGTTCGACTCAGCCAGCGATGATGATGTTTCTGAACCATCCGATTCTCCTGTGATGAAAGCACACACGGGGGGGAATCGGCGAGGCACGACCCGTTAAGGTCGACATGCAACGGACGGATCAGGCCGTCACGTTACATAGGGGATGCGGGGGGAATGCAGGGTAGCAACAGATCGCCCGCCTCGCCGATTAGGCGAGGGGCGCCCAGTTAGGGCGCTCGGGCTGGTAATGCGGAGAAGTGTTCTGGCTGTGCCGATAATCATCGACGACTGCCGACGCATATGAGAGTGCTGAAATCTGGATTTCACCGAAGATGGCCGCAGCGCATCCGGCATGGCAGGCACCGCAGTCATTGTCGATCCCGCCGGATACCTTCGGATCGGCTTTATCACCTTGGCTGGCATCGGCCTTGTGCTGGTGATCGTGATGGCCGAAGTGCTTGGCGGCGGCCCCCGACTCATGCTGGCAATAGACGCCGACTGCTGCCCAGCTGAACTGGAGCGGCAGGAAGACAAGCAACAGAATGGAGAGCCAGCGACGCATGCGCGAAATTGTAGCAGCTAAGTTCTGACAGGGAAAATTGGTTTGCGAAGTAAACGTAACCCATTTGCAACTACCAGCAGGCTTGCCCCCATATCGGCGAACACCGCCATCCACATGGTGGCGTTCCCGGCAATCGCCAGCACCAGGAACACCGCCTTGATGCCGAGCGCTAGCGCGATGTTCTGCCAAAGAACGGAATGAACTCGCCGCGACAGCCGAATGGTTTCCGGAATACGGCGCAGATCGTCATTCATGACGACCACATCGGCCGCTTCCATCGCCGTGTCGGTGCCTGCCGCGCCCATCGCCACGCCAATGTCAGCGCGGGCCAGGGCCGGCGCGTCGTTGATGCCATCCCCGGTCATGGCCGTCGCGCCGTAGCGACGCTGCAATTCTTCGATAGCCGCCAGTTTGTCCTCGGGCAGCAGGTTGCCGCGTGCATCGTCGATACCCGCCTGCTTGGCGATCGTGCTGGCCGTTGCACTGTTGTCGCCCGTCAGCATCACGGAGGTAATGCCAAGCCGGTGCAGTTGCTTCAATGCTTCCCTAGAGCTTTCCTTGATCGTATCAGCCACCGCGAAGATCGCCAGCACCTGCTGTTCGGATGCCAGCAGCGTCACACTGCGGCCTTGCGCTTCGTGAGCATACAGCCGGGCCTCGATTTCGGCACTGCATAGACGCCGATCTTCGATCAGCCGGTGGTTGCCCAATGTGAGTTGCTGGCCATCCGTGCGAGCTTCGATGCCGCGCCCCGGCAGCGCAACGAAATCGGTGAGGCCGTTTTCCGGCAGATTCAGGCCTGAGGCAATCGCCTTCGCCACCGGGTGGTCGGAATGCCCGGCCAGGGTCGCCGCCCATGAGAGCACCTGTGCTTCCAGCACCGCCGATGGCAACACTTCGGTGGCAACCAACCGTGGTTTGCCCTCGGTGATGGTTCCCGTCTTGTCCAGAGCAATCGCGCGCAGTTTGCGGGCCTCTTCGAGGTAGACGCCGCCCTTGATCAGGATGCCGCGCCGAGCGGCCGCCGCCAACCCGCTGACCACGGTCACCGGCGTGGCGATCACCAGCGCGCAAGGACAGGCGATGACCAGCAACACCAGTGCCTTGTAGAGCGACTGAGTCCAGCCCCAGCCGAACAGCCAGGGGCCAAGCGCAGCCATCGCCAGCGCGATGAAAAAAACCGCTGGCGTATAGATCGCCGCGAAGCGGTCGACAAAACGCTGGGTCGGCGCCCGCGCCTCCTGGGCCTGTTCGACGGCATGGATGATCCGGGCGAGCGTGGTGTTGTCGGCCGTGGCCGTGACCTCGAACTCCAGGGTGCCGGTCTCATTGATGGTGCCGGCGAAGACCAGGTCGCCGATCGCCTTGTCGACTGGAATGCTCTCTCCCGTCACTGGTGCCTGATTCACCGCGCTGCTGCCCGCCGTCACCCGGCCATCCAATGGAATGCGCGCGCCCGGCTTCACCCGCGCTACTGCCCCAAGCGTTACCTGCGCGGCGGCAAGCTCGTGCCACCGCCCATCGGCTTGTCGAACTTCGGCGGTATCCGGCGTCAGTGCCAGCAAGCTCTTGATCGCATTGCGGGCTCGATCCACGGAGCGCGCCTCGATCAGTTCGGCAATGGCGTACAAGGCCATGACCATCGCCGCCTCTGGCCACTGCCCGATCAGGAATGCGCCGGTCACAGCCACGCCCATCAGCGCGTTCATGTTCAACTGCCCACGTCGCAGGGCCGCCAGGCCCTTGCTATAGGTGGAGAACCCGGAAAGCCAGATGGCAACAGCGGCTAACGCCATACCCACCCCCCTGAAGGGCGGCGTATCGGGAGCGAAGAAATGCACGGCTTCCGCCGCAACAGCCAAGCCTAGAGCCGCCAGCGCTCGGCCAAAATCGCCAAGGCCACTCGCCGCCGGTGAAATGGAATCGGGTTTCAGCGGCTCGGGCTCGAAGCCGGCTTGTCGGATCACAGCCAGCGCCGCCTCCAGTGCCAGCGCATCCGCGTCGATGGTGATGGTGCGGGCCGACAGTTCAAAGCGTAGCGCGCGAATCCCGTCGATGCCGGCCAAGGCCTTGCGGATGTCGTTTTCTTCGGTCGGACAGTCCATCGACGGAATGCGAAAGACCGCTGATGTTCCGGCGCCAACTGCCGATGCTGGAGCCGCGGTCAATGAAACAGGCGCAGAACAACCGCCCTGGCATGCACAGGGCGTAGCGTCCCCGAGGGGACTTGGACGATTGGCCGACTTTACGAAGTTTTCCATAGCAAGCTCATTAGAAACCCTGTAGCGGCTAAAGAGTCAAGCAGCTACAATTCCGGTATAGGCCGATTCACTTCAGATACGGAGAAACGGGTCGCCATATCAACATGAAAATCGGAGAGCTTGCCCGCCACACCGGCACCCAGGTTGAAACCATTCGCTATTACGAGCGCGAAGGGCTGCTGCCGGAACCCGCTCGCACCGAAGGCAACTACCGTATTTATGGCGACGCCCACGCCGAGCGGCTGTCGTTCATTCGCAATTGCCGCAGCCTGGACATGACGCTCGACGAGATCCGGGTGTTACTGCGCTTCAAGGATTCGCCAGCGGAAAACTGCGGGGCGGTCAACGATCTGCTCGACGAACATGTCGGCCATGTTGTGACTCGTATCCGCGAACTGAAGAAACTAGAGCGCCAACTACGTGATCTGCGGGATCAATGCAAAGACTCTCGCGATGCCAGCGAGTGTGGAATCTTGAACGAGTTAGCTCAACGCCCTACTGCCAAAGGACTAACCGGGCAATACGTTACTGCTCATCTGCGCGGAGTTCACAAATCGTAGCGTCGTCTGTGCCGAATATAAATCTGCATTCTTCAATAGCGGGTTGTTGCCGAGGCCTCTTGACTGCCGGACACCAGTCATTCGTTTAGAACCGGTCTTATGGCAGGATTGGCCGACGAGCTGGAATTGTCCTTCCGGCAAATTTCAGAGTCGAGCAACCTCTTGAACGTCCGCTGCCGAGCGCAGGAGACAGTCAGAGCGTGGTCACAGACGATGATTTGGTGCAATTTCATGCTTCAGTCGTCGGAGGTAACCACCCTTCAACTACAACCGGCTTCCTCAAAACCCGCGCCAATACAGGAAGTGACCTCGCGCACGCTCGCGAGACTAACAGAGAGAACGGAGAACAGAGAGGCGTGCGTCGGGGTGAAAATGCTGGGTTCGGATGGCTCGCGCTCGCGAGGTCATGCCCGGAATCCGCGCCAGTACTGGCGGGTATAGGCGAAAAAAAACCAACCGATAACGGTTGGTTTTTGGAATTTTGGTGGTGTAGTCCCCTACTAGAGAGAACTTTCCTGCCGCACCGGCGAGGACACCGTAGGCATGATTATATACGAATACGGAAGTCCGGGTGGTGTTCGCGCTCCCCCGCGCATTCCCCACCATCTTGAAGCCCAGATCGGCCCGCCATGACCGACAACCCGCCTCGCGGGCGCCCCTCCGGCAGAGACGTGCGGAACCGAGTTCTGCTTGGATGGCGCGGACAGACTTCCCTCTCTTTCTCACTGGCCACATTGACATTTCCCTTTTTGGGAAATACAATGCGGGTCTGAACATGAACACATCGTCCCTACATGCGAATTCTGGGTTTGCCCATACTCGAGGCGTTCAAAAAAGATCATGCAGCCTCGCGTGGGCCACTGGATGCGTGGCAGACGGATGTCGAGCGTGAAAACTGGAAAACGTCACATGACATCAAGCGCAGATACAGGAGCGCGGATTTCTTGGCCGACAACAGAGTCATTTTCGACATCAAGGGCAATTCATATCGGCTCGTGGTCAAGGTCCGATATCAGAACGGGCTGGTAGTGGTTGAGTGGGTGGGGACGCATGCCGAGTACGACAAGAAGAAGTTCTAGGCAGATGTGTGTAAGGCAAGTAAACGACTGGTGGAGATGGCGATGAATGTGAAGATCATCAAGAGTGCGGAAGACTACGAAGCAGCAATGGCTCGCCTGTCTGCTCTGATGTCGCTTGACCCCAAGGCCAACTCCAAGGAAGAAAACGAGCTGGAGCTGCTGGCTCTGGTCATACAGGACTTCGAACGGCAAACCGTTCCCCCGGTCAAGGCTGATCCGATTGAGTCGATTCTTTTCCGGATGGATCAGATGAAACTCTCCCGCAAGGATCTGATCCCCTACATCGGGTCGATCTCAAAGGTCTCGGAGGTACTGTCGCGCAAGCGTCCACTGTCCCTGCCAATGATTCGCCGACTCAACCAAGGTTTGGGCATCCCCGCTGACATCCTGATCGAAGACGTCGAAACAGACAGCACAGTCGTCGATCAGGAGCCAGAGATGGACTTCACCCGCTTCCCACTCAAAGAGATGCTGGAGCGGGGGTGCTTTGGGGATTTTGAAGGTAACGCGCAGCGCCTCAAAGAGTACGCCGAAGACTTGGTTCGAAAATTCATGCAAGACCTGCTGCCCAAGCAAGTCAGCCCCGCGTTCCTGCGCGCCCCCATGCATCAACGCGGGGATCGACAAGCCGATGAGATGGCTCTGTTGGCTTGGCGCATGTGTGTCCTGCGGCAAGCACGAACATTAAACATTGCCAAAGAGTACAAGCACGGAACCATCACGCCAACCTGGCTGCATGAGCTTGCCAAGCTCTCGACATTTGATGAAGGTCCAAAGCTCGCCCGGGAGTACCTCGCCCGTCACGGCATCACGCTTGTCATCGAAAAGCACTTCAAACGTACTTTTCTCGACGGCGCTGCGATGCTAGACAACGATCGACCAATTGTTGCTTTGACGTTGCGACATGACCGCTTCGACAACTTCTGGTTTGCTTTGCTCCATGAGTTGGCGCACGTTGCCAAACACCTGACCCCAGAGTCTCCCGTGTTCATCGACGACCTGGATCGCAGCAACCCCCAAGAGGTTGAAGCGGAAGCTGATGCTATGGCCCAGGAGGCGTTGATCCCTGAAAAGAGTTGGCGCACCGCCAAAGTGCGTCAAACACTACTCTCTGAGGATGCGATCTCTTTCGCAGATGAGATCAGCGTGCATCCCTCCATCGTGGCGGGACGCTTGCGCCATGAAGAGAAGAACTTCCGCTTGCTTTCGCATCTCATCGGCAAGACGGGGCAGGTCAGCCAGATCCTGAGTCAATGAACAAAAGTCCCAAAAAGGGAAACAACCATTTGCGTTGATCCTTTTTCGGGATTATCATAGAATCTACTCACCAGTACGGAATCGAACTCCCGATCGAGCCAGTGGCCGTGCTGATAGAAGTCACGGTGTTGGCAGCCGGGTCTGTACCCGGTCGTCAACACCAAAGAAAAAGGCCCCGAAGTGCTACCAACACTTCAGAGCCTTTGGTGAGGTGAATAGGGGGCTACCAAACCACCCATGCACATCATGTCTTGAACGGACAGCGGATTTTACCAGTTCGCGGTGTGCTGGCAAGCCCAAACCCCCTCAACTTTCATGAGGAGTTGGCCATGGCCTACCACCGATGGAAGAGCGTCTTTGTGCGCGCATACACCCGGTTCCGGTTCGGACGCCGGGAGGCTGTGTGCCAGCACTGGCGATCTCATCCGGGTCAGATGCAATTGTTTGCCTGATCCATCCCTGACGGGACTCAGCAGAACCTGGCTCCCGTCTTCCCTCTTTCCGCGAACTGATAAGGAAAATCCTATGTCCTCCAAGAAACCGACGAACGAACACACCTCCGCCCGCGTGGCATCGACCGCTGCCAAGCTGTTGAGCAACCCACGCACACCTGCATCCGTCAAATCCGTGGCGGCATCGGCACTGACCCAAAAGGCCAGTTCCAGCAAGGCAAAAGGCAAGTAATCGTTGTTGTCACCCGATTTCTGCTCAGCGCCGAAGTCGGGTGACGCAGCGATCAGCTGTGGCACTGACGACAGCAACACCAGGAGGTTCTCTTGTTCTTCAACACTCAACCCATCCGAATCATTTCTCGCCCCAAGCTGACTGGCCTGGGGGAACACTGGGGCGTTCAACTGCCCGACGGCAACGTCGCGCACCTGACCCCTGAAGGCGAACAAATTGTGAGCTTCACGGAGTTCGCACAAGGCCGCCCTATCAAGGAAGTCCGACGGGCTGCACCCGAGCAGCGGGCGCAAATCATGCAGCGGCTCTCCCTATCGCTGCAACACCGGGGTCCCTACCGGCTACTGGACCGCAATTGCGAAACCTACGCCACGTGGCTGCTGGGCGAAAAACCCCGGAGTCCTCAGGTGGAAGGCGTCATTTTCTTGGGCGTGATCGCAGCCCTCCTGCGCTTCGCGTGACCTTGTCCACAAACCTGCGCAGTCCTTCGTTCAGGAGCTACTGACACTGATCACGCTCCTTTCCGGGCGGGCTGTCCGCAGATTGGCCGTACCACTCGGGTGAGCAGAGATATCCAATCTGTTCGCGGGTTCCCATACGAATTTTGTATGGAGCCCACCGATGACGACCAAGTACTGCACGCACTGCGGCCACCCCTTCGAACCCCGCCCACAGGTTCCCGACCAAGCGTTCTGCTCCGCCCCTGAATGCCAGCGGGCTCGCAAGCGCGAATGGCAGCGAGCAAAACTCCAATCCGATCCTGACTACCGCATCAACCAGCAGGCGGCCCAGCGCGCGTGGTCACAGCGCAATCACGACTATTGGCGCAATCACCGAGACGCACAACAGGTCAACGGCGATCAAGGGGAGCAACCTACCACCGCCCATCGGCAGCCAGTCATCGATCCGGTAAAGATGGACGTGTCAGTGCTGCCTTCCGGTATCTACCGGATCACAAGACGTCCGGAGTTTCCCAATGGAACACCGGGCTCTTGGGTAGTTGAAATCACGCTGCTGTGCGAAACCTGCGAATGCAAGATGGATGCGTCAAGAGATGACTTGATCGACACCCGGGGAATCCAGCCTTAACTTCAAGCCCAAATGGGCTCTCGATCATCCTGGATGGCAACAATTTCAACCATGTGCATTCCGGCCGCGCAGTGCAGGTCACGGTTATGCCAATGAGGTGAAAGGCAGGCCCGAGAGCAAGTTCACACAACATAAAGTGATCGGGTCTATGCAGGCAGAAGAGTTCTCCATTCCGGGGGCGGATCAGCCACCGACATTTCGGGCCGCCGAGTACGTGCGGATGTCGACCGAGCACCAGCAGTATTCGACGGAAAACCAAGCCGACAAAATCCGCGAGTACGCGGCTCGGCGCAACATCGAAATCGTTCGCACTTATGCCGACGAGGGCAAGAGCGGCTTGCGCATCGATGGGCGGCGGGCGCTGCAGCAGCTGATCAAGGACGTCGAGACAGGCAGCGCGGACTTCCAGATCATTCTGGTCTATGACGTCAGCCGCTGGGGCCGGTTCCAGGACGCCGATGAGAGCGCCTATTACGAATACATCTGCCGTCGCGCGGGCATCCAGGTCGCCTACTGTGCAGAGCAGTTCGAAAACGACGGCTCGCCTGTGTCGACCATCGTCAAGGGCGTCAAGCGTGCGATGGCAGGCGAATACAGCCGCGAATTGTCGGCCAAAGTGTTTGCCGGGCAGTGCCGCCTGATTGAGTTGGGTTTCCGCCAGGGTGGCCCGGCTGGCTATGGACTGCGACGTGTGCTGATCGATCAGTCCGGCACGCTCAAAGGTGAATTGGCTCGCGGCGAGCACAAGAGCCTGCAAACCGACCGCGTCATTCTTCAGCCGGGACCGGATGATGAGGTCGCCGTGGTCAACCAGATCTACCGCTGGTTTGTCACCGACAACCTGACGGAGCTGGACATCGCCGAACGGCTGAACGCACAAGGAACGCGTACTGACCTTGGGCGGGATTGGACACGAGCGACCGTCCGCGAGGTGCTGTCTAACGAGAAATACATCGGCAACAACATCTACAACCGTCGGTCTTTCAAACTCAAGAAGCACCGGGTGGTTAACAGCCCCGACATGTGGATCAAGAAGGAAGGTGCGTTCGAGGGCATCGTGCCGCCGGAGCTCTTCTACACGGCGCAGGGCATCTTGCGCGCAAGGGCACATCGCTACAGCGACGAGGAGTTGATCGAGAAGCTGCGCAATCTGTACCAGCGCCACGGGTACCTCTCCGGCCTGATCATCGATGAGGCTGATGGCATGCCGTCTGCGGCGGCCTATGCACATCGATTCGGCAGTTTGGTTCGCGCCTACCAGGCAGTGGGCTTCACTCCGGATCGCGACTACCAGTATCTGGAGGTGAATCAGTTTCTGCGCAGACTGCATCCAGAGATCGTCAGCCAGACCGAACGCATGATTGCCGAGGTCGGCGGCACTGTCGAACGTGACCCGGCCACAGACCTTCTCACCGTCAATCGCGAGTTCACCGTTTCACTGGTGCTGGCGCGGTGCCAATTGCTCGACAACGGGCGACGGCGCTGGAAGGTGCGCTTCGACACCAGCCTCGCGCCCGACATCACGGTGGCCGTGCGGCTGGACGACAGCAATCAGGCTGCCTTGGACTACTACCTGCTGCCGCGACTGGACTTCGGTCAGGCACGCATCCATTTGGCCGACCACAACGGCATCGAGTTTGAGTGCTATCGCTTCGACAGCCTGGACTACCTCTACGGCATGGCGCGGCGCATCCGCATACGGAGGGCCGCATGAGTCAAGACAAAGAGCATCGGCATTCGGAGTTGCGGATGATTCCGCTCAACCGGATTGAGGTTCTCAACCCCCGCGAGCGCAACAGCCGGGTCTTCGAGCAGATCGTCGGCAACATCCAGAACATTGGCCTGAAAAAGCCCATCATCGTGACGCCGCGTCCAGGGAGCAATGGCGAGCACTATCTCCTCATCTGCGGCGAGGGGCGGTTCAAAGCCTTCAAGACGCTCGGGCATCAAGAGATCCCGGCAATGGTGATTAACGTCGATGACGAATCGGCCTTCATCATGAGCCTCACCGAGAACATCGCCCGACGAAAGTTCAGCCCGTTGGAATTGCTGTCCGGCATCGAGCAGCTGCGGGATCAGGGCTATGACAAGAAATCCATTGCCCAAAAGACAGGCCTGAGTCCGGAGTACGTGCAGGGCATCCTGCAGTTGCTGCAGAACGGTGAACAGCGACTGCTGATGGCCGTCGGCAGCGGGCGCATCCCTCTCAACGCGGCGATCACCATCGCAGGCGCGGGCAGCGACGAGAAAGCCATTCAAGCCGCATTGCAAGATGCCTACGAAACCGGAAAGCTGCGTGGCAGCCAGTTGATCCAAGCCCGTCGTGTGATCGAACGTCGCCGCACCCAAGGCAAATCCATCGGCGGCAGGATGACCTCCCGCAAGACCAATGAGGATGTCACCACGTCCAGCCTGGTGAGGAACTACCAGCGGGAAGTCGAGCGACAGAAGCTGCTGGTCAGGAAAGCAGAGACAGCTCAACGCAACTTGCTGTTCATTGTCGGGGCCCTGCGCCAACTGCTGGCCGACGAGAATTTCACCACCCTGCTGCGCGCGGAGGGGCTGGACACACTGCCCCAGTATCTGGCGGAGCGGGTTTGGGCTCGAGGGAGCGGCGCATGAGCAAACCGCCCTTGGGCTTCGTGCCGGAGCCATTGGTTCTGCCCCTCTCGTCCGTCCTGCCCTCGCGTAAGACGCCAGAAGGCTTGCTTGCCTCACGGAAATTCAAGCAGATCACCGCATCTATCGAGGCGGTCGGGCTGATTGAACCCCTGTCGGTGGGAAAGCCCAACCGCGAGGGGCAGCACATCTTGCTGGACGGGCACACACGACTGGTCGCGCTGAAACAGCTGGGCTTCGACAGGGCTCCCTGCCTGGTGGCCACCGATGACGAAAGCTACACCTACAACAACCGGATCAATCGCCTCTCCAGCATTCAGGAGCACCTCATGATCCGTCGCGCTGTCGAACGGGGCGTCACCCCAGAAAAGCTGGCGAAGGCCTTGGACGTCGACATCAGCCACATCATCAAGAAGCTAAACCTGCTGGAAGGGATCTGCCCGGAGGCCGCCGAGTTGCTGCGCGACCAGACGTTTTCGGCAAACCTTGGTGCGGTCCTGCGCAAGCTCAAGCCAACGCGTCAGGTTGAGTGCGTCGAACTGATGGTCAGTGCCAACAACATCACGGTCGCCTATGCCCAAGCCTTGGTTGCGGCGACACCCAGCAACTTGCTCGTCGGTGAGACCAAGCCCAAGAAGATGACCGGCGTCAGCGCCGACCAGATGGCCAAGATGGAGAGGGAGATGGGCAACCTCCACGAGCAGTTCAAGCTCGCCGAGCAAACCTACGGTCAGGACATCCTCAACTTGGTGCTGGCCAAGGGCTATCTTGCCAAGTTGATGGCAAACGAGGCCATCTTGCGCCACCTGACCAAGAATCATCCCGACGTGCTGAACGAGTTCGACAGCATCGTCCGCATGGTGGCGCTGGACAAATAAACGGTGCGCAATCAGGCGTAGTGAGCGAAATCCTTCACATAGGAAGGTCGTGACGGCGTCCACGCAGGCGGCCACGGTTCTTTAACAATCTGGAAGCATCAGGGTCATCGCCCCCAAAACGGAGTTTCTGCTTCCCTCCGTGATCAAGGGCGGTGACCGACAGGCTTGCCGCTGGCCTGCCCACGCGCATCGGGGCCTGCGACTGGGCGAACAGCGGCACCTATTTTTCCTTGCTCAGACACAAGTGATAGCGCATAATGTAATCAAATTGATGATATGAATGGCGTCATGATGAATAGTCAATCCGATTTTTACGGTCTTCCGGTCGTCTCTCGTGGATGAGGAGTCTTTGACCATGCGCCCTCAGCGTGTCGAAAGTTTGAGCCATGCCCAACGCGAGCGTTTGGCCTATATCGATTTCCGCCTGTACTTCATGGGTGAAGTTGGGCGACCTGACTTGGCAAACCGCTTCGGTGTAGCACCAGCAGCTGCCACTCGCGACTTGGCGCTGTACCGCGAGGTTGCGCCGCAAAACATTGAGTTCGACGGCAGCAACAAGATCTACAGGATTGGCAAAGCGTTTGCGCCTTTGTTCGACCATGCCCCGCAGCGGGTTTTGTCAGCGCTTTCGCTTGGGTTTGGCGATGGCGTGAATGGCGAGTCGCTGCCAATGCTTCCCTGCGAGTCACCAACCGTCCTGAGTAGTCCCCGCATGGATGTACTGGCACCAATCTGTCGCGCGATCCACTCCAAGCGTCCGGTGGCCATCCGCTACCACTCGATGAGCAGCGGCGAGTCTGAACGGGTGATCGTGCCCTTCGCCTTGGTCGACACCGGCCTGCGCTGGCACGTCCGGGCCTTTGATCGCAAGAGCGACGAGTTCCGCGACTTTGTCATCACCCGCATTGAAGCGCCGACATTGGTCGATGAGGAACCCAAGGCCAACGAGCGCCCAGACAACGACATCCAGTGGACTCGGATTGTCGAATTGGACTTGGTACCTCACCCGCGCTTGAACCGTCCCGAGATCATTCGAATGGACTACGGGATGAAAGATGGTTCGATTCGCATGCGCGTCCGTGCGGCAGTCGCTGGCTACATGCTCCAGCGTTGGAGCGTCGATGCCTCGCCAGACCACAGCTTGCAGGGTCACGAGTACAGACTTTGGCTGAAAGATCATTTGGCGCTTTACGGCGTCAAGAATGCTGTGTTGGCTCCGGGCTACCGATCACCCGACCACAACAAGGGGGAACAATAGCGTGGCCTACGATCCTAAATACGCACTGGAACTGCTCCGCATCGGTTCCGGGCGTGCTGACGCAACCTTCCGAGATGGCCAGGAAGATGCCATTCGCCATATTGTCGAAGGCAAAGGCCGTTTGTTGGTCGTGCAGAAGACTGGGTGGGGTAAGAGCTTTGTCTACTTCATCGCGACCAAATTGTTGCGGGAAGCTGGAGCGGGCCCCGCATTATTGATCTCGCCGTTGCTGGCGCTGATGCGAAATCAGATCGCTGCGGCAGAGCGGATGGGTGTTCGCGCCGCCACGATCAATTCGGACAACATGGACGACTGGACGGCAGTCGAAGGCAAACTTGCCAACGGGGAAATTGACATTCTGTTGATCTCGCCCGAGCGGCTGGCAAACGAGCGCTTCCGCACCCAGGTTTTGGCGGGTATCGCCGCACAGATTTCCATGCTGGTCATCGACGAAGCGCATTGCATTTCCGACTGGGGGCACGATTTCCGCCCTCACTACCGACTGCTGGAGCGCATCGTCAAGACGCTGCCCCCCAATCTTCGGCTCCTTGCTACTACGGCGACGGCGAACAACAGGGTGATGGATGACCTCTCTGCGGTCCTTGGGCCAAAGCTGGACGTGTCGCGGGGTGATCTCAATCGCACCTCGCTCTCTTTGCAGACCATCCGCCTGCCAAGCCAAGCCGAGCGCCTTGCATGGCTGGCCGAGCAACTCGCCACGCTGCAGGGCCACGGTATCATTTACACGCTGACGGTAAGGGATGCCAATCAGGTCGCAGATTGGCTAAAAACCCAAGGCTTCAACGTGGAAGCATATACCGGAGAAACCGGTGATCGCCGCGAGCAACTGGAACAGGCGTTACTCAACAATCAAGTCAAAGCGCTGGTTGCGACGACAGCATTGGGCATGGGCTACGACAAACCCGATCTGGCGTTTGTCATTCACTATCAGATGCCGGGCTCGGTCGTCGCCTACTACCAGCAGGTTGGTCGCGCAGGACGAGCGCTGGATTCCGCCTATGGCGTGCTGCTCAGTGGCGAGGAAGAGTCTGACATCACCGACTGGTTTATCCGAAGCGCCTTTCCGACCCGCCAAGAAGTCGCCGATGTTTTGGGCGCACTTGAAGAAGATCCCCACGGTCTGTCCGTACCCGAGCTACTGACCCGCGTCAATCTTAGCAAGGGGCGCATCGAGAAAACGATTGCATTACTCTCTCTGGAAGCACCGGCTCCCATTGCCAAGCAAGGCAGCAAGTGGCAGCTCACGGCTGCAACCCTGAGCGAAGCATTTTGGGATCGTGCGGAGCGTCTAACGGCACTTCGGCGAGACGAGCACCAACAAATGCAGGACTACGTCAGTCTGCCGTTTGGTGAACACATGGGCTTTTTGATTGGTGCGCTCGACGGTGATCCAAGCGCTGTCACCGCCCCGGCCTTGCCTCCACTGCCTACAACGGTGGATACCGAACTGATCAAAGCAGCCGTCGCATTTCTTCGTCGAACCAGCCTGCCCATCGAGCCGCGCAAAAAATGGCCTGATGGTGGGATGCCTCAGTACGGCGTGAAGGGTTTCATCGCACCTGCTCATCAAGCCGAGCCCGGGAAGGCACTCTGCGTCTGGGGCGATGCTGGTTGGGGTGGCTTGGTTCGGCAGGGCAAATACCACGACAGCCGTTTTTCCGATGATCTTGTGGCTGCCTGCATAAAGATGATCACTGAGTGGAATCCGCAACCAGCCCCCACCTGGGTGACCTGTGTTCCTTCGCTCCGGCATCCCGACTTGGTTCCGGATTTCGCTCAGCGCTTGGCTGCTGCGCTGGATCTACCGTTTCATATGGTCATCGCGAAAACCGACGCAAGACCTGAACAGAAAACAATGGCAAACAGTACACAGCAGGCGCGCAACATCGATGGCTCGCTTGCACTTAACGGCCAGCCTATTCCTCCCGGCCCAGTCCTCTTGATTGATGACATGGTGGACTCACGCTGGACGCTAACAGTGTCGGCGTGGCTCCTTCGCAAGAGCGGCAGTGGCGCAGTTTGGCCGATGGCCCTTTCACAGACGGGGCACGACGAATGACGCCAGTTCTTTCACCCAACACCCAGGCAATCCTGCTACTGACTGCGCCCCTCATTGCTGGACGTAGCACGACATCATCCGATCTCCTGTCGCCAGGTGAATACAAACGTCTCGCACGTCATTTGCGCGAGATCCAGCGTCAACCAGCTGATCTTGTCTCGCCGGACGCGACTGAGATCCTGCGTGCGTGCCAACCGGTGATTGACGAGAGCCGACTACAGAAATTGTTGGGACGCGGATTTCTGCTGAGCCAAGTGATCGAACGCTGGCAAGCACGCGCCATCTGGGTGGTCAGCCGGGCCGATGCCGAGTATCCGCGTCGCCTGAAGGCTCGTCTTCGCGAAGATGCCCCTGCAGTGCTCTATGGCTGTGGCGATATGACGTTGTTGGAAACAGGTGGCCTCGCCGTTGTCGGCTCGCGCCACGTGGACGACGCCTTGATTGACTACACCATGTCAATCGGGCGGTTGGCTGCTCGGGCATGCCGCACACTCGTTTCGGGCGGTGCCAAGGGTATCGATCAGGCCGCCATGCGTGGAGCGCTTGAAGCGGGGGGGAAGGTCTGCGGGGTTCTGGCAGACAGTCTGGAAAAGACCTCCATGAACCGCGAGCACCGCAACTTGCTGCTTGATGGTCAATTGGTGCTGATATCCCCCTACGACCCGAGCGCTGGGTTCAACGTCGGAAATGCCATGCAGCGGAACAAGCTGATTTATGCATTGGCCGACGCCTCCCTCGTGGTGAGTTCTGATGTTAATAAGGGGGGGACTTGGGCTGGTGCGGTGGAACAACTCGACAAACTCAAGTTCGTTCCTGTCTTTGTTCGATCAACAGGCGAATCGTCCGCCGGACTAGACGCCCTGAGAAGCAAAGGTGCACTGCCCTGGCCAAATCCGCGAGACGCCGATTCTTTCGAAGAAGTGTTCAACGTGCCCACTCCATCAGCAGCCACCTCTTCACAGGCTGGCTTGTCGCTGTTTGACGGAACACCTGCAGTCGACACCACGGCAGTGGCACCCGATGTACGCGATACCGTGCCTGTGTCCAAGGTCGAGAAAGAGCCATCTGTACCTGTCGATGTTGACTCAGATACGCGACCGCCCGCAGTGGTGTCCGAAGAGCCGCCACTAGCCGTCTCAAATGCGGAAGTCCCAGCAGGCGAAGCATCAGAGAAGCTGCAGCCAGAAATAGCCCCAGCCGAGTTACTCTTTTCAGCTGTTCGGGCATTGATCCAGCAGCTTTTGACCACGCCGATGAAGGACGCCGAAGTGGCCGCAGCGCTGGACGTCTCCAACGCGCAGGCCAAGGCATGGCTGCAGCGTCTGGTTGACGAAGGCACATTGGAGAAACAGAAGAAGTCTGCGGGCTACATCGTCAAGCAGAAGCGGTTGTTCGAATAGCCAATTGAAATAAAAGAGAGCGAAAACGCAAGAATGGCCAAGACACTTGAAGCCCACGACAAGCTGATCCGGGAGATCTTCGAAGGCAGCTACCAGTTCGAGATTCCGGACTACCAGCGCCCCTACGCCTGGACAACTGAGCAGGCCACAGAGTTGTTCGATGATCTGTATTCGGCGATGCAGGACGCGCGCGTCTCCGGAGCCAGCAGCCAATACTTCCTCGGTAGCATTGTTCTGATCAAAAATGACCGTGACCCGAAGTCGTCGGTTGTCGATGGCCAGCAGCGCTTGTCCACGCTCACGATGCTTTTTGCTGTGCTGCGCACCGTGATGCCGGATGCGGCAGACGACATCACCGACTTCCTCTATAAAAAGGGCAAGGTCAGTCTGGGCGAGAAGAACGAGTACCGCCTGACAGCTCGCGAGGAGGATGCCGACTTCTTCCGCACCAACATTCAGGAACCGGGTGGCATCGCACAGTTGGTCGCCAGTACCGACAAGCTGAAAGACAGCCGTCTGCGTTACCGCGAAAACGCCACGCTGCTGCTCGAAAAGGCCAAGGCGCTTCCGCCTGCCGAACTGATCGCTCTGTGGCAGTTCCTCGCCAACGACTGCTCGCTGGTTGTCATCTCCACGCCCGACCTCGAAGCCGCGTACCGCATCTTCTCCGTACTCAACAACCGGGGGCTCGACCTCGCGCCTATCGACATCATCAAAGCGCAGGTGCTGGGCCTGATTCGCACTACGGCAGGAGACGTCAAGAGCCGCGCCTACGCCAAAGAGTGGAGTCGGATCGAAAGCTCGCTGGGTCGAGACGCCTTCGGTGACCTGTTTGGTCACATCCGCAGCATCTACGCCAAGAAGAAGCAGAAGTACATCCTGGTCAAGGAGTTCCAGGAGCACGTCACCGAGTACAAGGCCCCTATCGACCTCGTCGACAAGGTCATCAAACCCTATGCCGAAGTGTGGGACTTCGTGCGCGATGCCGACTTCGAGGCCACCGAGCACGCTGAAACCATCAACGAGCACTTGTCGTGGCTCAATCGTGTGGACTTCAAGGACTGGGTGCCCCCAGCACTTGTTTATTTCAAGCGCTTCCGGCAGCAGCCCAAACTGCTTGCCGAATTTTTCCAGTCACTGGAACGCCTGACCTACTTCCTGCTGGTCACCAAGGTCGGCATCAACGAGCGCATCGAAACCTACGCTGCGCTCACCAAGGAAATCGAACCGGAGACCTTCAAGGGAAATCTGGTTGCGCTCACCACGCTGGCACTGACAGACGCGCAAAAGCGCAAGTTCGTCGCGGCACTCGATGGAGACGTGTACGACGATCTGCCCAAGGCACGGATGGCGCTCGTCTTGCGTCTTGAGTCCTTGGTGCGCGCCCCCGGCGTGCAGCTCCAAGATGCCGTGTCGCTGGAGCACGTCCTTCCGCAAACACCGCCCGACGGTTCGGACTGGATCAAGTGGTTCCCGGATGAAGACGAGCGCGATGGCTGGACGCACCGTTTGGCCAATCTGGTTCCGCTGGATAGGAACAAGAACTCGTCTGCCAGCAATTACGACTTTGCCAAGAAGAAAGATGCCTACTTCAGAGGCAAGGGCACCGCTTCACCCTTCGTGCTGACGCAGGAAGTCAGATCGGAAAGCGAGTGGACGCCCACGCTGCTGACTGCACGGCAAAAGCGCCTTGTAAACGTATTGAGCACGCATTGGAATCTTGAGATTGCAGCTGACAACAGCCTTCCTGCTGCTGCGGTAACGGCGGGAGGTTTGACATCGTGAGCAACAACAAAGAACTCGAACGCGCCGAGCTGCACAAAACCATCTGGCGCATCGCCAATGACCTGCGCGGCAGCGTCGATGGATGGGACTTCAAAACCTACGTGCTCGGGATGCTGTTCTACCGCTTCATCTCGGAGAACCTGACCAGCTACCTCAATGAGCAGGAGCGCCGCGCGGGCACCCCGGACTTCGACTACGCAGAACTCTCAGATAACGATGCCGAATTCGGTCGTGCCGAGACGGTGAAGGAAAAAGGCTTTTACATCCTGCCGTCCGAACTGTTTGCCAACGTGCGCGCCCGCGCCCGGCATGATGCCAACCTCAACGAAACGCTCTCACGCATCTTTGCCGACATCGAGGGCTCGGCCACGGGCAGCGACTCCGAGGACGACATCAAGGGCCTGTTCGACGACCTCGATGTCAACAGCAGCAAGCTCGGCCCCACCGTGGCCAAGCGCAACGAAAAACTGGTCAAGTTGCTCGACGCCATCGGCGACCTGCCGTTGGCCAGCAGCGATGGCGGGTTTACGGAAAACACCATCGACCTGTTCGGCGACGCCTACGAATATCTGATGCAGATGTACGCCTCCACCGCTGGCAAGTCGGGCGGTGAGTTCTACACGCCGCAGGAGGTCTCCGAACTGCTGGCCCGCATCACCGTGGTCGGCAAAAGCGAGGTCAACAAGGTCTACGACCCCGCCTGCGGCTCCGGCTCGTTGCTGCTCAATTTCGTGAAGGTCTTGGGCCATGACGCGGTGCGCCAGGGCTTCTACGGGCAGGAGATCAACCTGACCACCTACAACCTGTGCCGGATCAACATGTTCCTGCACGATGTGAACTATGAAAAGTTCCACATCGCCCATGGCGACACGCTTACCGATCCAGCGCACTGGGATGACGAGCCGTTTGAAGCCATCGTCTCCAATCCGCCGTACTCGATCAAATGGGATGGCGATGCCAACCCGCTGCTCATCAACGATCCGCGCTTTGCCCCTGCGGGTGTGCTCGCCCCCAAGAGCAAGGCCGACCTCGCCTTTACCCTGCACATCCTGAGCTGGCTGGCGGTCAACGGCACGGCGGCGATTGTCGAGTTTCCCGGCGTACTCTATCGCGGTGGTGCGGAGCAAAAAATCCGCCAGTACCTCATCGACAACAACTATGTCGATGCCGTGATCCAGCTGCCGCCCGACCTGTTCTTCGGCACCACGATTGCCACCTGCATCATTATCCTGAAGAAATCCAAGCACGATAACGCTACGCTGTTTATCGATGCCAGTGCCGAGTTCGTGCGCAGCGGCAACAAGAACAAGCTACTGCCCGAACACCAGCAAAAAATCCTCGATGCCTTCACCGGCCGCCAGAGCATGGAGCACTTCGCACGGCTGGTCGAGAACGGCGATATTGCTGCCAACGGCTACAACATCGCCGTGTCCAGTTACGTTGAGCAGAAAGACGAGCGCGAGGCAGTGGATATTCGGGTACTCAACGCCAAAATCAGCCGTATCGTGGCACGGCAAGCAGAATTAAGGGAGCAGATCGATGCCATTGTGGCCGATCTGGAAGGAGAATAAGTATGAGCCAGATCGACGACCTGATTGCAAAGCTATGCCCAAACGGCGTTGACTTCAGGGCTATTGGTGACTTCGGCGAACTGGTGCGCGGCAACGGAATGCCGAAGGCCGATTTCGTGGAGTCTGGGGTTGGGTGCATCCATTACGGACAGATTTACACCTATTACGGCATCTGGACTGCGGAGACAAAGTCCTTTGTCCCTGCAGAAAAAGCCGAAAAACTCGCCAAGGTCGATCCTGGCGATCTGGTGATTACCAACACCAGCGAGAACATCGAGGATGTTTGCAAGGCGGTTGCGTGGATCGGAGAAACGCAGATCGTCACGGGCGGGCATGCCACGGTCCTGAAGCACGACCAAGAACCGAAGTACCTCTCTTACTACCTGCAAACACCACACTTTTTCGCAGAGAAGAAAAAGCACGCGACAGGCACGAAGGTCATCGACGTTTCGGCAAAGAGTCTTGCAAAAATCAGGATTCCAGTTCCGCCGCTTGAAGTGCAGCGCGAGATTGTGAAAGTGCTTGACACCTTCACCCAGCTGGAGGCGGAGCTGGAGGCGGAGCTGGAGGCGGAGCTGGAGGCGCGTCGGCGGCAGTACAAGTACTACCGCGACGCGCTCTTGACATTCGGCGAACGCACGGACGCTGAAGCAAGCAAGCAAGCAAGCAAGCAAGCAAGCAAGCAAGCAAGCAAGCAAGCAAGCAAGCAAGCAAGCAAGCAAGCAAGCAAGCAAGCAAGCAAGCAAGCAAGCAAGCAAGCAAGTATAAGGTGGATGACCATGGGTGAGATTGGAAAATTCACGCGCGGCCGTCGATTCACCAAGGACGATTATGTCCAGGAAGGAATCGGCTGCATCCACTACGCTGACATTTATACCCGACACGGAACCTCGGCGTCGGCGGCTGTCTCGCATGTGCGGCCGGACATGGCGTCGAGCCTGCGCTTTGCAAAACCGGGTGACATCGTTATCGCTGCGGTCGGTGAAACGGTCGAAGATGTCGGCAAAGCGGTTGCTTGGCTTGGCACCGAGCAGGTCGCGATTCACGACGACTGCTTTACTTTTCAGCACTCGATGAATCCGAAGTTCGTGTCGTACTGCTTACAGACGGAACGACTGAATGCAGAGAAGAACAAGTTTGTCGCCCGCGCAAAGGTCAAGCGTCTGTCTGGCGAGAGCTTGGCAAAACTCACGATTCCCGTTCCGCCCATTGAAGAGCAGGAACGCATAGTCGCCATCCTCGATAAATTCGATGCGCTGGTGAATGACCTGACGAGCGGCCTACCCGCCGAAATCAAAGCCCGCCGTCAGCAGTATGAGCATTACCGCGACCGGCTGCTCACGTTCAAGGAAGCAACATGAGCGAAGACCTCATGCCCTTTCGCTACGAGCCGATTGCGCTGTCTAACGAGAGCACGGTTGTCGCCGAATTTCAGCCCGAAGCCCTGGGAGTGCGCGAGGCGGCATACCAGTCCGAAGCTGAACTGGAAAAGGAATTCATCAAGCAGCTCCAGGTGCAGGCCTATGAATACCTGCCCATCACATCGGAGGCTGAGCTGGTAGCCAATCTTCGCCGCCAGTTGGAAAAGCTCAACAAGGTCACCCTGTCGGATGCAGAGTGGGAGCGATTCTTCAGCACCTGCATTGCAGGCGCGAATGACGGCATCCTGGAAAAGACCGCACGCATTCAAGAAGACCATGTGCAGGTCTTGAAGCGCGACGACGGCAGCACCAAGAACATCTACCTGATCGACAAGGCCAACATCCACAACAACGCCTTGCAGGTCATTAACCAGTACGAAGTCGAAGGCGCTCGTGCCAACCGTTATGACGTGACGGTGCTGGTCAATGGCCTGCCGATGGTGCATATCGAATTGAAGCGTCGGGGCGTGGACATCCGCGAGGCCTTCAACCAGATCAACCGCTACCAGCGCGACAGTTTCTGGGCGGGCTCGGGCTTGTTCGAGTACGTGCAGCTTTTCGTCATCAGCAACGGTACGCTGACCAAGTATTACAGCAACACCGTGCGTGACGGGCATTTGAAGGAACAGTCCGCCAAGCGCAGCAAAAGCAAGACCTCCAACAGCTTCTCCTTTACCAGTTGGTGGGCCGACGCGAAAAACCAGCCCATCACTGAGCTGACAGGTTTCACGAAAACCTTTTTCGCCAAGCACTCGCTGCTCAACGTCCTCACCAAATACTGCGTGTTCGATGTGGATCGCAAGCTGCTGGTGATGCGGCCCTACCAGATCGTGGCCGCCGAGCGCATTTTGCAGCGCATCGCCACAGCCACCAATCACAAGCAGCTCGGCACCGTCACGGCGGGCGGCTACATCTGGCACACCACCGGCAGCGGCAAGACGCTGACCAGCTTCAAGGCGGCGCAACTTGCCCGGGGCTTGCCAGATATCGACAAGGTGCTCTTCGTGGTGGACCGCAAGGATCTGGACTACCAGACCATGCGCGAATACGAGCGCTTCGAGAAGGGCGCAGCCAACTCGAATACATCCACGGCTGTGCTGCAAAAGCAGCTGGAAGACCCGAACGCCCGCATCATCATCACCACCATCCAGAAGCTTTCCCGCTTCGTCGTCAAGAACAAGAAACACCCGGTGTATGACGCGCACGTGGTGGTGATCTTCGACGAGTGCCACCGCAGCCAGTTCGGCGACATGCACGCCGAAATTACGCGGGTGTTCCAGCGCTACCACCTGTTCGGCTTCACCGGTACGCCGATCTTTGCCGAGAACTCCGGCACCACAGGTAACCCGCTGCGACGCACCACGCAACAGGCCTTTGGCGACAAGCTGCACACCTACACGATTGTCGATGCCATCAACGACAAGAACGTGCTGCCGTTTCGCATCGACTACATCAACACGGTCAAATTGCCTGCAGGCATCAAAGACAAAAAGGTGTCGGCCATCGACACCGAACGGGCGCTGCTAGCGCCAGAGCGGATCACACAGATCGTGGGCTACATCCGCGAGCACTTCGACCAGAAAACCAAGCGTGCCAGCACGTACCGCCACGATGGCAAACGGCTGGCTGGTTTCAATTCGCTGTTCGCCTGTGCGTCCATTGATGCCGCCAAGCGTTACTACGCGGAATTCGTTGCACAGCAAAAGGAGTTGCCCGAGGCCCAGCGGCTCAAGGTGGGCTTGATCTACAGCTTTGCCGCGAATGAAGAGGAAAGTGATGGCCTGCTCGGCGAGGAAGACTTCGAAACAGAGGGGCTGGATCAAGGCTCGCGGGATTTTCTGGATGCCGCGATCCAGGATTACAACGCACTGTTCAGCACCAGCTTCAACACCTCGGCAGACAAGTTCCAGAACTACTACAAGGACTTGTCGCAGCGCCTGAAAAAACGTGAGCTGGACATCGTCATCGTGGTCAACATGTTCCTGACCGGCTTTGATGCCACCACGCTCAACACACTGTGGGCGGACAAGAACCTGAAGGCTCACGGCTTGATCCAGGCCTATTCGCGTACCAACCGCATTCTCAATTCTGTCAAGACCTACGGCAACATTGTTTCCTTCCGGAATTTGGAGCAGGAAACCAACGACGCGCTCGCCCTGTTTGGCAACAAGGATGCCAAGGGCATCGTTCTCTTGAAACCTTACGCCGAGTATTACAAGGATTACGAAAAGCGCGTCGGAGAACTCACGGCTGGATTCCCACTCGGGAAAGCCATTGTTGGCGAGGCAGCACAAAAGGCATTCATCAAGCTGTTCGGCTCGATTTTGCGGCTGAAGAACATCCTCACGGCCTTCGATGATTTCGCTGGCCACGAAATCCTCTCCGAGCGCGAATTTCAGGACTACCAGAGCCTGTATTTGAACCTGTACGCAGAATTCCGGGCGACGTCGGCTGCCGAGAAGGAGTCAATCAACGACGATGTGGTGTTCGAGATCGAGCTCATCAAGCAGGTTGAAATCAATGTTGACTACATCCTGCTCTTGGTCGAGCAGTACCTGAAGAAAAAGGGTTCGGGCGACGATAAGGAAATCCGCGCCACCATCGAACGCGCCATCAATTCCAGCCCTGGCCTGCGCAACAAGAAAGACCTCATCGAACAGTTTGTCGATTCAGTGAACACCAAGGCCAAGGTGGACGCGCAGTGGCAGGCCTTCGTTGCGGCGAAAAAGACCGAGGAGCTGGAACGCATCATTGCGGAGGAAAACCTCAATGCCGAGGCGGCACGTGAATTCATTAGCAATGCCTTCCGCGACGGCAGCATCTCGGCAACCGGTACTGCCATCACCAAGATCCTGCCGCCGGTATCGCGGTTTTCCAAGAACAATGGCCACGCAGCCAAGAAGCAGACGGTGCTGGACAAACTTGCCGCTTTCTTCGAACGGTATTTCGGATTGGCGTGATGAAGGGAATTCCGATGAACCCGATCCAAACAACCGATCAAGCCAAGATTTCTGCGCTTTGCAGAGAGGCTGAGCGGCTGGAAGAAGACGCCTTGTATTCGAGCAAGGGGCATTTCAACGCCGAAGACACATGGGTTCGCCGCAACTACTGGCTGGGTGTGCCAGCAACCGCTCTTGGTGCGATTGCAGGTGCTGCATTGGTCAAAAGCCAACCTGAGTGGGCCAGTGCCTTCACCTTGTTGGCGTCGCTACTGACCGGTTTGATGACCTTTCTCAAGCCCAACGAGCGCGCTGCAATGCACCGGGCCGCTGCCGGACAGTTTTTGGCTCTTCGGAATGAAGCCCGCTTTTTCCGCGAGATCGAATTGCTTGATACGAGTCGGCTGGGCGAGCTTCCTGAGAGATTGAAGGCCCTTTCCTCTGCACGCAATGAGCTGAACCAGAAGAGCCCAAGTATTCCAAGGCGCGCATTTGTCGCTGCACGCAAAGGCATCGAAGAAGGCGAAGCCACCCACAAAGTGGACAAGGATAAATGACAAGATGTCGGTATTGAGTTTTCTGACGGACACGGCCAGCAGTGCCGTGCTCTCCACAACTGAGCAGTCGTCGATCACGACTTCGATCACAACACTTCAATCGCGGATGGCGCTGCACTTTGACAGCGGCGTAATTGCGCAGCATTTCCGATTCGGCTCTTCAACGCGAGGCACGATCCTGCCTCGCTCAATGGACGAACAGTCCGATATTGATTACATGGTGGTCTTCAGCGATGGCAGCGCCACGCCGCAGACTTACCTGAATAGGTTGAAGACTTTTGTCGAAAAACGGTACGGCTCATCGGAAATCTATCAGTCCAGCCCGACCATTGTTCTCGAGTTGAACCACATCAAGTTCGATCTGGTGCCCGCGACAAAAACGTGGCTCGGCGAGCTTCAGATTCCCAACGGGTCAGGCGGTTGGATGACCACGAATCCGAACGACTTCAACGCCACGCTTGAAGCAAAGAACAAGGACAACAACTCTTTGATCAAGCCAACTATGAGGTAGGTCGTCAACCGTAGAGTCCAACGGGTTAAGCGGCTATCTGTTTTGCATGGTATTGCTGGGTGAATTGTGCCGGCGACAGATAACCCA
>WBZV01000192.1_pt1 | contig 42151 bp, 34 predicted proteins | sample 5204221 | NCBI WGS metagenome assembly WBZV01 (sample SAMN12344360, study PRJNA552823) | activated sludge metagenome | biome: Activated sludge suspended growth; feature: Nitrification reactor; material: Wastewater; isolation source: activated sludge from nitrification reactor of wastewater...
CCCGATCGTCGTCGTCTCCGCCGCGACGGCGGTGGAAACCATCCGCGACTCCATCACCTATGGGGCTGCCGGGTTCATCCCCAAGTCGTTCTGCCGAGAGGAAATGGGCGAAGGTATCCGCCGGGTCCTGGGAGGCGGGGTCTTTCTGCCCTGTGAAGCCGCGGAGGCCGATGCAGGTCGGCCAGACTTGTCCGGCGGCATGCGCGACCGCATCGGGGCCCTCACCCAAGGCGAACTCAGGGTGTTCGAGCTGCTTGCCCGCGGCAAGTCAAACAAGATCATCGCCTACGAACTTGGGATCAAGGAATCGACAGTGAAGGCGCACATCACCGCGATCCTGCGCAAGCTGCGCGTCCACAGCCGGACACAGGCGGTGATCGCTGCCCGTGAACTGAACCCGCACTGAAACTGCCAAAACCGAATCCGCCCGGATCCTTCCTCAGTCTCAGGCGGGCGTACCGGCAGCCGCTCGTCTGGAGCTTTCCGAACCGGCAGCGCGATGCTGCACCAGCAGGTGGGACACGAGCGCCCGCAGCTTGGCCGGTTTCAGGGGTTTCTGCAGCACGTGCAGCCCGTGCCGGCGGATGGTGTCCAGCACCTGCCGGTCGCGATCGGCGGTGACAATCATTGACGGAACCGGACCGAAGACATTGCGAACCTCGTCCACTGCGGCGAGCCCGGTCGCACCGCGGTCCAGGTGATAGTCGGCGATCACTATATCGGGTGAGCACTCCGCACGCGCGAGCTCCAGCAGCGCCGTCCGCCCGTCAGATGCCGCGAAGGCACGACACCCCCAGCTCTGGAGAAGTTCGCACATGCCGTCGCGCACGCTGTCCTCGTCTTCGATTATAACGGCACGCGCCTCGGCAAGCAGGTCCGTTGCCGGCACCATTGGCCCCCTTTCACGCTCCGGAAGCGCGCGAGGCAGAGTGCCGAGCGGCACGTCAATAAAAAACGTCGAACCCTTGCCGGGCTGCGAGCGGACCCCGAGCGGGTGGCTCAGCACCCGGGACAGCCGCTTGACGATGGCAAGCCCGAGGCCAGACCCCTTACGCTTGGCGCAACCATCCGGATCGAGCTGCCGAAACTCCTCGAAAACCTCCTGGGTAGAGCGGTCCGGGATGCCGATTCCGGTGTCCAAGACCTCGATACGTATCGCCCAGCCGCGACGCCGGCAGCCGAGGAGAACGCGACCGCTGGGAGTATATCGGATCGCGTTCGAGATGAAGTTGCGGAGCACGCGGCCCAGTAGAGCGGGATCAGAGCGGACCACACGCGAGCACGGGACAACGATGAGCTCCAGGCCGGCGTCCTCGGCCACCGGCGCGAACTCCTGGCCCAGACCCTGGAGGAGTTCGCCGATGACAAAGTCTGACTTTTCTGCTTTCACCGCACCCGCATCGAGCTTGGAGATGTCGAGCAGGCTCTCCAACAGCGATTCAACGTTCGCGAGGGCCCGGTCGATATGGCTCACGAACCGCTGCTCCTTGTTGTCCAGGGGGCTTTCAGCGAGTGCGGTCGCGAACAGGCGGGCGGCATTCAACGGCTGCAGGAGATCATGGCTTGCGGCAGCGATGAAGCGAGTCTTGTCGCGGTTTGCCCGCTCCGCCTCGGCCTTGGCGAGACGGAGCGCGTCTTCGATCTGGGCGCGTTCGTAAATTTCCTGGCGCAGCTTGCGGTTGAGTGCGGTCAGTTCGGCCGTCCGTTCGGCGACACGCCGCTCCAGGCTCTCCTTGGCATCGCGGAGCTGTCTCGCTGCCGCCTTTAATTCAGTGACGTCGGTATAGGTGGAAACGAAGCCGCCACCCGGCATCGGGTCGGACCGCACCTCCAGTACGGTTCCGTTGGCGAGGAGCTGCTCGCTTTTCGAAGGCTGACCGATGCGCAACCGCTCCATCTGGGCAGCCGGCCCCTTCGGCGCGACCGCTCCGTAGTCGCCCCGCTCCGCGCCGTAGCGCAGGTAATCCTCGAAGGCGGCACCTGACCGCACCAGCCAGTCCGGCAAGTCGAGCAATTCGCCGAACCGATCGTTCCAGGCGACCAGCCGTGCCTGCTTGTCGAACACGCAGACCCCTTGCGGCAGATTGTCGAGCGTTGACTGCAGCAGCACCGTCTTTTCCGCGAGTTCCTGTTCGCGCCGCCGCGCCTCGCCGAGCTTGATGCCTGTGATGTCGGCATAGATGCTCACGGTGTCGCCGGTCCGGGTCTGCCGTTCGCGGATCTGCAGCCAGCGGCCGCTGGTCAAATGTACGACGATCGGATCGGACGGGTTGATATGGCGGTAAAAACGGTCGCGCAGCCATTCCTCCGGATCGCCGTCCACCTCGACGATGCCCTTTTCGACCGTCCAGCGCGAGAGTTCGCGGAACGGCAGGCCGGGCCGCATGACCTCGCGGATGTCCGCAACGTCCGACCAGAGCTCGACGAACTTGGTATTGCACAGGACAAGGCAGTCGTCGGCGTCGAAGTGAACAAAGCCCTCGGAGATGCTCTCTACAGCCTCCATCAACCGCGTCTGCGCGGTTTCGGTCTGTGCCTTGGCGAGGCTGAGTGCCTGATTGCTCCGCTCCAGCTCTCGCAGCGCGGTCTCCAACCGGCGGGTTCGCTCGCGGACCTTGTCCTCCAGAACGATTGCCGTCTGGAACAGCGAATAGGCATTGCCCTGGAAATCGATCCCGCGCTCGACCTGATCCATCAGCACGGTGACGATCTTTTGCAGCTTTTCCCTGTCAGCAGACGAGATATCGAAAGGCTGCGGCGCCATGGCTTCTGTCACGATGACTTAACGCTCCGGTTGGAGACGCCGATCCCAATCGCCGCGCCGGTGAAGGTCTGGTTGACGTGCATCGCGTGAAACTGCTCGCCAAACGAGCTGAAGCCGATGACGTTGTTGGCAGCGAACAGCTTCCCGGCCTCTTCCTTGAGCTGGCTCTGCTCGAGTTCGAGCGAGCGCAACACGCAGTCACAGCCAATGACGAGCTGCGGGGGACCGATTTCCAAGGCAATTTCGTCGAACAATCGGCTGACGCTCTGCAGCAGGTCGGTGCCGCGGGCGACGGTGAGCACGATCCCCTTGTCGATGGCGCAGAAGAACGACAGGCTCTCGTCCTCGTTCACCTTCTGAATCGAGCGCGTGTAGTACCGGCCGCCCACCTTTACGACGACGGGATGAGTGGCGAAGATCATCGGCGTCAACTTGTCGACGGCGAGGCCAACCAGTCGCGCATACTCGCGACCGGCCGGCTCGGCGTTGATCTCGGTGACGATGCGGGCGACGGGGTCAGCTTCGGTTACCACCATCCTCGTCGGCGAATTGACGAAATGGTCGGTTGTGAACAGCTTGAACGGCGCGCGGGTGCGGACCATCACGAGGACCGCCGCATCCGTCCGGAAGCGGCCGCGGTCGAAGACGTAACTGCGTTGGAAATTCAGTCCGCCACCCGACGAGCCGCCGAACAGCGGGATATCGCCCAGCGCCTGCGAAATCGCGCTCAGCACCACTTCCTCGCACTTGCATAATCCGTCGATGAGGAGGAAGGCGAACGTGTTATCCGGCCCCAGCTCTCTGTCCTGCTCGTCGAGGCGGTTCTGCAGCGAGCGTACGATGGCATGACTCTCGGTGATGGAGATGCTGCGAAGATGCTCGATGGTCGCCGATACGGTGATGAAATCGGGCTGGAGCAGCGAGAATCCGGCGATGCCGCCGGTGACGTAGCCGGCGGGGGTGATCTCCCCGGCGCTGGTACAGCCGATCAGCGGCGTACCGGCGAACCACCTGTTGAGCTCCCGCTCCAGCGCGTAGAGGTCGTACTCGGTGGAGGCGAAGAACACGCTGAGCGACGCCGCCGGATCGTGAATGCTGTCGAACAGCTCTCGCGCACCCTGCGCCGCGTCGTACGCACGTGAATACCCGCGCCGGATGCAGCCCCTACTGCCAACGTACATGATCGCCTCCCTTGGCGAGATCGGCAGGCAGCGACGTTCCCAGCTGCGCTGCTGTTCACCTGTGTTCGTGTTGGTTGGGTGCTTCCCCAAGCACGCAACAATTGGAGTATAGCAAGTTGCGCAGAAAATGTGCAGGCATCGATTAACTTTGAGATGTGACCGGCGCGGGAGCCCTCGCTGTGAGTCGCTCTCCCCGTGGCATTGTCATCTATGGATGCCCCCATGATACAGTTGGTGCCCCGGAGGCGGTGGCCCCTGCCGAGCCTGTGCTCAGGCCGTCGTCTCGGCTTGCGTGACGCGCCGATGCCGAGGAAGGCTTCCAGCAGCATCAGGAACATCACCGCTAGTCTTCTGAAACGAGTGGTCGTGCATGGGCGCGGAAAGGCAGATGCGATCCCGCTGTCAAGACGTGGGCTGATGTGCAAAAGCCTGAAAGCCTCCACCTCAGCCGGGTGACGCTCGCCGAGATCCGCTTCTGCATCGAGCGGGTCACCGAGCCTGCCTTCCGTGCCAGACTCGGGGCTTGGCTCGATGCCACGCTTCGGCCCTGGTTCGCTCGGCGGATCCTCGACATCGACGAGGACGTGCTGTTGATCTGACGGCGCATGGTTGAGCGCAGCCGGTTGACAAACCACACGCCGCTGGCGTGCATGGTCTTTGCGTCGTCACCCGCAACGTCGACGACATCATCCGCGCCGAAGTGTCGGTATTCAATCCGTGGACGGGACACCTGGACCAAGCCGGCGAAGGATGAACCCGTCTCCGCAGGCGCATCATAAGCTGTTGATCCCGCCAAACGATGGCAGAACCGCCGACGACCGCGCGTAGGTTGAACGTCGCCAGGACAGGAAGTACAATTTTGCACATTGCGGACTAATTATCCGGGATAGGTCGGATGAGTTTCGCATCGGGGGACAAGATGGCGAGCATGACACACAAGGCATTGGTGGCGAGCGTTGCGGTAATGCTCACGACCGCCGCGATGGCGGTATCTGCCGACGCGGCGGTCGTTAAGCCCAACTTCGTCGTCATTCTCCTCGATGACGTGGGCTATGGCGATCTCGGCAGCTACAACGGGGCGATCGCAACGCCGAACATCGATGCTTTGGCCGCCCAGGGGATGCGGTTCACCGATTTCCATTCGAACGGTGCGGTCTGCACGCCGACCCGCGCCGCTCTGATGACCGGCCGCTATCCACAACGCGCCGGACTCGAGGCCGCCCTGTTAGCGAACGCTCCCAACGGGTTGAAACAGACTGAAATCACCGTCGCCGAAGTCTTGAATAACGTCGGGTACCGATCCGGCATCGTCGGCAAGTGGCATCTCGGCGACGCGCCACAATTCAATCCGACCACTCAGGGATTCAGCTTCTTTTATGGCTTCCTTACCGGCGAGATCGACTACGTCAACCATGTCGACACTGTGGGCGATGTAGACTGGTGGAAGAATAAAACACTGCTTCAAGAGAATGAGTATTCTACAACCGCAATTGCACGTGAGGCCAATGGCTTTATTCAGCGCAATGCATCGCGTCCTTTTTTTCTTTATGTGGCTTATCAAACGGCCCATGATCCATACCAAGCTCCGGGCGATGCACCGGTACGCACCCCCGGCTTGCCGAAAGGGGTCCTTGAGGGCGACGCCGCTCATTATCCGCAGATGATCCAGGCAGCCGATCGGGGTGTCCGCGACATCAGGGCCAAACTGAAGTCCTTAGGTTTGGAGGAGAAGACACTGATCTTGGTTCTTTCGGACAACGGCGCGCCAGAGCTGTGGGATAACCTCGTTGCCGCGCCTGGCAGCAACAGGCCGCTTCGGGGAGGAAAGAACAATTTGTACGAAGGCGGGCATCGCGTGCCGGCGATCGCCTTCTGGAAGGGCACGATTGGGGCCGCGGTCCGCGCCGATACTCTCGCAACAATCGATATCTTTCCTACAATTCTTGAGCTTGCGGGAGTCGCTGCTCCTGCCGGCCATCGTATTGACGGCGTCAGCTTCGCGCCGCTGCTGCTAAGAAGGGAGCCAATAAGTTCCCGGAAGTTGTTCTGGAAGAGCCTCAATGGCGACACGGCGGTGAGGGATGCCAAGTGGAAACTTCTCATCGCGAACAACCGAACGTCACTTTTTGACCTGAGCAAAGATTTAGGGGAGAAGTCGAACGTAGCGGCGAGCCATGCCGCTATCGTCAATGCGATGAAAAATTCACTACAGCTCTGGTTAGCCGACGTATCGAGGAAAGTGCCCTGACGGCACGCTCCGCGAGATCGTCGGCTGCTATCTGCCTATCTGTGGCTGCGAGGAGGGGAACCCGCGTGGCTGCTGGGGCTCGTTGCCGTCAGTCTTGCGGTTTTCGTGGCTGCTCTCCTTGCCGAGACGGCAGCGGGGTATGTCTCTGCGGCCTGTGGCGGTGTTTACATTGGGGGTCACTTTCCTGGCGCTGAGGGCCGTTGACGGGATCCGTCCAACCCAATGGGACATTGTCGGTGTGTTCGCTGCCCTGACCGGCATGACATCATCATGTTTCAGCCCCGATTGAGCTGACGTTGCTCAGGCTTCGGACGGGTGACCAGCGGCTTTTGATCGTGGATTGCCTTTCGTCCCCCACGTGCCGCGTTCTATCTTTAGAATGCCGTCGTGGAAGGATCTGGGAATGGATCGCGCCATCAACCGTCGGAAGTTATTGTCAACCGCCGCTCTGGGCTGTGCAGGCGTGGGACTTGGGCTGGCGGCGGCACCGAGGGCGCGGGCGTTCTCGATCGAAGAGCCCTCACAGCAGGTTGCCGATCAGTATCTTGCCGCTCGCGCCGCCTGCTCGAAGGGCGGCGACGCCTTTCACGCGCAGCTTATCGCCGATGTGCAGGCGCAGCTCGCCGGCGAGCACGTGCCCGCGGACCAGCAGGAACAAATCATTTCCGGCATGAACTGCCCGCTCTGCGGTTGCCCGCTGGGCTGATCCGGACGCACCGACTGCCCCCGGCAGGTCAACTCAACCACGTCAGCGCATCCTGCGCGGCAAATCGGCATCGCTTCCGGCCGGAGCCCGTGGCGTTTGCGAAGGAGCCGTCGCGCTGAGGAATTGCGGCGAGAGACCCGGCTCGGGCCTGTCGCTTTGCTCGCTTTGCCAGTATTGCAGGTGCGAAATCGATACAAATTCCGGTATCGGGGGAGCGTTTTCTCGCCTGGATTTCCCGATACCTCCGAACAGGGGCTGGAAAAGCGGCGAAGAAGGGCAATACTATGCATCGGAGGCATATGTATAATATTGCTGTTTCAGACGCGTGGCGTCGGGATCGCCAGATTGAAGGCCAGCATCAGCATAGGGGAAGCCGGGCCTAATGCCTGCGTCTGACGAGTACATCATCGAGACGAAAGGGCTGACGAAGGAATTTAAGGGGTTCCTCGCGGTGCGCGACGTGAGCCTGAAGGTGCGGCGCGGAACCATCCATGCCCTGATCGGCCCGAACGGCGCCGGCAAGACCACCTGCTTCAACATGATCTCGAAGTTCCTGATCCCGACGTGGGGCAAAATCGTCTTCAAAGGTCAGGACATCACGGACGCCCAGCCGCACGCCATCGCCCGCATGGGGATGGTCCGTTCGTTTCAAATCTCCGCCGTGTTCCCGCACGTCACCGTTCTCGACAACGTGCGGATCGCCCTGCAGCGGCAGCTGGGGATCTCCTTTCACTTCTGGCGTCGGGGATCGTCGCTCGACGTTCTCAATGACCGGGCCCACGCCCTGCTTGATGACGTCGGTCTCACCGGATTCGCTGACACCCCCGCGGTTGAACTCTCGTATGGCAGGAAACGCGCTCTCGAAATCGCGACAACCCTGGCGCTCGACCCGGATCTGCTTCTTCTCGACGAGCCGATGGCGGGGATGGGGCGCGAGGATATCGATCGCATTGCCAACCTCATACGGCGGCTGACCGAGCGGCGGACGGTGCTGATGGTGGAGCACAACCTGTCGGTGGTCGCCGACTTGTCCGACCGGATCACGGTGCTGGCACGCGGCAGTGTTCTCGCGGAGGGGTCTTACGCGGAGGTCTCGACCAACCCGGAGGTGATCACCGCCTATCTCGGGACAGAGGCCGGTCATGGCTGAAACCGCCCCGCCGCTGCTCGCGGTCGAAGACCTTCACGCCTTCTATGGCGAATCGCACATTCTGCACGGCATGGCGTTTGCGGTGCAGGCCGGCGAGGTGGTCACCCTCCTCGGGCGCAACGGCGCCGGCAAGACCACCACGATGCGGGCGATCATCGGCATCCTCGGCCTGCGCCGGGGCTCGATCCGCTTTGACGGCCGCGAAACCATCTCCCTTTCGTCTAACCGGATCGCCCGCCTCGGCATCGCCTATTGTCCGGAAGAGCGGGGAATCTTTTCCAGCCTGAACGTCTTCGAGAACCTGGTGCTGCCGCCGGTCGTCCGGGAGGGCGGACTGAGTGTCGAGGAGATCTACGAGCTTTTCCCCAACCTCTACGAACGCAGGGCGAGCCAGGGAACCAAGCTTTCCGGCGGCGAGCAGCAGATGCTGGCAATCGGCCGCATCCTGCGGACCGGCGCCCGGCTGCTGCTCCTCGACGAGCCGACCGAAGGCCTCGCGCCGGTCATTGTCCAGGAAATCGGCGCCATCATCCGCAACCTGAAGGCCCGGGGCTTCACCATCCTCCTGGTCGAGCAGAATTTTCATTTCGCCGCGACCGTCGCCGACCGGCACTACGTCGTCGAGCACGGCCGCGTCATCGATATGATCGCCAATGACGACCTGGCGGCAAACCGCCAGAAGCTGGAAGGCTATCTGGGTGTCTGAAAAGCAAAAGGGAGGTCTCAATGTCCAATGTTTTAAGGAATTTATCGGCAGGTGTCGGGTTTGTTCTTCTGACCATGACGGCGGCGTTCGCCCAGGTGTCCGGCGATGTCGTCAAGATCGGTGTGCTCAATGACCAGTCCGGCGTTTATGCCGATCTGGCTGGACCCGGGTCGGTGACGGCAGCGAAAATGGCGGTCGAAGACTTCGGCGGCAAGGTGCTCGGCAAGTCCATCGAGGTGATCTTCGCCGACCATCAGAACAAGCCGGACATCGCCACGCCCATCGTGAACCAGTGGATCGATGTGGACAATGTCGATGTGGTCGTCGATGTGCCCACCTCCTCGGTTGCTCTGGCGGTCCAGGAAATCACCAAGAATAAGAACCGGGTCCACCTCAACTCCACCGCAGGCACGTCCGACCTCACCGGCAAGGCCTGTTCCCCCACCGGAATTCACTGGACCTACGACACCTACGCGCTCGCCAACAGCACCGGGCGGGCGCTGACCAAGGACGGCGGCGATACTTGGTTTTTCATCGTTGCCGACTACGCGTTCGGCCACGCTCTGGAGAAGGACACGGCGGCGGCGGTGGTCTCCCAGGGCGGCAAGGTCGTGGGATCGGTCAACACGCCGTTCCCAAACCAGGACTTCTCGTCGTTCCTGCTGCAGGCCCAGGCGTCCGGCGCCAAAGTCATCGGCCTCGCCAATGCCGGCGGCGACATGATCAACGCGATCAAGCAGGCGCAGGAGTTTGGCATTACCGCCTCCGGCCAGCGGATGGCCGGTCTGCTCGTCTTCATCACCGATATCCACAGCCTCGGGTTGCCGGTCACCCAGGGCCTCGTGCTGACGACGGGGTTCTACTGGGACCGGGACGATGCGACGCGTGCCTGGTCGAAGCGTTTCGCCGAACGTAACGGCGGCCGCATGCCGACAATGGTGCAGGCCGGCGTCTACTCGGCGGTGATGCACTATCTCGCGGCGATCAAGGCGGCCGGCACCGACGAGGCCAAGGCGGTCGTGGCGAAGATGAAGGAAACGCCGGTGAACGACTTCTTTGCTCAGAACGGGCGGATTCGCGCCGACGGCCGGATGGTCCACGACATGTACCTGGTCCAGGTCAAGAAGCCCGAGGAATCGAAGTACCCGTGGGACTATTACAAGATCCTGCGCGTCGTGCCGGGCGACGAGGCGTTCCGCCCGATGGATCAGGGCAACTGTCCGCTGGCGGCGAAGTAGCGTAGCGAGCGGACACGGCAGGGGAGCCCCGGCGCATGTTCGAAGCGCTCGGCGTACCACCCCAGGCGCTGTTTGGTCAGCTTCTGATTGGGCTGATCAACGGCGCCTTCTACGCGATGTTGAGTCTCGGGCTGGCGCTGATCTTCGGGCTGCTCAACATCATCAACTTCGCCCATGGCGCCCAATACATGATGGGCGCCTTTGTGGCGTGGCTGATGTTGACTTACCTCGGCATCGGCTACTGGCCGGCACTGCTGTTGGCCCCCCTCGTCGTCGGGCTCTTCGGCATGGCGACGGAGCGGCTGCTGCTGCGGCGGCTCACCAGGCTGGACCCGATCTATGGCCTGCTGCTCACCTTCGGCCTTGCCCTCGTCATCGAGGGGATATTCCGCCAGATCTTCGGCGTTTCCGGCCAACCCTACGCGCCACCCGCGTCGCTCAAGGGTGGTTACAATCTCGGCTTCATGTTCCTGCCGCAGTATCGCGCCTGGGTGATCGTCGCCTCTCTCGTCGTCTGCCTCGGAACGTGGCTGATCATCGAGAAAACGAAACTGGGGGCCTATCTCCGTGCCGCCACCGAGAATCCCACCCTGGTGCAGGCGTTCGGCATCAACGTGCCGTTCATGGTGACGGCGACCTACGGCTTCGGCGTGGCGTTGGCCGCCTTCGCGGGTGTGCTGGCGGCGCCGATCTATTCCCTGAACCCGCTGATGGGCTCGCACCTGATCATCGTGGTTTTTGCCGTCGTCGTGATTGGCGGCATGGGCTCGATCCTGGGCTCGATCATCACCGGCTTCGCGCTGGGCATCATCGAGGGCCTGACCAAGGTGTTCTATCCGGAGGCGTCGAACACGGTCATCTTCATCATCATGGCGATCGTCCTGTTGGCCAAGCCGACGGGGCTCTTCGGCAGGGCGGCCTGAGCCATGAACGGATCGCTCAGACTGCCACTGCTGATCCTGTTCGTGCTCGGCCTGGTCGCGCCGTTCCTCCTCTATCCGATCTTCCTGATGAAGGTGCTGTGCTTCGCCCTGTTTGCCTGCGCCTACAACCTGCTGATCGGGTACGTTGGCCTGATCAGCTTCGGCCACGCCGCCTTCTTCGGGATCGCCGCGTACGTCACCGGGCACGCCGCCAAGGTGTGGGGGCTGCCGACCGAGCTTGCCATTCTCGCCGGCACCCTGGCCGGAGCGACACTGGGGCTGATCTTCGGTGCACTCGCCATCCGTCGCCAGGGGATCTACTTCGCGATGGTGACGCTGGCGCTGGCGCAGATGGTTTATTTCTTCTGCCTCCAGGCGCCGTTCACCCATGGCGAGGACGGCATCCAGGCGATCCCGCGCGGCACCCTGCTGGGGCTGCTCGATCTCGACAACCAGCTCATACTTTACTACTTCGTGTTCTTCGTTTTCGTGATCGCCTTTGCGATCATCCTGAGGACGGTGAACTCCCCCTTCGGTCAGATCCTGACCGCGCTGCGCGAGAACGAAACCCGAGCCGTCTCGCTGGGCTATCGGGCGGACCTGTACAAGCTGCTGGCCTTCGTGCTGTCGGCGACGTTCTCCGGGCTCGCCGGCGCGCTGATCACCATCGTCTTCCAGCTCGCGGCCCTGAACAACGTGCACTGGCACCTGTCGGGGGAGGTGGTGCTGATGACCCTGCTGGGCGGCATGGGCACGGTGATCGGCCCGGTGGTCGGCGCCTTCGTGCTGGTGGCGATCCAGAACTACTTCGCACAGGTCGGCGCCTGGTCGACGATCATCCAGGGCGCCATCTTCGTCGCCTGCGTCCTCGTCTTCCGCCACGGTATCGTCGGCGAAATCGAACGCTGGCGGCGCCGGAAGGCAAAGCGACCATCGCCGTAAGCGATCGCTTGTGATCAACAGCTTCGTCTGAATCGCAGGCGGGTGCTAGCTAGAGCATCGGATGCTCATTCGTGCACATAGCTGCCGGCCTTGAAGTAGTTCGGATACTCGTTTGGCGAGTAGAGGTCGCAAATCGAGCCGATGGCGCGCCAGAGGGCGTTGACGGTGTGGGGGCTTGGCGAAGGCCGTTTCCATCGGGTTCAGGTCGGCGAGCAGGAGGACAGGAACGAAGCATCGCGCTCGGCGAGGGCTGCTGCGGCGCGCGGGCTTTTGCGAACGTTGAAGTTGCCGAGGATGACGGCGTCGCCGGGGCCCAAGAGTCTCTTGCAACGGATCCCTAGGCATAAGGCAAATCTGGAAAGGAACAGACGCAAACCGAAGTGGCCTGTCGATTGGGAAGCCTATCTGCTGGACTACCGCTCCGTAGCCCGTGCTCAACAAGCTAACGCCAGAACGATAAACTGTGCGTCGGTATAAGGGGCCTGCTACTCTTTTTGGAGGGAAACTATCTATCCTGGGCTTTTTATGGCAGGCTAGTACGCATTCAATTGCGCAGTATAGACAAAAGCCACTAAAGGCGGCTTAAGGAGATATAGACGTGGCTTCCTTACCGTACGTTACCGCGTTCGGAAACGTGGAGAAGGCGCTCAATGCCATCAAGTCGGCGGCGACTCCAGAGGCAGTTAGCCAAGACTTTGTGAAGACAATTCTCGGCATTCCGGGAGGGTCTGGAAATCAAATGACGGCGTATCTCAAGAAAATTGGATTCGCTAACGCTGATGGAAAGCCAACCGAATTATACAAAAAATTCCGCAATGCAGCGACGGAAGGGTGGGCGGCCGCCCAGGCGCTGAAGGTAGGCTACGCGGCGCTATATACAAGAAATGAGTATATGCATCAGCTCAGCGATGCGCAACTTCGATGGCTGATAGTAGAAGAAACTGGTGTAGAGAATGATTCGGGTGTTGTTAAAAATGTAATTGGATGCATAAAACAACTCAAGAAGTTTGCTAAGTGGGATGATGAAATAGTAGAAGAAAAATTGGATAAGGTCCCGACAGACATCGTCGCTCAGAATACAAATAGTCACGGTCAGCAGACAAAAATGCCGTCTTCTCAAGCGCTCGGATTGAATTTAGGGTACACGATAAATTTGAATTTACCTGCTACGTCTGATCCAGCAGTATTTAACGCGATATTTAGAGCTCTGAAAGAGCACTTGCTTAAGGCGTCCAATGATTGATATAGACGACTATGTCCGGTCATTCGGTATGTCAGGTTTTTTGATTACCGAAGAATTGAGAGAGATCGAGAAGAAATTTAGCGTTGAGTTGGGGCACGTCCCAAAAAGTGAAGTTGCGAGCGCAGTAGCCTACTATCCACAGTTTGAACAGGCCGTCAGAGCTGAAGCGGCAGAGATGTCTCAGCATTATGAGGTGTTTTATTGCCTGGAGCAGGCAATTAGAAAGCTAATCGTGGAGACCTTGGAAGAGGCAGCAGGGGCTGATTGGTGGAATAGTGGTAAGGTTCCTCAGAACATTAAATCCTCGGCTGAGGATTTAGTGAAAAAAGAACGTGACAACGGAATTACACCTCGGTCAGATAATTTGATTGATTATACAACGTTTGGAGAGCTATCGAACATGATCATCTCGAATTGGGATCTGTTTGAGCCTATCTTGAAATCAAAACGCGCCGTTGAGCGTGTTATGGCTAGTGGTAGGAATCAAACGCTCAGCACCCGCCTTTAGCATTCCAAGTCATTGATTCCAATGACACAGCGATGGACTCATCCGTTCGATTGGTACCACTAGCCTAAATCTACTGCGCGGCCCAATTGCTCATTGCTGCCCGATGCAGGAGGATGAGGTGGATCGGTTGCGTCTGGCAGTGAAGGATTGGTTTCGAATGATCGGTTAGAATGATTCTGGGACGTGCATGTGCTGGGCTTCAGCACAATGCATTTTACCTGTGTAACCGATCGAATTGCAGCCGCATCACCACAATCTCGCCACTTCGGGATGGCGTTGGGGGGCCGCGGAGTGGGGCAAGAGGTGCTTACCCCTGGCGGGCGGGTTTGTTGACCTCCACGGTCACGTGCACCAGTTCCTCGTGAATGCTCAGGTGCTGCCGGAAGTAGGCGGGGCCGACGTCGGCGGCTGTGGCAACGCCGAGGATGCAGGCGTACTTGCCCTTGCCGACGCGCCAGACGTGTAGATCGACGACGTCCGCCTTGACCGGGCAGCCCTTGACGACCTCGTGGATTTCCGCCACTAGGGGAACGTCCATTTCCGCATCGAGCAGGACGCGCCCGGTGTCCCGCAGCAATCCATAGGCCCAGATGGCAACCAGCCCGGCCCCGACGATGCCCATCGTCGGGTCGAGCCAGTTGGCTCCCCACAGCTTGCCGCCGAACAGCGCGAAGATGGCGAGAAGCGAGGTTGTCGCATCGGCGATCACATGAAGGTAGGCGGCGCGGAGGTTCAGGTCGTGTGAGTGGCCATGGTCGCCCTGTCCGTGGTGGTGTTCATCGTGATGATCATGGTGGTGATGATGGTGATCGTCCCTGAGCAGCCACGCGCAGACGAGGTTCACCACCAGTCCGACCGCCGCGATGGCGATTGCCTGGTCGTAGTGAATCGGTGTTGGTGAGATCAGCCGCCCGACTGACTGGTAGAGCATCAGGCCCGCGATACCGACCAGGAACAGCGCGCTGGTGTAGCTGGCGAGGACCTCGATCTTCCAGGTGCCGAAGGCAAAGCGCGTGTCCTGAGCAAAGCGGCGCGCAGTGACATAAGCGACCAGCGACAGACCGAGGGCCAGCGTGTGTGAACTCATGTGCCAGCCGTCGGCGAGGAGTGCCATCGAATTGAACACGTACCCGCCGACGATTTCGATCACCATCATCGAAGCGGTCAGCAGGACCGCGAGCCACACCTTGCGCTCGGCCAGGGGGCTGCCTTCGTCGAAGACATGACTGTGTCGCCAGTCGGCAGGTGTCGAAAGGGGCATGGCCGTTCCTGTACGAGGTCAGCGCTGGAATAACATACTATACCCCAGTATACTAAATGAGAGAAATGGAGGTGTCGATGGCGCATACCATCCGGGGGCAAAAAGAGCTGCTGACGCGTGTGCGTCGCATCAAGGGACAGGCGGAGGCGCTGGAAAGGGCACTCGGTCAGGAAGCCGAGTGTTCGGCGGTGCTGCAGCAGATCGCGGCGATTGGCGGCGCGGTGAACGGGCTCATGATCCAGGTGCTGGAGGGACATATCCGCGAACACCTGGGACGAACGGAGGCATCGCCAGAGGAGCGGGCCGACGATGTGGAGCAGGTGGTCAGGGCGCTGCGCTCGTTCATGAAATAAAGCTCCCGCGGGCCAAAGCCCAGGTGGGTACGCTCTTCACCGGAAATCCCGCGACTTGGGGATGACGCGGACGTCGCGGGGATGGCAGCGCGGGGCCTGGGTGGCAGAGCCGGGGCCGGGGCGGGCGACTTCGTCGGCATGGGCGAGGGGCAGCTTTGCCGGCCGGGCGCCGAGGAGGCCGAGGTCGGCGGTGCGGTCGGCCAGCCGTTCGACCACCAGATGGACGATGCCTTCCGGGCTGCGCTGGATCCGGCCATGGGCGAGCAGCAGCCGGGCGGTCATCACCACGCGGCGGAACCGCTGCAGGACCGCCGACCAGACCACGAGGTTGACCACGCCGGTCTCGTCTTCGAGGGTGATGAACACCACGCCCTTCGCACTGCCGGGGCGCTGGCGCACCAGCACGACCCCCGCAACCGCCAGGGGGGCGCCGTCGCGGGCAGCTTGCGCGTCCGCCGCCGAAGCCACCCGCTCGGCCGCCAGGCGCTGCCGCAGGAAGCTCATCGGATGGGCTTTCAGCGACAGGCGGAGCGCGCGGTAATCGTCGAGGACCTGCTCGGATGGCGTCAGCGGCGGCAGAACGACTGGCATCTCGTCTGCGCTTCCGTCGCCGGCGGCATCGTCGAGCCGGCTGAACAGCGGCAGGGGCGGGGCACTGCTGATCCCGCGGGCCTGCCAGCGCGCCGCCCGCCGGTCGAGCCCCAGCGAGCGGAAGGCATCGGCGGCGGCCAGCTTCTCGATCGCCGGCACCGCCAGGCCGGCGCGCCGGTGCAGCGCGTGGACTGACCGGTAGCCGACACCGCGCGCCGCCACCAATCGCTCTGCCGTTGCTTCGCCCAGGCCGTCCACCAGCCGCAGGCCCAGGCGCAGTGCGATCTTGCCCTCGGCCGCGGGTTCGAGCGTGCAGTCCGAGGCCGAATGGTTGACGTCCACCGGGCGGACGTCGATGCCATGGGCCCGGGCGTCGCCCACGATCTGCGCCGGCGCATAGAACCCCATCGGCTGGCTGTTGAGCAGGGCCGCGGCGAAGGCCGCCGGATAGTGGCACTTCAGCCAGGACGAGACATACACCAGGTGGGCGAAGCTGGCGGCATGGCTTTCGGGGAAACCGTAGGTGCCGAAGCCTTCGATCTGCTGGTAGCAGCGTTCGGCGAAACCCCGGTCGTAGCCGCGGGCTGCCATGCCGTCGATCAGCTTGCCGCGGAACTCGTGGATGATCCCCACCTTCTTGAAGGTCGCCATGGCGCGGCGCAGGCGGTCGGCCTCGGCCGGCGTGAAGTCGGCGGCGACAATGGCGAGCTTCATCGCCTGTTCCTGGAACAACGGGACGCCGAGCGTCCGGCCCAGCACCTGCCGCAAGTCTTCCGACGGGTAGAGCACCGGCTCCAGGCCCTGCCGGCGGCGCAGGTAGGGATGCACCATGTCGCCCTGGATCGGCCCCGGCCGGACGATCGCCACTTCGATCACCAGGTCGTAGAACGTCCGCGGCCGCAGCCGGGGCAGCATGTTCATCTGCGCCCGGCTCTCTACCTGGAAGACGCCGATCGAATCCGCCCGGCACAGCATGTCGTAAGTTGCCGCATCCTCGCGCGGCAGGCTCGCCAGCGTCAGCGCACGGTCATGATGGGCCTCAATCAGCGCGAATGCCTTGCGGATGCAGGTCAGCATGCCGAGAGCCAGGATATCCACCTTGAGGATGCCGAGCGCGTCGATGTCATCCTTGTCCCATTCGATGAAGGTGCGGTCCGGCATTGCCGCGTTGCCGATCGGCACCGTCTCGTCGAGCCGGCCGCGGGTGAGCACGAAGCCGCCGACATGCTGCGACAGATGGCGGGGGAAGCCGAGCAGCTCGCGGGCGAGAACCAGCGCCTGGCGCAGTCGGCGATCGGCCAGGTCAAAGCCGGCCTCCGTGATCTGCGCCGGCGTGAGGCCGTCGCCCCAGGATCCCCACACCGAGGCGGCGAGTCTGGCGGTCACATCTTCGCTCAGGCCCATCGCCTTGCCGACATCCCGCACTGCACTGCGGGGCCGATAGCTGATGACGGTGGCGGCGATCCCGGCGCGCTCGCGGCCGTAGCGGCCGTAGATGTACTGGATGATCTCCTCGCGCCGCTCGTGCTCGAAATCCACGTCGATGTCGGGCGGCTCTCGGCGCTCCTCGCTGACGAAGCGCTCGAACAGAAGGTCGATCTCGGCCGGATTGACTCCGGTGATCCGGAGGCAGAAGCAGACCGCCGAATTGGCGGCCGAGCCGCGGCCCTGACAGAGAATGTGGCGGCGGCGGGCCTCGCGCACGATGTCGTGGACGGTGAGGAAGTAGGCGGCGTAGCCGAGCTTGTCGATCAGGGCCAGTTCACGGCGCAGGTCGGCCTCGATCTTGGGCGGGATGCCATCGGGCCAGTGCGCTGTCGCCCCCTGCCAGGTCAGGTCCTCCAGATAGGCCTGTGGGGTCTGGCCGGGCGGAATCGGCTCGTCGGGATATTCGTAGCGCAGCTCATCGAGCGAGAAACGGCAGCGTTCGGCCACCGCCAGCGTCCGCGCCACCGCATCCTTGTGGCCGCGAAACAGCCGCCGCATTTCGGCCGGCGGCTTGAAGTGCCGTTCGGCATTGGCCGCGAGCTTCAGGCCGGCCTCATCGATGCGGCACCCTTCGCGGATACAGGTCAGCACGTCCTGCAGGGCGCGCCGCTCGGGCATGTGGTAGTGCACGTCATTGGTCGCCAGCGTCGGCATGCCGACCTGTGCGGCGAGACCGGCGAGCCGGGCGAGCCGCCTGCGGTCGTCGCCGCGATAGCGATGGTGCAGGGCGAGGTAAGACTGCTCCGGCGCCAGCTTCGCCAGTGCTGCCAGCCGTTCGGCGAACGCGGCATCCGGCTGGTCTGGAGGGATGGCGGCGAAGATCTGTCCTTCGGCATGGGCGGCCACGTCCTCCCAGCCGATCACGCATTCGCCTTTCGCTGCCCGCCGCTGGCCAAGGGTCAGCAGGCGGCAGAGCCGGCCGTATGCGGCGCGGTCGGTGGGCCAGCAGAGCAGGCTGGGGCCGCTGGACGGCGTGCCGTTGTGGTCGGTCAGATCCAGGCGGCAGCCGACGATAAAGCGCAGGCTCGTTTCCCTGGCCGCCGTGTGTGCGCGGACGATGCCGGCAAGGCTGTTGCGATCGGTCAGGGCCACGGCAGCAAGGCCAAGCGCGCCTGCTGCAGAGACCAGCTCCTGCGGGTGCGAGGCGCCGCGCAGGAAACTGAAGTTGCTTGTCACCTGCAGTTCGGCATAGGTCATGCGTAGAGGCCGTGCAGATACCACTGGACAGGGCGGCCGGGTGTGTATGGGCCATTGCGGAACACCCAGTAGCGGCGCCCTTCCGCGTCCTCGACCCAGTAGTAATCGCGTGCCGGCTCATCCGCCGTTGTTGTACGCCACCATTCCGCTGCAATGCGCTCCGGCCCTTCCGCCCGGACAACGCGACGGAAGATCCGTCGCCAGCGGAAGGCTACCGGCGGGTCGTCCGGCACCGGAGCGGTGACGGTGATCGGCTCGGGCGCTGGCAACAGGCGCAGCGGACGCGGCAACGGCATGACCCAGCCGGTCCAGGACGGTTCAGCCAGCGGCGCCACCGCTGCCACCGCCCGTTCCGGCAGATGGCTTTCGATCGGGGCGACGCGCACGACTCCGTCGGCTTCGAGACGCTGCTGCAGCCGGTCGATGAGGTGAACCAGCGCGTCCGGTTCCGCATCGTTGCCCTGCCAGTCGAGCTGAGAAGCCGGCAAGGGTTCGGTCAACGGTGCCGTGAGCTTCATGGCTTCGATGCCGAAGCCGGGATCGAGACCGTCGAGTGACCCGGCGAACAGCCGGGCCAGATGAGGGACCGCGCGGCTGGGCCGTGCCGTGCCGATCGTCCGTCGCCGGGTCGAGCCATCGATCCGGTATATCGTCAAGACAAGGGATCGGACGCCCCGGTTCACGGCGGCGAGGTCAGCCGCCAGGTCTCCCAGCAGCAGGCGGAGGCCGGCATCGATATCCTCGCGCCGGCCGATCGGCTCGGCGAAGGAGCGGTGCTGGGTCCAGTCGGCCGCCGGCGGGCGCGGTCCGATCGGCTCGGGCCGCCGCCCGGAGAGCTGGTCGAGCCGGTGGAGCAGCGGACTGCCGAAGCGCGACGCGAGCGAGGCACGCGGAATTTTCGTCAAGGTCGCGATGGTCGCAAGGCCGAGCCGCTCCAGCTCATGGACCAGGGAGGCGGGCAGGCGCAGGGCCGCAACCGGCAGGGAGGCGAGCGCCGCCGGTTGCTGTTCCACCGGCAACACACCGCCCCCGCCGTAGCGTGCCCAGGCCCAGGCACCGGCCGGCGTCCCGGCCAGGGCTGCCCGCACGGCAAAGCCCAGCCGCTGCAGCCGGCAGCCGATCTGCTCCAGCAGTGCCGCTTCGCCGCCGAACAGGTGCGCGCAGCCGCTAACATCGAGGACGATGCCGTCGGTTCCGTCGGTCGCCGTCCATGGTGTCCAGCGGCCGCACCAGTCGGCGAGGCGGCTTAAATCTTCGGCGTCGGCCGTCGGGTCAGCCTCGGCGACCGCCAGCGTTGGGATTGCGGCGCGGGCATCGGCCAGCGTCATTCCCGGGCGCAGCCCTTCTGCGCACGCGGCTGGATCGACCGCCGTCAGCCGGACACCGCCTCTCGCCCGGCTGACCAGGGCAAAGGGTCGGACGGGCTTCCGGTCATTCCCCTCCGGCTCGTTTGCGGATTTACGCTGTCGCCAGCGACGGGCGTCGGTCGGCCAGTACGGGAACCACAGCGAAACGATGCGTCTCATCGTCCCAATCCACCATCCACTCGCCGGGCACTCCGCCGCGGCAACGTTCGAGCCGAACCCGCCAGCGGGGGCGATAGGGGCCGTCGGCGGAGGGTGCTGCGTCGATGCGCCAGCGGGTGAGCGCCACCGAGGCGTGTGTTTCGGTCGACAGCAGCAGGGCGGCGGCATTTCCGGCTTCGGCGGCGAGCTGCAGGCGGCGCGATGCGGTCAGATCGGCGGCAACGCCTTCGCCCATCACCACCGCCACGGCACCGCTGCGCAGGCTCTCCTCCATCGTCCACAGCAGGTCGGTCCGCCGGGCGGCGAGCGCCAGGATCAGCCGGTCGGGGTCGATGCCGAGCCGGACGAGGCCAGGGCCATAGGGCAGCCCAGCGGCCTGGCGGCGGCCTTGCAGACAGACATGCAGAATGCGTCTGCCGTTCCCTGCCAGCCGGGCGGCGAGCGCGAACGCGAACCCGCTGGCCGCCGCATCCGTGTCCGGACCCAGGACATGATGCAGGCCGCAGCGCGGCAGACCACCGCGCGACAACGCCCTGTCGAGGACCGGATCACCCATCGTCACGGCCTCGCCCCCGCCCCGCGGCTGCTCCAGGCGGGCGAGGTGGCGACGGAGAGCAGGAAGATCGAAAACAGGTCGCGTCATGTCCGACCGGCTACCAATGTTCTTCTTTTGTTCTATACCAGCCCGCGCCGGAGTCAAGGTGCGTTTGCGGAAGCGGGGTGCGCAGCTGGACGCGAACCTGCTTGCCGATCTACACAGCAAATGCAACAACGATAGAGTAAGGCTTGACTCGGCGTGGTGTAGCACGGCAACGGTCATTGAAGGTTATAGTCTGTAGACTGTTGCTTATTGTGCCGGGGTGGGGGGCGTGTTGTTGGGTTAGTATTCTCACCCCGTTAGGCGACTGCCGACGGCTGGGGTTTACTTGCCGACGAGACGGTGCCACCAGCTGTCGAGCGGCCGTTGTAGCCGCAGCTCCGGCGGGACGTGGAGATAGATCGTATCTAGGTTGACCTCTTCGCCGTGCTTGATCGAGGCGAGCGACGGGGGCTTGCCGTGGCGGGATTTGTCCCACCAGACAATTTTGATTTTCGCCTCCCGCGCCGCGATCCTCAGCTGCATGTCGGAATGGCTCTCCATCGCCCCGGTGAACCAATTGGCGCGCTCGGCCAGCTCTCGGGCCTTTCGCGCCTGTACGATGGCGATAATGGCAACAAATAGCCCGAGGATGCCGACGATGCTGCCGATCCAGTCCGTCATATTCATTTCCGTCGTTGGCTCCCTACCCACTGCGCAGTCGGCGCCATCACCTACGCTGGGCGGCAGATTCTCTGTTTACAAAAATCCTGCCTACACGATCGACCGCACCACGCCGCCGTCCACGCGCAGCGCCGCCCCTGTCGTTGCCGATGCCTGCTCCGAGCAGACGTAGACCACCATGTTCGCCACCTCTTCGACACTGGCAAGGCGGCCGATCAGCGAACTCGGGCGTATTTCGCGGATGAAGTCCTTCTCGAAGGCTTCGCGCTCCACGCCGCGCTCCCGGGCGAGCTTGTCGATGAAGTCGCTGACGCCTTCCGATCTGGTCGGGCCGGGAAGCACCGAATTCACGGTCACGCCGCTGCCGGGGATACTCTCGGCGATGCCGCGGGCGACCGCCAGCTGCGCCGTCTTGGTCATGCCGTAGTGCACCATCTCCGCCGGGATCTGCACGCCGGATTCAGACGAGATGAAGACGATCCGGCCCCAGCCGCGCTGCACCATGCCGGGCAGGTAGGCACGGCTGAGGCGCACGCCGCTCATCACGTTGACCTGGAAGAACCGTTCCCATTCCGCGTCCGCGATCTCCAGGAAAGGCTTCGGATCGAAAATCCCGAGGTTGTTGACCAGAATATCGCAAGCTGGGACGTGGCTCAGAAGCTCGCGCACCCCGTCCGCCGTGCCCAGATCGGCGGTGACGCCGATCGTCGCATCGTTTCCCGCTTCGCCCGCCAGGCGCCGTGTCGCCTCGTCCACGCGTTGCGGATCGCGGCCGTTGATGACGACGTCGGCGCCCGCCTGCGCCAGTCCGCGGGCGATTGCCCAGCCGATGCCGGCGGTCGATCCACTGACCACGGCGCGGCGTCCCGAGAGATCGATGTGCATGTCCTTGTTTGCTCCTCGCCTTTGGCGACTGACTTCGAACGGCCGGATCGGATGGATCCTGACGTGATGTGGTGCTTGTCGGCGTTGGCCGCACCGGGCTGCCGGGTGTGACCGTTTCTATTGAGTACGGCTCCGCGCCGGTGTAGCTACCAGAGGGGGCCGCAAGGGGCGGCAGATCCAATCGGAGAACCAGGTCATGACGCCGTGCTCTTTCTTGCGGTCATCGATGTACGCCGTCGCCGGAATGCTGATGCTGGCCCAGATCGGCGGCTGTGCGATGGTCGAGCGACAGGAAACGAAAAGCACCGAACAACTGCTCTCGGCGGGCGGCTTCAATATCAAGGCGGCGGACACGCCGGAAAAGCTGGCCAAGTTAAAGGCCATGAAACAGCGCAAGATCTTGCAACGCCAGGGACCGGATGGCCAGCCGCAGTTCCTGTTCGCCGACGCGACCTATTGCCGCTGCCTGTACGTCGGGAACGAGACCGCCTATCAGACCTATCAGCGGCTGTCGGTGGAACAGCAGATCGCCGAGGAGCGCCAACAGGCGGAAATGGACGCCTCGATGGATGCCCCCTGGGCCTACGACTGGTGGTCGGTCCCATACTAAGAGACTATGGCATGTCTTCCGGTTCCCGGCCTTTCGTTTCGCGAAGGCGATCGGCGGAAAGGTGGTGGACACGACGAAATCGGCGATCCACGGGACCCCGCGCCCAGCGCGATCACCTTCCTCCCTCTCGGCCGAACCCAATCTCCTCGCTGCTCTAAAAAGTAATTCCAGCTTCAAATCCAATGACGAACGCATTCCCTATGTCATCATAACCGCTGGGATTGACGATATATTGTATATCGGGTCGCAGGTAGAAGTATTGTGTCGCTTGGTACTGATAATTTAGCTCTAAAATAGTCTCGAAATATTGTTTTGCGACATTGCTGTCGCGTTGAGCATGTCTAAGGTCTCGGCTATAAAAACCGCTGGCAACCGCGAAACCGGCTTTGTCATCGGGACGTGCGTCGAGCAGGCCCTCGTAGATCAGCCCGCCGGACGCGAAATAAGGAAAAATGTTTCTGTCCTGCTGCGGCGCGGCCACGAAGACAAAAAATCCGTACAGGCCCTCCGTCTCGTTCGAGATCTCGCGGTACAGCATTTGATCGATGAGGGTGTAGACGCCCCTGTTGCCGGATCGGACCCTCGCGCCGTCGACGTCGTCAAAATCGCCGGTGTGGTAATAGCCGCCGATCTTATACGCCGCGGGCAGGCCAAACAGTCCCCGCTCGGGCTTATATCCGGTCTCCGAAAGAACCAGCACGCCGTTGTTGCCAAAGCTGAAGTTGGTGCCATGATCGTTGCGACCATCCTGGTCCCAATCACCGTCATAGACGGCAACCTGCGCGTAGGTGTCGGACGTCGGCCTGACCCGTACGCGTCCGCCCCAGACCACCAAGGGATAGGAGGAGATCCCGGTCGGCATGTTGACGAACGGCGAGGGTGGCTGACCGCAAATCGCGTTGCTGACGAACTGACAGTAGAGTGTCGAGTTCAGAAAATCATCGGTGGCGGCCAGCCGGCCGTAGGCCAGATTGAGCCGCTCGCCAAAGAGATCGTGCTGCATTTCGACCTGGGCCAGCCGCCAAGTCTGCCCGCCACCATAGAGCTCCTGCACGCTGAACGCGTTGCCAATGTAGTCGTTGCTGAGGCTGTCGCCCGAACGCTGCGAGCCGCGGATCTGTAAGGCTGAACTCGGCAGACCGATCAGTTTGTCGAGGTCGAAGTCGAGCCCCAGCAGGATGTTGTGGACGTAGGTTGCGCCCTGGTCCTCACCGCCGACCGGGTTGGTCATGAACTCCATGGCGTAAGCCAGCTCGACCTCGAAACCTTTCTCGGCCAGCGTGTTGCGAAGCCCTCCCCAGTCGCCGGTGAGATTGGTTTCGCGGCTGTATCTTTGTGTCGTTTCCGCCGGCAGAGGAGGAGGCTGCGGCGGAGAGCCGGTTCCGGGTTCAAGCGGGGGGCTGACATCCTGCGCGGCGGCGGCAAAAGAAGCGCCGAAGAGCAGGGCGATGGCAGTGCACAGGACCGACGACCGCGCCCGCTCGGGGCGACATACGGAGAGAGAAGGTGGCTTGCCGGCCGCACCGGCTGGACGATGAGCCCACGACGAGGGTGGGGGAGCCACGACGACCTTCTCCCTCAGCAGCAAGCTTCCCGCCTGCGTTGAGGGGGATGGCATATCGACGTGCACTGATTGATCTCACGGTCGCACGGACGGCGCAACCGAAAGCAGGCACCTCAGGAGTCACGGGCTCTGGGAACCGCCGGTAACGGCTTGTTAACAAGGACACGGTAGCCTGGTCGGCTCGCGAAGGTTGACGTCCGAGGCCATCGATGAAACACGTGCGCGGCGAACTGGACAGGGTTTCGCCATCCGGTCATCGCAGCCGGCGATCAGGTATCGCTGCAGTGGGAGCTCTCCTTCTTCCTGCGATTGCCGCTGCGGCGGAGCCCCTCTTTGGCGATCTGCCGGCTGATATCGTCAAGGAGCGGCCAAGCGCTTCGGTGCCGGCTGACCTCCCCGGCAGTCGCTCCGACCCGTGTGCCCTTTACACCGGTGTGCGCGTCTTTGTTCCAATGCGGGGAGCGGTGGTCGATGCCGATCCGGCCGCACTGGCCGGCGCCGGCGGCAATGGATGCGCCGGCGCGTCTGCCGCAGCGTCACCCGGCCCAGGTGGCGAGCCGCCGTTCGGCGACACCGGGGAGTGAAGCGCACCGCCTTCCGCTGCAACATGTCTCACGCGACGTCGGCGCTGGCGCCGATATGGACCGCGAGCCAGATCGTGGGGCGCTCGGGGTCCGTCCATGCGACGCGATGGCGGACATGCGCGGGCAGGAAGAGATAGTCGCCGGGTCTCAGCGACCTCGGAGTGTCCTCGTTGTCCAATAGGATCTCGGCAGCGCCCGCGACCACCAGAATCCATTCATCCCACGGCTGATCATACCATTCGCCCGGTGGCGTCGTCTGGCCAGTGGACACGATCCGCTCGATCCGGAGGCTTTTCAGTTCCAGCAGCGGATCAAACCGTTCAGCCTCAAGGCGATCCTGTACGTCGGCGAAGAGGCTGCCGGCTCCACCGTCCTGCCGGATTTTATGGCCGCTCATCCGGATCCACCCATCGTGGTGCGTGCCGTTCCGTCAGCGTTTCACCCGGCACCGCATCTCGGGGCTGCCGTAGCCCCAGGAGATCAATGCTTCGCCTTGATGCTCCCAAAGCATTTCGTTCCGCCCTTGAAATTTCGCTCCGCTGGCGGCCGGCTGCTGTACCAGCAGCGAGGTCTGATCTCCGAACTTGGCAATCGCCGTCGGAGGGTCGGTCTCGAAGTAAGTGGCCGTCACCTCCTTTGCGGGCCGACCATCACAGACATATGTCGCCGAACCCGACGCGGCGACAAGCTGGTATCGGGCCTAAAGTTCAGCGATCCGCAGCCGGTATGCCTGCTCGACGCAGCCTCGCTTGTCGTCGCTTTTCCAGCAGTCGTCACGCCCCTTGATCCAGCCGCGCTGTTCCGCCTTCAGCATCGGCGGCTGTTCATTGATCGCCTTTTCCGTCGCGGCGGCGTAAACCTGGGACATTTTCCGGTCCAGCGCCGACAACGCGTCGTCGTTGCAGATCAACGCTTCGATGCTGCTTGGCTCGACTTTGCCGCAGTCGAACGAGGGACCAGCGGCGAAGGCTGTGGCGGTCGCGATGAAGCCGAGGGCAAGTCCGGCTGCTGTGGCAGGAAGACGCGTCGCCAGCCTCATCAAGACGCCCCGTCAATGAGAGGGCCGCGGCCTCGGATCGCGCAGGCGGTGCAGTGATCCGTGGCTTCGTTGGCCACACCCGGCATTGCGGCAAGCATGCGCGACTCAGGCGGCGACGGCGCTGGCGGCGACATCGCTGGCGCGAGACAGCGCCTGATCCTGCAGGCGGCGGATCCAGGCGCCGGTCAGGTCCGCATCAACGCCCATCTCGGTGAGTACAGCCAGCGCCAGGTCGAGGCCGCGCGGCACGCTTCGCTCCACCACCGGGACAATGCCGAGGGACCGGAACTGCTCAGCCTCCGCATCAGTGCGGACAGCGGCGATCCGCTTCAGTGTGGGGTAAAGGGAGTTCACCACCGGCGTGACGTCCCTCGCGATTTCGAACGAGGGGGCGGTGAGAACGTTCAGACGACGGCCGTGCAATGCAACCGGCTCCCAGATGCGCGAATCGCTCATGTCGCCGAAGATTACGGCATATCCATCGGCCACAGCCTCGCGAAACCGGCGGTCGTCCCGTTCGATCGCGACGTAGCCAATCGAAAACTCGTTCAGTGCGTCGGCGAGCGTCCGGCCGCTTCGTCCCATGCCGACGATAATGATCGGGGCGGCGCCCTCTTGCGGCTGTAGCTCGGGATCTTCGAGCCGCGCCTTGCGCCGCCGCATCCGGCCGGCCAGCGAGCGCCCGGCCTCCGCTACGGTAGGGGTCAATGCGAGCGTCAATGCCACCGCCCCGATCAGGATCGCTGCAGCCTGTTCACCGACGAGCGAGCGGACGGCCGGCAGGCTCAACACCACGAACGCGAACTCCGAGCCTTGTGCCAGCAGGAAGCCGAGCTGCATCGATCCCGGCACCGACCAGCGAAAGACCAGGCTGGTGATGGCGTTGGTGAGGATCTTGAGGAGAAGTAACAGGGCGGCGATGACGAGGACCCAGGGCCAGAAATTTAGCAGCGTGGCCGTATCCAGCGACAGGCCCACCGAGATGAAAAAGAATCCGAGCAACAGCCCGCGGAACGGCTTGATCTCCGACTGGATCACCGCCCGGTAGGGCGTCTCGGCGATGATCATGCCACCCAGAAAAGCGCCCAGCGTCAGCGACAAGCCGACCGCACCGGTAGCCCAGCCGGTCGCAAGCGCCACCAGCAGCGCCATGGCGGTGAACACCTCCTCGTTGCGGCTGCGCGCCACCAGGTCGAACAGGGGCCGGACGACGATGCGAGACAGAAGGACCGCCACGCCGAATGCGAGGACGGCTTTCACAAGCGCCAGGCCTATGGCCGGCAACAGCGCGGTCTCGCTGCCGAGGGCGCCTGCGATGATCAGCAGCAGGATCGCGGCCACGTCCTGAAAGATCAGAATGGCGGTGGCGGTCAGCCCTACCGGGCAGTTCTGCTGGTGTCGTTCGCCGATCAGCCGAACGACGACCGCCGTCGACGACAGCGCGAGCGTTGCCCCGATGACGAACGCGGCGACCGGAGGGAGCCCGAACAGCAGGGCGGCCGGCCCGAGGGCGAGCGTTCCGGCCAGCACCTGAAGCGGACCAAAGCCGAAGATGTCGCGGGCCTGCGACCGGATTTTTTTGAGCGAGAAGTGCAGCCCGATGTCAAACAGCAGGAAGACGACGCCCAGCTCGGCCAGCGTGTGTACCGTAGAACTGTCGCCGAGCAGCGCGGTGTTGGCACTGCCGAGGACGAGACCGAGCAGGAGATAGCCGACAATGGGACTGAGGCCGATTGCGCGCGAGCCGACGGCAGCGACCACGCCCATCGCCAGCAGAAGAATGACCGGGACCAGCGCCGCCAGGATGGAATGCGCTTCTGCCATATCAGGCCGGTGCCGGGTTGAGGAACGTGTGCACCGCCTGGATCACCACCGATCCCTCGCCGACGCTCGAGGCAACACGCTTCACCGAACCTGACCGGACGTCGCCAATCGCGAAGATCCCGGGCCTGGTGGTGGCGAACGGCGAGGCCAGCGCCGAGCCGTCGGCTGCCCGTCCGGTGACCACGAAACCCTTGGCGTCGAGCTCGAGACAGCCGTCCAGCCAATCGGTGTTTGGCTCTGCGCCGATCATCACGAACATATTGTTGATGGATTGGGTTTCGGCCGCGCCGGTGTCGCGGTGCCGCCATGTCACCTGCCGCAGGCGCCCATCGCCCTGGAGTTCGACGATCTCCGTGCGAGTGTGCAGGGTGATCCGGGCCGACTGAGCGATGCGTTGGATCAGATAGTCGGACATGGTTGCCGCGAGCCCATGGGCGCGCACCAGCATGTGGACGTGTCCGGCCGTGCGTGACAGGAAGACCGCAGCCTGTCCCGCCGAGTTGCCGCCACCGACGACCACCACGTCCTCGGCGCTGCACAGTTGCGCCTCCATCGCCGTGGCCGCGTAGTGAATCCCCTGGCCCTCAAACCGCTCGTAGTCCGGGACGTCGAGCTTGCGATAGCGTGCTCCGGTCGCGAGAACGACGGAGCGGGCCTGAATCGTCTGTTTGTCGTCCAGGTGCAGCCGGCTCATGGGTTCGTCGCAGTCGAGGCGATGCGCATAGCGCGAGATGGCGAGGCGGGCGCCAAACTTCTGTGCCTGCACCTGAGCACGTCCCGCAAGGGCCTGGCCAGAGATTCCGGTGGGAAAACCCAGATAGTTCTCGATCTTCGACGATGTCCCCGCTTGCCCGCCGGGAGCCAGCCCTTCCACAACGATGGTGTCCAGTCCTTCCGACGCCGCGTAGACGGCCGCGGCCAGTCCTGCCGGCCCGGCTCCGACGACGGCGACATCGTACACATGGTCGAGAGGGATCGTTTCGGTGAGCCCGAGACCATCGGCCAACGCCGCAGTGGAGGGGTTGCGGAAGACCGTGCCGCCCGGTCCGATCACGACCGGCAACTGAGCGGCGGTAAGCTTGAAGCAGTCAAGGAAGCCGCCGGCCTGCGGGTCCGTGTCCGTATCCAGCACGCGGTGCGGATAGCCGTTGCGGTTCAGGAAGCGCTGCAGACGAAGCGTCTCGCTGCCATGAGCGGGGCCGATAAGCACGACGCCACCATGCAAGTGGCGGATCAGTCCGACGCGCCGCAGGATAAAGGCGCGCATGATGATCTCGCCGATGTCGGGTTCCCCTGAGACCAGCCGACGGAAGTCAGCACGCTTGATCCGCACGACGCGACTGTCTGCTCCCGTCCGCCCCGAAACAAGGATTTGGCGATCGTTGAACAGGTCAAGTTCACCCGTAAACTGCCGCTCGCCAAGCACCACGAAGGTCTGGCGCATACCGCACGTATCGGTGTCGTAAATTTCGATCCTGCCTTCGAGCACCAGGAAAAAGTCGACGGATCTCTGGCCTCTCTCGAAAACAGCCGTCCCCTCGGAAAGCAGTTCTTCGCGGCCGTAGGCTCGGACCCGCGCAGCCATCTCCAGGCTCAGCCGGGGAAAGGTCTGCGCCTCCCGCGCGTAGGGGTCACTGGGATCGATCTCGACTTCAGGACCGGGCGGCTGGTTCGATCCGAGCAAACCCACCCCTCCATTCTCCAGCAATAATAGCACAGGGCACAGCACAGCAGGCGCTCGCTGCTCCGTTTATCCGATAAATGCACTGGGGCGCAAAGCCCCTTGGGGCCACGCCGCGAAAATGGGAAGCAATTTCGATAAGGGCCAAGCGAGCGATGGCGCTGCAGGCCGCCTTCTGATGCAAGACCGAGACGCAGGCTGTGGCGCACCGTCGCCCTAGGCCTGAATTACCGCCTGGTAGATGTTTGCGTAACGATCCCGCAATTCGTTCTTTAGTACCTTCCCCATCGTATTGCGGGGCAGGCTGTCGATCACAAAGACCTGCTTCGGCAGCTTGAACTTGGCGAGCGAGCCGGACAGCGCTTCGACGATCGCGTGTGCGTCCAGCCGCACTCCCGGCTCCGGAACGACGACCGCAGTGACGCCTTCGCCGAAATCGGGATGAGGAACCCCGATGACGGCCGACTCGTGCACGCCGTCCAGCGCATCGATGGCGATCTCAATTTCCTTCGGATAGACATTATAGCCGCCGGTAATGATCAGGTCCTTGCCTCGGCCGACGATCCGCAGATAGCCATTGTCGTCGAACTGCCCCAGGTCGCCGGTGATGAAGAAGCCATCGGAGCGAAATTCCTGCGCGGTCTTTTCGGGCATTCGCCAGTATCCCTTGAAGACGTTCGGCCCCTTCACCTCGATCATGCCCACTTCGCCCTGCGCGAGCGGCGTTCCGTTCTCGGGGTCGGTGACGCGAATCTCCACTCCCGGTAACGGCACGCCCACCGTGCCTGCGATGCGCGGACCGTCGTAGGGATTGGACGCGTTCATGTTCGTTTCGGTCATCCCGTATCGTTCAACGATACGATGGCCGGTGCGCGCCTCGAACTCCTGATGCGTGGAGGCGAGCAGAGGGGCGGAACCCGAGACGAACAGCCGCATATGCCGGACGAGTTCGCGCGTGAACGCCGGCTGCTCCAGCAGCCGGGTATAAAAGGTGGGTACGCCCATTATTGAGGTGGCGCGCGGCAGCAGCCGGATCACCTCGTCTGCCTGGAAGCCGGGCAGAAACAGCATTGAGGCCCCGGCCAGCAAGGAGACGTTGGCGGCTACGAACAGCCCGTGCACGTGATAGATCGGCAGGGCGTGCAGCAGTATGTCGTCGGCGGTAAATCGCCAGAAGTCGCGCAGGGTCAGCGCGTTCGACGCGAGATTACGGTGCGTGAGCATCGCACCCTTGGAGCGCCCGGTGGTTCCGGAGGTGTAGAGGATCGCCGCGATCTCGTCTTCGTCGGCGGGAAGATCGTCGAAAGTCTCCGGACAGCTTCCGGCCGACTGCATCAGGGTCCCGCCTCCGGATCGGTCGAGGGTGGCGAGGCTCGCCCGCGCCGGTTCCGCCACGGTCGCAAGGTCAGCCTCGCTGCCGGGCGAGCAGACCAGCAGCCGTGGCTCGGCATCCCCGACGAAGTACGCGACCTCCGTGTGCGTATAAGCGGTGTTCAACGGCAGGTAGATCGCGCCGGCGCGAAGGCAAGCGAAGTACAGGCACAGTGCTTCCGGCGATTTCTCGACCTGTGCCGCCACCCGATCGCCTCTCCGCACGCCGGCCTGCTGCAACGCATGAGCGATCTTGGCCGTGGTCGCCTCGAAGTCGGCGTAGGTTGTGCGGCGACCGTCCGGCGTCTCCATGAACGTCTTGCCGCGGGATGGCCTTCCGGCTTGGTACAGCGAAAGCAAGGTCAGACTACGCATGATCGTTCCTAGGTCGGCTGTGACGGATTCAAAGTGGGCGCTGCGGTCGTAATTGACAGCGGTGAATTCGGTTTGGCCTGTGACACCGAAGTGGACTGCGCGCACGGGGACTCAGATAGCAGCGGTTTTGCGGGCATTTGTCGCCTGCCGCGTCATCGTGTTATCCCGCATCTCCAGTCCATTGAAAATACCCGCAGACGATCCAACACTAAGTATAACAAACTTTGGAACTCTGAGGGAGTTGCCCACGTTCAGCAGAAATCACGGGTCGGGAGGCCAAAGGGCCGAGCAAATCGTGAAGAGGAGGATCGCCTAAATTAGCAGTCTATAAATTAGAAGTTACATATCAAAAGATGGACTGCGCCATGACAGGGCCACCGCGCGGTTATGCGGGCTCTGGGAGCAGAGGCACTTCTTGTTCTTCTATGCGGGTGGTTCGGCCGTTTCCTTCAGTTTTGGTGACGCGATTTCGACAGGGTCACTCTGGAGGAAAGGAAGCGAGAATGAGTAAGCCCGCTTGTCCCACCGGTTAGGTGTTGTCCGGGTACCTGCAGGACGACGAAAGCGGACGTTGCGGGGTATTTCCCGTCGGGAACAGGGCCCCCAAGACCGCACTGTCGCCGCCACCAGGAAGAACGAGGAGGAAATGTAATGTTGATTGGCCCTGCAAAGTTGGGACGGATTCTCGGTGCTGTGCTTCTGCTGAGCACCGTGTCCTTCGCCGCAGTGGCGCAGGATGCAAAGGTCCTGAAGATTTCCCATCAGTTCCCCGCTAGTCAGAACGACGAGGGGGACTTTCGCGATCGCCTCTGCCGCAAATTCGCTCAGGAAGTCGAGAGCCGGACCGGCGGCAAGATCAAGTTCGAGATTCATCCCAACAGTTCACTCGTCAAGGCGACGAGCCAAGTCAGCGCGCTGCGCAAGGGCGCGCTCGACTTGAGCCTGGTTCCGCTGGCATACGGTGGCGGCGAGATTCCGGCCGTCAACATCACGCTGATGCCCGCCCTGGTGAGCAGCTACGAAGAGGGTATGCGTTGGAAGGACGCGCCGATCGGCAAGGAACTGGAGAGGATCCTTGAGGAAAAGGGCATCAAGCTGCTGACCTGGGTCTGGCAGGGAGGCGGAGTGGCTTCGATCGGTAAAGCTGTGCTGGTGCCGGACGATGTGAAGGGGATGAAAGCGCGAGGTGCCAGCCGGGAGATGGACCTCATGCTGAAGGCTGCCGGCGCCGCCATTACCAGCATGCCGTCCAGCGAGGTCTATGCGGCGATGCAGTCGGGCGTTCTCGACGCCGCGGTGACGTCCAGCACGTCGCTGATGAGCTATCGACTGCAGGAGTTTGCCAAAAACCTGACGACGGCGCGTGACAGAACGTTCTGGTTCATGCTGGAGCCTCTCGCGATCTCAATGGCAACGTTCGACGCTCTCACCCCCGAGCAACAAAAGATTTTCGTGGAGGTTGGCACGAGCCTCGAACCGTTCGCGATCGAAGAAGCGAAAAAGGACGACGAGCGTGTGGCAGTGGTCTTCAAGGAGGCCGGCGTCCAAGTCCATGACATGAACCAGCAGCAGTTCGAACAATGGCGGAAGATCGCCGAGGCCAGTGCGTACAAGGACTTCGCCGAGCGGGTCAAAAACGGCCAGGAGCTGCTCAATATGGCTTTGGCGGTCGAGCAGGCTCAGCGCTGACGAAAGGGCGCGCAACCGGGGAGGAAGCCGCCGTGACCGCGATCATTCGGGCCGTCAAGCAGTTCAACGCGTTGATGGGTTACCTGTCGGCCGGCCTGATCTGTGTCGCCACCTGTGTTCTCGTCTTCGAGGTGGTCGTCCGGTACGTGTTCGCTTGGCCGACCGACTGGGAAATCGAGTTCAGCGTCATGCTGCTGATCATCGCCACCTTCATGGCCGCGGCCCACACGCAGTTCACCCGCGGCCACGTCACCATCGAAATCCTCGATGAAATTACGCCAAAGCGGTGGACACACTGGCGGATGCTGGTGGCGGACGTGCTGTCGCTGTTGTTCTGTGCCTTCATCGCCTGGCAGTCCTGGCAGTTATTCCACGAAGCCTGGGAGGAGGGCCGGATCAGCGACAGCACGTGGGGCCCGCCGCTGTGGACGGTCTTCATCTTCATGGCATTGGGGATGACAACGCTTTGCTTGCAGTTGCTGATCCAAATCTACGAGGACAGCCTGCCGGATATCGTCCGTGCGGGTAAAGTGCCCGCCCACCAGGATGCCGAGGTGCAGGCGGCAGAAGAGGCGGCCGACCTGCACCCTGGCGGAGACACTGTCGGTGCCCGGAGCGTTCACCGATGACGACTTTGCAGATCGGTTCGCTCTACGCGCTGGCCACCTTCGCCTTCCTGTTCTCCGGCATGCCCATCGCGTTTGCCGTGGGCACGGTCGCCTTGATCTTCATGTTTCTGTTCATGCCCGCGGTGCAGCTCAGCATCGTTGCCGAAACCATCTATTCTGAGTTGAACAGCTTCACCCTGCTGACCATTCCCCTGTTCATTCTGATGGGCGCTGCAATCGGCAAGTCGCGGGCCGGATCGGATCTCTATAACTCCTTGAACAGCTGGTTGTACAAGGTGCCGGGCGGCCTCGGGCTGGCGAACACGCTCGCCTGCTCCGTGTTTGCCGCGATGTGCGGCTCCTCCCCCGCCACCTGTTCGGCCATCGGATCCTCGGGCATTCCGGAGATGCGCAAGCGCGGCTACTCGTCCCGCCTTGCTTCCGGGCTGATCGCCGCCGGCGGCACGCTCGGCATCCTGATCCCGCCCAGCCTCACGTTAATCCTCTACGGGCTCGCAACCGAGCAGTCGATCGGCAAACTGTTCATGGCGGGTGTCGGCCCGGGAATCATGTTGACGGCGCTGTTTGCGCTCTGGGTCATCTACAAGTCCTGGGTGGAGAAGCGGCAAACTATGGCCTCCGCTGCCAGCGGAGCGTCGGCCCAGCCTTATGTGGCCGAGCACCACACTTGGCGGGACCGCCTCAACAGCCTGCCACGACTGCTGCCGTTCCTGGTGCTGATCATGATCGTCATGGTGGCACTTTACGGTGGCTGGGCGACACCTTCGGAGGTTGCCGGCATCGGCGCGTTCGGAGCGCTGGTGATGGTAATGCTGATCTATGGCTGCTGGCGCTGGACCGATCTCAAGGTGATTCTCTCAGGCACCGCCCGGGAATCGGCGATGATCATGCTGATCATCGCGATGTCGTTCCTCTACACCTACGTCATGAGCTACCTGCACGTGACCCAGGATCTGGCACTTTGGATCGTCTCGCTGGACATGGGCAAGTGGCAGTTCTTCTTCTGGACGTGCATCTTCCTGATTGTTCTTGGCTTTTTCCTGCCGCCGGTGGCGATCATCCTGATGGTGACGCCAATCATTCTGCCGGCCCTGGAAGCACTCGGGATTGACCTGATCTGGTTCGGCGTGGTGATGACTATCATCATGGAGATGGGGCTGATCCATCCCCCGGTGGGCCTCAACCTGTTCGTCATCAGTGGCATTGCCCCCGACATCCCGTTGAAGGACATCATGTGGGGCGTGGCTCCGTTTCTTGCGCTGATGGTCATCGGGATTCTGCTGCTGTGCATCTTTCCCGAAATCGCGTTGTGGCTCCCCGGCCGCTACCGGGGATCGTGAAAGGTCAACGCCACCAGCGGGCTTGGCCGTAGCACCAGAAAGGGGCCGCGCGCGGAAGAGTGCCAACCTTAGCTTCGCCGCAGCAGCGCGAAGCCGGTGCCGCCCCAGCTTGAACCTGCCGGCCCATCCGGCTCTCATCGCAATTCACGTAGGTCCTGTTCCGAAAGCAAGAGCTCGGCTGCGGAGACGTTTTCCTCGAGGTGCAGGAGGGAAGACGTGCCGGGGATCGGCGCCATGACCGGCGACTGCGACAGCAGCCAGGCGAGGGCGATCTGCACGGGCGTAGCGTCCTTTCGCTCCGCCACCCTGGACAGGGCATGGCTGCCGCGGGCGGTGCTTCCCGCCGCCAGGGGATGCCACGGAAGGAAGGCGACCCCAGCCTCTCGCATTCGCGCAAGACATCATCGGAAGCGCGGTCGGAGATGTTGTAGCGATTTTGAACGGACACGATCGGTGCGAGGCGAAGCGCCCGACGGAGTTCGTCAACGCTCACGTTGGAGAGACCGATGTGGTGGATTTTTCCCTCGGTCTGTAGGTCAGCCAGCGCGCCGACGGACTCTTCGAGCGCCACAGCCGGATCGGGCGCATGCAACTGGTACAGATCGATGCGCTGGAGTTTGAGGCGTCGCAGACTTCCCTCGCACGCCGAACGCAGATGCTCGGGCCGGCCATTCCGGATCCAGGCCTCCCGCCGCGGCCGCGTCAGCCCGTCCTTGGTCGCGATCACGAGATGATCGGGGTAGGGGTGCAGCGCGTCGGCGATAAGCCGTTCATTGACCTCGGGTCCGTAGGCGTCGGCAGTATCGATCAGCGTGATGCCGAGCTCCACGACGCGCCGAAGGACACGCTTGGCCGCCGGAGGATCAAGCGGCTCGCCCCACACGCTCGGCCCGCAAAGCCGCATCGCGCCGAATCCCAGTCGACGCGTGACGATGTCGGTCCCGATCGACAGCAGACCACCGAGCGATCCGGAGCTCTCGCTGCCTGCTGCCTGTTGTCGCGGTAAAGTCATATCGGCTCCTCTCAATTGCAGGGACGAACACATCACGGTTGACGTTACAGCGAAGTCCTGGGCGAGCCCTGGCCTTGGCAGCGGTATACTGTGGCTCACGATCGGCTCGGGGACGGAAGCCATTATACGATATCTCGCCGAGAAGGTCCCCCCTACGACCTTCGTCAATCCGATGGACCAATGCCGCCCCTGTTATTGGGCGGCAAAGATGCCAGAGTTCAGCCGTCTAGCATCTGGGCTCGCATTGGGCGATTGCGGTCTGACACTCTGAGCGAAGCGTGACTCCACTTTGAACCAAGCAAAGTAACCTGTCGTCTCTGGCTGACGTCGTGAATACGCCATGCTGCAAGACCGTACGATTTCGGCGTCTTTACTGAACGGTCCTCGACCGGGCAGCAAACAGAGATTGCGATAGGCTCAGTCATCTCAATAGCGGAGAATGGTACTCAATTGTGGCTAAGCGCAGCGGGGCGTAAGTCGCCTGTGACTACCCGGTCTTGACAATTAACGGGCGGAATCCCCACGCAAAACAGATGATCCCGGCTTGACGCAGAGGCTGAAAACTGTGATATCATTTTAAAGCGCTGATCAAAGAGCTCCCTCCTCCGCGAACCGCAATAACCGGAGGGCAGAACAACTTGTAGAACAGGAGAGGTAACGGCGATGGAAACTGATGGAGAAACAAGTAGTAATTATTGGAGAGCAAATCTGCGCTTGGTTGCGATTTTGCTCGCAATTTGGGCTCTTGTGTCGTTTGGCTTCGGTATAATTTTACGACCTCTGCTGGATACCATCCCTGTGGGGGGCGTTGGGCTTGGTTTTTGGTTTGCTCAGCAAGGATCCATCTATGTCTTCCTGATTCTGATCTTCGTGTACGCGTTCCAGATGAACAAGCTGGATCGCGACTTTGATGTCCACGAACAATAAGAGGGATCGGGATCGATGAGTCTTTCAGTTTTAACGTGGATCTTCGTTGGCGGTACCTTCGCCATTTTATTTCGGCATCGCCATTTGGGCACGAGCCGCTAGCACCAGCGAATTTTACGCGGCTGGGCGCAGCGTCCATCCGGTGGCGAACGGCATGGCGACCGCGGCCGACTGGATGTCGGCGGCGTCCTTCATCTCGATGGCCGGCCTGATCGCTTTCATGGGCTACGATGCCTCCCTGTTCCTGATGGGCTGGACGGGCGGCTACGTCTTGTTGGCATTGCTCCTGGCGCCATACTTGCGCAAATTCGGCAAGTTCACGGTGCCGGAGTTCATTGGCGACCGATTCTATTCGCAAACGGCGCGACTCGTTGCGGTAATCTGCCTGATCATCATGTCGGTGACCTACGTGATCGGCCAGATGAAGGGCGTGGGCGTCGCCTTTTCGCGCTTCCTGGAAGTCCAGTACGAGGTCGGCCTTTATATCGGTATGGGAATTGTCTTTGTCTACGCCGTTCTCGGCGGGATGAAGGGAATCACGTACACCCAGATCGCTCAGTACGTTGTTTTGATCCTGGCCTACACGATCCCGGCAATCTTCATTTCGCTCGCACTGACCGGCCAGGTCATACCGCAAGTCGGGCTCTTCAGCGATACGGCGCAAGGAGCACCGTTGCTGGGGAAGTTAAACCAAACGATCTCCGATCTTGGCTTTCCAGACTACACCTCGCAAAAAACGTCCACGCTCAACCTGATCCTTTACACAATGTCGCTGATGATCGGCACCGCCGGCCTGCCGCACGTGATCATCCGTTTCTTTACCGTGCCGCGCGTGCGTGATGCTCGTTCGTCGGCCGGCTGGGCTCTTGTGTTTATTGCTATTCTGTACACGACAGCCCCGGCGGTGGGTGCGATGGCGCGTCTCAATTTTGTCGATACGATCCAGACCGGACCGGTCGGCTCGCCTGAGGGCAACCTCGTCTACTCCGAGCGTCCGCAGTGGTTTGCAGACTGGGAGAAAACGGGCCTGTTGCAGTGGCAGGACAAAAACAACGACGGTCGCGTGCAGTACTACAACGATAAGAACGCCGCGTTTGCTCAGAAGGCTCAGGAATGGGGCTGGAAGGGCGACGAAATGGTGAAGATCGACCGCGACATCATGGTTCTGGCGAACCCGCAGATCGCGGGGCTGCCGAACTGGGTGATTGCGCTGGTGGCGGCGGGCGGTCTCGCCGCGGCGCTGTCTACGGCGGCAGGATTGTTGCTGGCGATTTCCTCGTCGATCTCGCACGACTTGTTGAAGGGCGTTTTCATGAAGGGGATCACGGAGCGCGGTGAACTCTGGGCGGCACGTATAGCTATGGCTGGAGCGATCCTCGTTGCCGGTTACTTGGGCCTGAACCCGCCCGGCTTTGCCGCGCAGGTGGTGGCGCTGGCCTTTGGCCTCGCTGCATCGTCGATCTTCCCGGCCATCATGTTGGGAATTTTCGACAAACGGACCAATGATCTGGGAGCGATTGCCGGGATGCTCGCCGGGATCACCACCACCATCATTTATATCTTCTGGTTCAAGGGCTGGTTCTTCATACCTGGAACCGAGATGGCTCCGAACCTGCCGGCCAACTGGATTCTCGGAATCTCACCGGAGGCATTCGGCGCAGTCGGCGCAATCATCAACTTTATCGTCGCCTATGCCGTATCAAGGGCGACAGCGTCGCCACCGGAGCACATCCAGAGGCTGGTCGAAAGCATCCGCGTTCCTCGGGGAGCCGGCGCCGCGACCGGTCACTGAGCAGCCACAAGCTCACGCTTTTGGCGTGAGCTTGTGTTAATCGACGGTGCAAAGAAGGACCCCGCTGACGGCGGGGTCCTTCCGTCTTTCGAACGGCACCGGTACAAGTTCGGGCCGTTTATCTGGACGTCACCGTGGGGAAGAGCGATGCAAGTCGAACTTGGGGAAATTCGACGCTTTCTCGCCGCTCATCCTCCCTTTGCGGCCTTGTCGGAGGGCATTCTCGATGCGGTGTCCCCGCACATCGAGACGATACAGGTTGATCCGGAGACGGTGGTGCTGCGATCGCGGCAGCATGTTCGAGGCCTTTATATCATTCGCTCGGGCAGGATCGCGATCTACGGAAGCAACGGCGATCTGTGGGCGCAACGTACCGAGGGGGAGACCTTCGGGGTCCGGGCGCTGCTGGGCGACGGTCGCTCAGAGTTCGATGCGGTCGCCCTTGAGCCAACCATGATCTATCTGCTCGCCGACAGCGCGTTCGCTCGACTGCAGTCGGAGAACCCGGAATTCAAGCGGTTCTTTGCGCCGTTGGGAGGCGTCGGTGCAAGTCCGGGCCACGCCGACGTGCGTTTGTCTGGGGATATCCAAAGCAATCTGATCGCCCTTCGGGTGCGCGACGTCATGGTGCGAGACCCCGTCACGCTCGCTGCCGATTATTCCGTGCGAGACGCCGCATCACTGATGCGCGGCCGACAACTATCCTCTCTGCCTGTAACGCGTGACGGTGAGTTGATCGGCGTTGTCACCGTCACCGATTTGCGGGACCGGGTGGTTGCCGAAGGAGCTGCACCAGAGACGCTGCTTTCGGCAGTGGCGTCACGGCCACCAATACAGCTGTCTGCTGATGACCTCGCTTTCGACGCATTGCTCGCGATGCGCCAACGAGGGGTGACGCACGTGCCGGTGACTCAGGCAGGGCGGCTTGTTGGCGTCCTGACGAAAGAAGATCTGTTGCGCCGGCAGAGCGCTGGTTTTGGATACTTTCGAGCGGCGATCCGGCGCCGAGAAACACCGGCGAGCCTCGCTCAGATTGTTGCTCGTGTTCCGCAAGTGCTGGTGACGCTCGTTGAAACCGGCGTTTGTGCGCACGAGGTCGGGCTGATCATTTCGAGCATCGCCGACATGACGACGCATCGCCTGCTGCAACTGGCCGAGACGCGCCTGGGACCACCGCCCGTGCCTTACGTCTGGCTTAGCAGCGGCTCGCAGGCGCGCCAGGAGCAGACGGCCACCACCGATCAGGACAACTGCATGATCCTGGATGATCGGTACGAGGAAGCCGACCATGGTCCTTATTTCGATGAGCTCGCCCGTTCCGTTTGCAGCGGGTTGGACGCCTGCGGATATCGATACTGTCCGGGCGAAATGATGGCGATGACGCCGAAGTGGCGGCAGCCGCTAGCCAGATGGATCAATTATTTCTCTTCATGGATTGAAGAACCGGCGCCGATGGCGCAGCTGCTCTCCAGCGTGTTGTTTGATCTGCGTCCCGTGCGTGGCGACATCAGCCTGTTCGATCGGCTGCAGGAATTCACCGCGGAGAAGGCCAAGGAGAACAGCGTCTTTATCGCCCACATGGCGAGCAACGCGCTTACTCACATCCCTCCGCTTGGCCTGTTTCGCAATTTCGTCCTCGTTCACGGCGGCGAGCACGACCACGAGCTGGACCTGAAGTTTCACGGGACGGTGCCAATCATCGACTTGGCCCGGATTTATGCCCTACTGGCCGGGGTCAAGACGGCCAATACCCATGACCGGCTGGTTGAAGCACATCGCGCAGGCGTATTGAGCGAGGCGGGGATGTACGATCTGATTGACGCCCTGGAGTTCCTATCCATCGCGCGGCTCAAGCACCAGTCCCAGTATATCCTGAGTGGTCGAGCGCCCGATACGTTCATTTCCCCCGATGAACTGTCGCGCGTCGAGCGGCAGCGCCTCCGTCAGGCTTTCCTTGCGGTCCGCGCCATGCAATCGAGCCTGGCGAGCACCTATCAGGTCCGGCGTTAGAGCGAGTTTGCGGGATGCCCCTCGATCTGGTGGCCACCCTCATCGTCGGCATCTCGGCGGGTGGCTTCACTTGGCTCGCGTTTCGCGCGAAGCGCCGTCGGGCGCCGAGATTTTTGATCCCGCTGCTGACCGGCGGAGCGATGCTGAGCTACGCCATTTGGAATGAGTATTCATGGGCTTGGCGAGCCACCGATGCCTTGCCAGCGGGTTTCGAAGTCATCGACAGGATTCCGCAGAGCAGCACTTGGCAGCCGTGGACCTACCTGGTGCCCCGGGTCAGTCGGTTGATCGTGCTCGATCGCGCGCAACTGCGCCGGAACGAGCGCTACCCTGGATACGTCCTCGCCGAGTTCGTGCTGCTGGAGCGGCTCATGCCGGCGAGACGGGTCATCATGCTGGTCGACTGCGAGAACGCCCGGCGCCTCGATGTCACCGACGGCGATCATGCGCTGGAGCAAGGGGTGCCCCCGGACGCCAATTGGGCAGTACTCCGCCGGGACAGCAGCCTTTTCCGTCAGGTCTGCGGAACCGCATTGCAATAGGCTTTACGCCGTAGATCGACGGCGAATATGGAGAGAGGGAATAGGGTGTCGTGTGCCGCGGGCGGGCGAGAGCGGATGCAACAACTGATCGCAACGGCCTTGGCTGTTCTGGCGCTGGTGGCTTGGACGCGCTCCCCGGTATCAGCCGAAGAGCCCGATTCCTTTGTCATGGGCATGTGCGTCTACATGGCGGACGCAGCCCGGCTGAGCGATTGCCAAACCGGCGAGAGCGTTCCGGTGGCAATGGAGGGCGATTATCAGGCCCTTGAACGGGCGTACCTCGAAGCAAGGACGGCTCCTGGACAGCCGCTCCTGGTGACCTTCGGCGGCGCGATCGAGGAGCGGCCACGCATGGAGGGGAGCGGGGCCGAGCCGACGGCCGTGGTCCGTCGCCTTATCAACGTGTGGCCCGGCGAGACTTGTGAGCGCAACCTTGCCGACGCGTCGCTGACCAACACCTACTGGCGGATTGTCCGGCTCGCAGGGGAAAAGGTTGGCCCCGTCGAGGGACACCGCGAACCACACCTACTGCTGTCGAAGGAATCGCGGTTCAGGGCCACCGTCGGCTGCAACCAGATGGTGGGCGGCTATCACCTGGATGGCCGGGTCCTGACATTCGGGGCGGCGGCTTCCACGATGATGGCCTGTCCGCCGCCGCTCGACGAGTTGGAGATGCGCTTGGCCGAGACCTTGGAGAAGACCGCGCGCTGGCGGATCAACGCTCAGTTCCTGGAGCTGGAAGACAGCGACGGAAAGGCGATCGCGCTCTTTCAATCCGAGTATCTCCACTGAGCTGCTGAACTCCGGATACCCTCGGAGCGGTGAGCATGGGTCCGCCCGGCGTTTCCAGGGAGAGACGGTGGGCGGATGCTAGTCTACTGCACTGACTCATTCGGAGGATACAGGCAGACGGCTGATTTTGGCGAGGATTGCCTCGGCTGGTTTGGTCCAGACGAAGGGCCGTGAAGAACGGTTGTGCTCGTTGATGTAG
>WBZV01000193.1_pt1 | contig 42024 bp, 41 predicted proteins | sample 5204221 | NCBI WGS metagenome assembly WBZV01 (sample SAMN12344360, study PRJNA552823) | activated sludge metagenome | biome: Activated sludge suspended growth; feature: Nitrification reactor; material: Wastewater; isolation source: activated sludge from nitrification reactor of wastewater...
TCTTAGATCCATGCTATATGCTTTCATTATTACCTCTTTTTAGTTTGTTGGATAACAAGGTAAACATATTTTTGTTTTATGCAATCTTTATTTACAGACCTGCCAACTTTAATGAATCATGCTATAAATTTCCTTGTTAAGATGTACTAATAATTTTTTACGGTTTTTAATTTCTAAGCTATAATTCACAAATGCAACAAAATGATCTAATTGAATGTGTTTTGGAAGACTGTCTACATGCAACATCTCATGTGCGTTGGTAGGGTTGTTGAGTATGTTTTTTAGCAGTATAGTTGGAGCATAATGTTGAACATATGGCATAATGGCTAACGCTTTACCAAAGTGACCGTTATTTATATAGCCTGCTAATTCTAGTGCAGCATGAATAGGTAATATTTCACGTTGTTTAACAGGTGTACCATAGCGATTTACTTTCTGATGCGAGTGTGTACGAGGCCCTTTTGCTGTTCTTCTTCCTGTAGTAACATTATGCCATTGAGGGTGTTTGCTTAAATCATAAGCCTGTTCTGTTGCTGTAGGCCTATTTTTTTTTGGTCTTCTTATGGTAACGTTTTTATATTGAGGGTTTTTGCTTAAATCGCCAGGTTGTGATATAGCATGTTCTGTCGCCTCTTTTTTTCTTATAGTAATATTTTTTGTTTCAATAGGTGTACAGCTTGAGGAGGGTAGAGTATTTTTTCTCCAGGGTGTAAATGTATTTTTTGGGATTAATACTCGCGTAGATACTGTTGTTGGCCCCCCTGTCTTTTGTTTGCTGGCAATTGATTTTTGCATCCCATTGATTGAATTACAGAAAAAACCAAACAAAAGTATTAAGTGTATATATGTCACATTACATCCTTGATTAATATGAATTTGGCAATCATTTTCCCTTCCATTAAAGCCTATTTTTGTTTGTTTGTCGAGTTCTTAAAAAAACAAATACTTTGTCCGGCTCAATTGTTGACAATTAGAACAATCGGAAAAATGACATTCTAGTTTTATTGTTGTCAATAAATATAAATAGAATAGACTTGTATATTAATTTTCTATAAACAATAAGGATTATTAAAAACATGAAAAATATGATTGTCTTTTTTGCGTTGGTATCGAGTTCTTTGTTGATTGGCATGCAATTTTTAACAGTTACGTTAGTATCTAAGAATGAAATAGAACGAGTATTTAAGAAGAAGAATCTTTCGGTGGCGGGTCAGGTTATTGGCAAGCATGGAGGAAAAGAATTACCGACGTTAGGACTTGAATTGTTGGTTCAAAAAGCAACAGTAGAGCAAGTTGCCAACGGCAGAAATCTTGAACAAATGATTTGTGACAGTAGATTGGAAGCTTTTTCTCATGATAAAGCGGCAAAAACGCTTTACGAGACCATAAATGATCTTGTAAATAATAAATGTACTAAACAGCAATATCGTTAAAATTGTAAAAAAATATAACCATGGAAAAAAATATGAAATATAGAATTTTTGTTGTGATGATTGTGGGTATGAATCACACGCTACAACATAGGCCTGTTGTTGGGGGTAGTTGTCATGCGTTGTATCTTGTACAGCCGCATAAAGTATTTAGTAAAGGTGACTGAGATAAAATTTTATATTTGTGTAAACTTGATCAAGCTTTACGACATAACCTGGTGCAACTTGTTGAAAGTCAAAAAAATTATGCTGCATGGGGCGTCAGAGTCTATGTAGTTGTAGAGACGGTTGAGTAAGAACGTCTTCGGGATAGTTGTAAAAAGAGTCAACAGCGCGCTAAGTTATAGTCCTGAAACAATGTAAAGGAGTGATAAATGGATAGGCAGAGTATACGCCTTTTGTTGGTAATGATTAGTATAACCGGTCTTATGAGTCTTACATGTTGTTTTAAGCAAACATCACAAGAGGGTGCAATGATAAGTAAAGCGTTTGATGTTGAAAAAATAGTGTCACTATTTTGTCTGACTCCCAAGGAAATTACGCATAATGTTGATTTATATTTGGCTGATGCGCATAAAAAATTAGCTGCAATTATTGCAGTGCCAGATGAAGAGCGTACCTATGACAATACAGTAAGGCCTCTTGATGAACTTTTGATCCTTTCTGATCTTGCAATAGCGCAGCGCGTGTATGAAGCCTTAGAGCTTGTCAGTCCTGATAAAAATATGCGCAAGTCAGCACATAATGCTTACATCAAGATTCAGCAATTTTGGATTAATCAAATAAGCGGTAACAAAAAATTATATAACGCATTTATAGCGTATGCAGATGCTCAAAAAGAATATGAAGGTCTTTCTGCTCAGCAGCGTTATTTTATTAATGAGATGCTTAACGATTTTAAAAGAGCTGGTTTGTGGTTGTCAGATGAAATGCTTGCTCAAGTCAGTAGTATTAAAAATGAATTATCAGCACTGTCGGCTGATTTTGACTGTAACATTGCAGCAGATGCAAGCGCTATTGCTGTTGATCGTGATGGATTGTGTGGTGTAGATGAAACATTTATTAATGCATTGCAGCGCGATGAGCAGGGAATGTTTGTGGTGGGTGTTGATTATCCAACGTATTTTCGCATTATGGAAAATTGTTCGAATGCTGATACGCGTAAAAAATTATACCATGCATTTCAAAATCGTGCATACCCGGCAAACAATGATTTGTTGCAACAAATCATTGTAAAACGAGATGAATTGGCGCAGTTATTAGGATATCTTGATTTTGCGTCACTTGATATTGATGATGCCATGGCACATTCAACAGAAAGAGTGCGACAGTTTCTTGCAGATTTGGCAGATAAGGCGTTGCCAAAGGTGCTTGCAGAAAAAGCGTTGTTAACAAAAGATTTACCAGAATCAGTTGTTCTTGATGAAAATGGTCTGATTCAGCCATGGGATTTTGCTTATCTTGAAAATACCTATAAAAAGATTAATTTTTCTGTTGATGAGCAAAAAATTTCAGAATATTTTCCTATGCAAAAAACTATTGCGGAATTGCTTGATATTTACCGGCAATTTTTGAGCATAGAATTTAAAGAAGTGCCAGTAGTTGGTTTATGGCACGATGATGTTGTTATGGTGCAAGTGTTGAACAAAGCGGGCGATGAATTATTAGGAACATTACTGCTTGATTTGTATCCACGTCCAAATAAATACAGTCATGCATGTCATACCACGATAATTCCTGCAACAATTAAACAAGATGGTACGCGTATTTCCGATGTGTCGATTGTAATTGCTAATTTCACGAAAGCAACAGATGTGCAACCATCTTTTTTAAAGCGTGATGAAGTACGCACATTTTTTCATGAATTTGGTCATGCTTTGCACGCAATTCTTGGAGCAGCTGAAATTGCATCACTTTCTGGTACACACACCAAGCGTGATTTTGTTGAGTTGCCTTCACAAATGTTAGAAGAGTGGCTGTGGAACAAAGACATTCTCAAAAAAGTGAGCTCGCATTACCAGACAGGTGAAGCATTACCAGATGAATTAATTGGCACGCTTATTTCGTTAAAAGATCTTACTTCTGGGTACTGGGTATTGCGACAGGTCTTTTTATCAACATTTGCGCTTTCGTGTTTTGAAAAAGCAGACAATAAAGATCCCCATCTGATTTTTAAAGATACGCACAAAAAAATTATGTCTTCCATTATGGCATATGTGCCAGATGTTCATTTTTACGCTTCATTTGGTCATTTAACTGGCTATGGCGCAAAATATTATGGGTATTTATGGTCAAAAGTTTTTGCGCTTGATATTTTTGCGCAAATTAAAAAACATGGTTTACTTGATCCTGTCATTGGACAAAAATATATTAAAGAGATATTGAGCAAGGGTGGAGCACAAGATCCAAATGAATTGTTGTGCAATTTTTTAGAAAGAGAACCGAATGCGAAGGCTTTTTTTGAAGAAATGGGATTGTAGTTTAGTTGTTGTATTATTTGTTTTTTCTTATTAAAAAGAAAGAAAAAGAAATGAAAAAACAAATTGAGGATGTGGAACAACTACTGCATAACCTAAAAAGGAAGCTTGAAAACGAGCAACAACAGTTCCAAACGTCTTTTTTACAGCAACAACATGATGCTAAATGCTTGTTTATGTTTGGTGCCGTGGGTTTATTTTATTATTTTTATACTCATTTCTCTCATTATTTTGTAACACATGCATAACAAAAAAGGGCCCTAAGGCCTTTTTTTATTGATATTCTGGGTCAAACAATTCTGGTAATATTTCTTGGGTTGATGCTGATGGTTTTGGAACATTCAATATTTCTGCAAGAGTATTGGCCAGTTGTAGACTTGTAACGCGTTGTCGTACATATTTACGTTCAAATTTTCCTTGATTAAGGAGAATTAATGGTACATGGGTATTATAGTCATATGGCAGGCGACTGTGGGATGTTCCTTCTTTTTCACCAGTAAATAGACTGTATGTGTATGGTTGTATAATCAGTTCGCCGCTGCGACCTTTAAAGACTTGATTTTTGATATTATCAAGGATGGTGTGTGGTTGTGTTGGTAATGTTTCAAGTGCATTGGTACGCCAGACTTCTTTAATGTAAGGACTTTCAAGCAATAATGCTTTAATATCATCGAGAATGACATTTTTTTGCTGTTCATTAAGTGTATTTATAACTTCGTGATTAAGGACTATTTCTTGGCCTCTGATACCCTTGATTACATCTTGTAGACTATAATGGTTGTTCAGTTGTTCATTGAGCTGTGCAACAAATTCTTTTGGATTAATTCTATGTGCTAGTGTTAATCCCTCTTTTTCAAGTATTTCTGGAATTGGCGTTATGCCATGATCTGCAGTAAGAGCAAAAACTACGCGATGTTTACCGACTGCTTTAAATGCAGAGCGTATAAATTTTTGTAACTGTTTATCAAGATGGTAAATCATATCGATTGCTTCTATGCTGTGTGGGCCATATTGATGGCCAAGAACATCCAGCGGACTGAGACAGACCCACAAAAAGAGACGATCTTTGCTTCTTCTACCAACATGTTCTTTTACGCATTCTTGAGCAAAGTTTAATATATGTTGGTTTTTGTGCGGTGTCATATCATAAAAATGAAAAGGTTCTTGTGGACGTGAAGGATCGTTTACGGGCAAAGGACGATCAAGTAATGTTCCTGATTTGCGAGCGTGGTCGTAGGTATGTGTATCAAAAAATTTGTATGCATGGGGGCTTTTTGGATACATTTGTTGCCAGGTAACAGATCCAAGATTATTAACATCATGTGTTTCATTAAAGTTTTTTACCCACTCTGGTAATTCTTCAAAATATGCGCCACTTGAAGTGAAAAGACCTGTTTTTGGGTCAGGCCACAAAGCTTTTCCTAACTTACTTGCTGTCATTATGGCAGAACGACTTTTTCCAGAAATACTAAACGATTTGAATGCGCTGAGGGGTGTTGATTGTAATACGCATTGATCGGTAATGCCATCAGCCATTAAATAATGGGAGGATTTTCCATAGTCATAACGCATAGTGCCGTCAGTAGGAATGATAACACGTGCATCAGGAGATTTGTCATCATCACATTCTATTTTTGTGCCATCTGGCAAACGCCAACTATTACTGATAATGCCATGATCGTTTGCGTATGTTCCTGTGTTAAGACCAGCATGACCTACTCCAGTTCCCGGTTGTCCATGCGGAACATGGGCATTTGTGTAGACAACACCATGATTGAGTAAGTATTTGAGGCCATAACGTAAATGAGGATAGAGTTTATTGATATAATGATGAGCAAACTGGTCGATAACAAAAACTACGGTAAGTTTTGGTGGGCGAGGATTGTAACAATAGATATTTGTTGACACATGTATTAGGTTGCATATTAGAAGATATACTAGTATATAAATATTTTTCTTCATGCTCTCATCCCCAATTTTTAATACTAATGAAAAAAAATTAAAATATTTTTTTTGCGCAATTTCAGTTTAGCATATTATTTTTGTAAAAAAAAAGATATTAATTTTTTTTTAATCAATACTAGCAGGATCATTTCTTGTGCGTTAGGATTAATAGATAAGAGACAAGGAGTATATGGCAGTGAATGGTAGTTCAGTAGGTATAGTATTAAGGCATTTTTCGCATATCCATAATAAAATAGCCTTGCTTGATAAGCAGCATGGACGGATTGAGTGTATAGTTAATAAGCTGGATAAGCCAGCAGGGAGTCTCCTTGGTTATACTACGAGTGTAAAAAGAGGTTCATTTTTTTTAAATGAGTGTGCAATTCTCTATGTTCCGCTTGATCTAGCACGGGCAGATTTGTTGTTTTTACACCATATTCTTGAGTTGATCTACTATTTTGCCCCGGTAGGCAGTTGCGTGCAAGGAGTATTTGATCTTATTGCTTTTCTTTATACGATTGAGCATATGTTGATAAGTGTGCGGTTTAAAAAGTTTTTTTTATTTAAATTATTAACACTATTGGGTGTTGCTCCAGAGTTAGATAGCGTGCAGATAGTGTGTGTACGTGAGTTACATACAATGACTATTGATATGTTTGATGATGCAGGAATGAATAAAGATAATGAAAAAAAGTTAGATAAATGGCTATGGAGTTGTATTTGGCAGCATCCATATGTGAGTGAATTTAAAACGGTTCATTTTTTAGAAAAAAATAGGGCGATATGAAAAAAGTATTTATATTATTGGCTGTTTTTTTGCAAGGTGCAGTTTTTGGCGGTGAATTTTTGAAGCAATTTGTAAAACCAGAAGCAGGACAAAAATTTTTTGTAGGTGTTAGTGTTAGAGAAGAAAAACAGAAGCTATTGGATGAACTCAAAAAAGAGCAAGAAGAGCATGTTTCGTCTGATAAAGCATTTTTGGAAAAGCTTTCTCGTCAGATAGAGGAAGTAAAGACATTATTGACTACCGTTGAAAGCGATTTATTCAAGATGCCAGATGATGAAACGTTGCTCAAAAAGCAGTCGTTATTAAAGGAGTCTGAGCAGGTGCTTAAGGATAGTCGTCAAGCATTGGATGATAGTATTTCTCTTCTTAGTGAATTGATTATGCAGTTGTCTGGTTATTTAGAGGATCCATCATTTGAGGGTTTTAAAAAGAAATATAAATTGGTAGATCGGTTATATTATTCTTTTGAAGATTTGCAATCATTACATGAAAATATTCTTGATTATGAGCATCGAATTGCACAGTTAACGGACCAAGAAAAGGGTATTCGTGTTGAAAAAGAAAGTAAAAGGAGAAGTTTAGGGGCACTGCAAGAAGATTATGAAAAACGACAACAAGAGATGCAAATTTTTGCAGAACTACCAAAAGAAGATAATTCTTTTGGGGCTGAGCTTTTTAAAGAAAAAGAAATTATACGCCTTACTGATCAGCTGTTTAAGTATAAAAAACAACATGAAGAACTAAATTTACGTGCAATGAATTATAAAGCGCAATTATTAGATTTTCAGCTTTTTATTAATAAATCTCATCTCGAGTTATTTAAAAAACAATTACGTGTTATAAAATCTGCTATTCATGTAAGTGAGGCTGATGTTCTTCTTGCAGAGGAAGATTTAGCAAAAGAACAACGCAGCTATTTTTCCCATAAAGATACATTGCGTCAACAATTAGAGGAGGTGATCAAACCACAAAAAATACAAGAAACAGAATTAATTGCACTGGGTAAACAACTTAACATTACGTTGGGTAGTGATATTGATGAATGGATAAAGAAGCCAAAACAGACTGCAGACTCATATCTTGGCCTTGTACAGGTGGGAGCGCTCAGTACAGAAATTCAAGTGCTGACGCGTGAAAAAGATATTTTAGACGCGCAGCAGGCATTTGAAGAGGCAAAATTTAATTATAAAAAAATACGAACAGAAGGAAAAAAAACATATCATAAAATTTCCACCCATAGTTTTTTAACAGAAGAGGAAATTGGGCGAGAACATACTGAATATGAATCAAAGAAAAAAGATACTGAAGAAAAATTAAAATTATATCAAACAAAAATTAATGCTATCACTAATTTCTTAAACCAGGTGAAAAAAAGTTTGGATAGGATTAATACTTTGCGTGAGGATGCAGAAAAAAATCAATCTATTGTTTTCAGAGACAAAGAAGAAGAGTATAAAATTTTTATGCAGCATATTAATCGGGCAGAGATTGCAATTAAAAAACAGGTTGATCTGCTGGGTAAATTAACAGGAATATATTCGAGTATTACTTCAGAGTTGAATAGTACTGTGCGTCTTATTGATTTTATTAGTGTTGAATTACAGTCAAGTACTATTTGGTATCGTCCAGCCTATGCAATCACATTAGATGGCGTTAAAAATATTATATCTGATATTGTTGCATTTTTAACCGACATACGCATCTATATATCGCAGTTTAATGTAAAAGTGTTTGTATTACATGTATATGAAGCATTCAGTAGTCCGCTCGATATATTTTTATTTTTATTAAAAGTCTTTATATGTTTTGCAGCGTTGTTTTTATTAAAGCGATATGAAGAAGTAATGTGCAATCTTTTTTTGGTGCGTGGAAAGAGCTATAACAATCTGATGGGGATAGTATGTTTTATTATGGGTACCATTTTGTTATTTATGCGCAATTACTATCGCACTATTTTTTTGTGGGTGGTAATTGGGTTATTTGCTTTTATGATACCAGATCATTATGTCTGTATTTTATTTTATTTATGTTCTATTCCCTATCTTTTTTATTTATCAAGTCGATTTATGCGATTCTTGCTGCTTATGAATGAGCAGTATGATTATATTTTATTGCCAGAAGATTTTCAGCGACGCTTTGATCTTGTGCTATCAACGTTGCTTTACGTGAGTATTATGATTTTCTTTTTTAGGCAGGCTTTTATGCTTTCAAGCGTTTATTTACGCTCAGAGCTGCCTAATATTTTATTGGCCGTTAATTTTATTATTTTACAGATATCACTTATCTTTCTTATCACTAAAGAACAAATCATGGGTATTATTCCCGATCGTACCGAATTTTGGCGGTCAGTGCATTCACAAGTGGATCATTATTATTACTTAATACTCTTTTTTGTCATAGCAGTTATTGTGATGAGTAATCCGTATGTTGGGTTTGGTAGGTTGGTGCTCTATTTACTTTCCGGCATGATCTATATGTTATTACTTATTAAGATTCTTTCGTGGTTGCACGATTTTGTAAAAAAAGTAAGTTCATTCTTTTTCTTTGTACAAGATGAAGCGGTTGTACGTGAACGTTTTTCATACGCAAAAACTTATTTTGGTCTTGTTATTATTGCATCATTTGTTGTGTTAGGATTTGTTGGATTTATTGCATCAGCAAAAATTTGGGGATGGGATATCAGTTTTTACGATTTGCAGCATTGGCTAGCAGCGCCACTGTTGCTTGAAGGTACAACGCACCCAATTACAACTCTTTCTTTATTAAAATTGATTGTGTACATATTTGGTGGTTTTCTTGCTGCGTATGGTTTAAAAGAATATGTTCTTGCCCGTATTTTTGATCTGCTTCTTGTTGAATCAGGAGTGCAGCATACTGTTACCAGTATCATTCAATATATTATGATTATTGTTGCCGTATTTATTGGCTTTCAGAGTGTTGGTCTTGGTTCATTGATTGGGAATGTGTTTATTGGTTTAGCGCTGAGTATTGGGTGGTATATCAAAGATCCAATTAGCGATTTTGTCTCCTATTTTATTATTCTTGTGCAACGCCCAGTAAAAATTGGTGATTATGTACAAATTGATTCTGATACCATGGGTGTTGTACGTAAAATTACACCACGTGCGGTTATTTTACGCAGAAAAAATAGTACAACAATAGTTGTTCCTAATGCGTATGTAGTGAGTAAGTCGATTTATAACTGGAACTATGTACGCAACTTTATCGCAGTGGATGATATGGTGTTATTTGTTTATTTCAAAGAAGATGCGCAACGAGTCAAAGAATTATTACATCATGCGGTAGAAGAACACTCGAAAGTGCTCAAAAATCCGCGTTCTATTGTTCGTTTAAATAATTTTACTGAATATGGTTACGAATTTATGGTGCGTGCATTTATTAGTTCTGCATATACCTTAGAAATGTGGGATATTGCCAGTGAATTACGTTTGTTAATTGCAAAAACATTTAGAGAAAATGGTATTGAGTTTGCAATTCCTATGTATAAAATTGATGAATTTGGTTCTTATTATGAAGCGCGAATGAAGGAACATGCGCCTGACAAAGAAGTAGGGATCAAAGAGTAATTTTTTTTATGGGGGTTTACATAACCCCCATTGTTTACTTAATGTGTAGCTTTTTTTCAATACCAAGCATTTTAAATAATCCCATTTTCTGGCAACCAACAAAAATTGCATACAGCGCAAATGCAATGACAATAAAAGTTATTCCTTTTTCAATAATGCCAAGTGCATACAAAAGAACAATAGCACCAAAAAAGATATAAATAATACCCTGGTAAAGCTCAGGTAATTGATTAAATGCGTTCATCATGTATATTCCTTTTATTTTTTTATCATATCACATAAGTATATAACGTACGTGTATTCATAAATACAATACATTGTTAATGAAATTTCCATCCAGTGAGCAAAGACACCCAGAATTTAGTTTTTGTTTGAATGCCAGCATGCTGTTGATACGCTACAGGAGCTACTCCAAAGTGGATGAAAAAGTCTTGCGTTGATAACCATAATGACGGACCAACAAAAATAACATTGCTCTGTGAGTTTTGGTCTGAAATACCACGAATTTTTGCTTTTTGTTGATATATGCCATTTAATTCTAGCATCCATGTCAGAAGCCATTTATCTGTTTTGTAGGAAATGTTTTTACCAAATCCTGCCTGATAAAAAAAATTATTTCCTGCTTTTGTGTGATGACTGTGTTGCGTTGTGAGTAATGCTCCATATGAGGTGAAGCAATACCATTCAGTTGCCATTCTGCTTGCTGTTATTCCTAAAAAAAAGCTGGGAGAACCAAAGCCAGTTGCCGGTATTTTTTTGTAGTTACCGATGGGAAAAAGCATGGATGCTACAAAAGTAAGCATTTTGGTAGCAGTAGAGGTGCCTGTGTGATAAAAAGCATATTCGCATTGCGCAAAAAAATCACTTGGCCCTGACGATGAAAAACCACTATCTTTAAATTGAGCAGCGATGGGAAATTCTACAATAATTGAAAAATTGTCTGTTATACCATAAAGCACCTGAGGAATGACGGTGGTAGAACCGTTTTTAGGGCCACGTATAAAATCAGTTTCAAGCAAACCTATCAAAGTGTTTTTATCAACTACGTTTTGTCCAAATCCAAGAAGGGGCGAAGGTCGTTGTGAACCAGGTAAAGCGAAGTTTCCCGTAGGGACTTCTTGAGGAAGCTCTTCTTCAGCTACACGAGGTGATACTGGTATGGAGTAGAGAATTGCCAAAAAAAGAAAAAATAATTTTTTTAATGACACACAAGGTCTCCTTTTTTGTGTAAATCTAAATATATTTGTTGTAGATGGCAACAATTAGTAGTTTTTAGTACACGATATTTCATTGTTGAGCAAAGATATCGCCTGTGGTATCTTTGTGTGCATATTACATTGGTATCTTTTTTACACAAGGAAAATAGATGTACAAAATACACGCTCTTTTTTATTAAATTTTGTATTACGAGTGGTGCTGATATCACTGAAGAAAATGAACGGAGAATGCGTCCGGCAGATACGGCGTTTAACGTATATACTCAACTCAAAAACTTAGTGTCTCCCAACAATAAAGAATTGCATGCAAAAGAAATGATTTTGCATGCATTGTTAGCATGTACGCCCTCATATGACGAGAGGAGAGATGAGTCATTCTTGACTGAGGTTCTTGTTGCAAAGGCGGTAGCTGAAAATCCTGAGTCATATGATTATGACTGGGATAAATATAAAAAAAAATTTAGAAAGAATTTAAGAACCCTTGCGCCGGCCATGGCAGCGAAAAGTCAAGATGGTAGTCAGTGAGTGGTTGGTGCTGCACAAGAAATTGAACATTTTGGATAGAAATGTCATTTTCAGAAAGTGTTTTGAGTAATCCTTCAATAATCATCCATTTTTTAAAAATGATGTTTTCTTTGGTAAATAGATGATTATCAAAAGAAAGATAAAGTGTACCTGTATGAGAAAGTAACGCTGTTTGCAGCGTTACTTTTTTTGGTACTATAGATTCTTCATCAAGCAATGATAGCCATGCATTAATCAATTGATATGCATTTTTTGCTGTTGTGTGTGACCAGAGCAGCTCTTGTTTTTCGGTGTGCCACTTGTTGTTATTAAAAAAATGAAGAGTTATTTCTTTTTTGTGGAAAGATGGGTTGTGTGAGGATTCTATTGTATGTGTGTGTGGAATGGAAATGATTATCCATTGGTTGTAGAGGGCGCAAAAAATCAGAGCGATGAGGAGGGATACAATGGAGATGGGGATATATTTTTGTTCTTGCATTTAATTTCTTGATTTTAACTCCGTTCGTCCTGAGTGTTCGCCGCTGCTTATAGCGAAGGCGAATGTATCGAAGGATGGTAAAAAATCAAATTGTTACACCCTTCGATACTTTTTTAAGAATAAAAACTCAGGGCAAGCGAAGCTTAGGGGTTGTTATCAAATTGTTAATTTAGTGTAATTTTATTATACATGTGAATCAAGATATTCAATCATCTCCATAATACTTTCCACTAACGGCTCAACCAACTGACGCCATGAATCTTTATTTTTTAATCCAACTTCAATACACAGGCTAGGTGCGATAATGCCAATTAACGGTTTAATGGGGAGTGCATATGATTCTGATACAGAAAAAAGAGAAGAATATTTGTGTTGTGTTAAGCAGCGCGTGCACAGGAGTGCAAGTTCTGTGGTGGTTGTTTTATTAATTTTGTGTGCTTCATCATACGTGTTGAAGGTAAGTCCTGGTTGGTAATGTGCAAAATCATTGCCGTATGAAAAGCTGTACACAAAAAGAGATGGTTTTGTTTCTTGAGTGTGATAAAAATTAAGATTCAAAAATAAATCGACATTAAGTCGGTTTGATAGTGATGCATTTTGTAATTCGTAGACATGATCGCCAGGAAGGCGGGAGATGATAACTTTAATATGTGATGCACGTTCTTGCAGGGCAGATTTGATATATTCTGCGCATTGTAGAGTAAGTCCGCGTTCAAAACTATCACCGATTGCGCGTCCAGTTTTTTTTGCATCACCAGCAGGGTCAAGAATAATGGTGTATTCTTTATGGTAGTGATGTAAAGTTGAATTTGTTGCTGAAATAAAAATACAAAGAATAATGAAGAAAAATTTTTTTATCTGCACCGCAAGTCTGTGTTTAAGTACTGTTTAAGAAACGTAAGTCGTTTATTGCCAGTAACATTCTTTATGCTCATGGCAATTGCGCGTGTTTGTCCTATTATAATACATAATTTTTTTGCTCGTGTAATTGCAGTGTACAACAAATTGCGTTGTAGCATCATAAAATGTTGCATAAAGAGTGGAATGATGACTACTGAAAATTCCGATCCTTGGCTTTTGTGGATAGAAATAGCATACGCATGTACCAGTTCACTTAAATCACTTGCTTCATATTCAACAAGTCTGTCAAAAAAGCGTACATATAAAATATGATCTTCTGTGTTTATATCTTCTATAATTCCTATATCACCATTAAACACATTTTTGTCGTAATTGTTACGTAATTGCATAACACGATCACGAATGCAAAATTGTGCTCCTGCATAAGAGAGGTACGGGGTGGCGTTGTGTGAGTTGAGCATTGTTTGTAGATCATGATTTAGTTTTTGTGTTCCTGCAACACCGCGATGCATTGGTGTTAGTATAATGCTTTCATCGGCAGCTATTTTGTAGCGTGGGAGGGCTTTTTTGAAAATGCTTTCAAGGTGGAGCGGTAGATTCTCTGGATTATCTTCTTTGATAAAAATAAAATCACGTTGCGCATTTTCATGGTCCATCGTGGGAAATTCACCATTATTGATGCGGTGTGCATTAAGAACGATCATGCTGTTTTGGGCCTGTCTAAAAATATGCGCTAAACGTATAGTGGGTATTTTTTTACTTTCAATAAGATCATATAAAAAATTACCAGCACCTACTGATGGCAGTTGGTCGATGTCGCCAATGAGCACAAGGCGTGCGTTAAGTGGTAGTGCTTTGATTAACGCATATCCAAGAAAAACATCAATCATAGAAGCTTCATCAACAATAAGAAAATCAACAGGGAGTGCATTGTTTTCGTTACGCGTAAAATGCATGGTGCTCACATCAAATTCAAGAAGTCTGTGCAGGGTTAAAGCAGGTCTTTCGGTGCTTTCAGTAATGCGTTTTGCAGCTCTTCCAGTGGGCGCTGCAAGGAAATATTTTATTTTATACTCATCAAGAATAAAGAGTAAATTTTTAATGAGAGTCGTTTTTCCTGTTCCAGGGCCGCCGGTGATAATGGTGACTTTGTTACGTAAACATGCAGCGATACCTTCTTGTTGTTGTTCGTTAAGAACTATTTTAGTTGCGTGTGCAGCGTGAGTGATTGCAGCGTCTATTTCATCATTTTTTAATTGATGCTGTGCAGGATAATTATTGAGTTGTTTGAGCGCATATGCAATGCCTTTTTCAGAAAAATAAAAAGAGGGTACGGTAATATAGTGGGTGTCTTCATAAGAGATGAGTTTTATTTTTTCAGCGTTATACAGTGAGTGTAGCGCATTTTTGATGACTGCTTGAAGAGCATCAAGATCGAGTTCCAACAAATCGGCAACATTAGTTTTAAGTTGATTAAGCTCTACATATAAGTGACCATCGTTTCCAGCTGTTTGAATAAGATGTATGATTGCTGCAGCGATACGTTTTTCAGAATCAGCTGCGATGCCATTTTTTTGTGCTATGGTATCTGCTGTTTTAAAACCAATTCCCCAAATATCTTGAGCAAGTCGATAAGGGTTTTCTTGTATGATGGCGATGGCATTTTCTTTGTAGAATTTATAAATTTTTACCGCATAAACTGTTGATATACCCTTGCTTTGTAAAAAGATCATAATGTTTGAAATTTCTTTTTGGTCTTGCCATGCAGTGATAATTTTTTTAATGCGTTTTGCCCCGATTCCAGGCACTTCATGGAGTCTGTGTGGTTCTGTATCGATAATTTCAAGAACTTTTTCTTTGAAATGATTGACCAGTTTTTCGCCATATACAGGGCCAATTCCTTTGATAAGCCCTGAACTTAAATATTTTTTTAACCCAATGATGGAAGTGGGTACCTGTGTTTCACATGTCTGTGCATCAAATTGTTTTCCAAACTTTTGATGCATGACCCACGATCCTTGCAGCATTACGTGTTCACCAGGAGTGATAGCAGGTATGTAGCCTTTAACCGTTATTTTTTGCTGATTTTTTGATGCAAGGATAAAAACAGCAAAACCGTTTTCTTTGTTGTGATATATTATATGATCGACGGTGCCCTGAAGTAGTTCTGATTCACGCATTAGTTGTATGTTTTACGTATTCCATTAAAAGGGGTAATACAAGTTGTGGCGAAATTTCATCAATAACAATTTTATCAAGATATCGTTCTTTAAGATACTTAAGAAATTCTATTTCATTGAATGTTTCAATTTTTACGTGTGCTTTTTTCATAATTATTGGCAATATTTTTTTTACAGCACTCCACTTAGTAACCCTGTCTTTAAACTGCTGTTCTGCTTTTGGGCAGCTGTGGGTCAGATCAAATAAAAAATTAACTAAATCGGTGCAAAAGTGGTAATATTCACCGAATGAATTAATCTGTTCTTCAAACATTTTTGGCTCATCGCCTTCTTTTGTTTTTGCCCAATCAAGAAGTTTGCTGTCGGCACGACCGCGTTTTAGGCAGTCTTCCTGAATGAGTTCAACAATTATTTTTTTTGCACCGCGGCCACTTTCAAGAAACTCATTCAGCTGCACAGAAAATTGTTCTTTTGCATGCATAAGTAATTCTTTCATCTGTTTTTTCTTTTGAAGAATATCAGATGCTTGTGGTGCGCTGTCTAATTCTCGTTCTATATGTGCTAAGTGCTGAATGCCGTCTCCTTTGCGTTGCCCGTTGGGTAACTGTTCGCCAAGAAGAATTGCAAGAAGCGTTCTGCGCAACTTGCGTATAAATTCGATGCGATCTGCATTGATAAATGAACCATCTGCTATTTTTATTACCGGAGATTCAAGTTTTATTTTGATTTCTGTTGGATTAAGGATGATTGGAAAAAGCAATAAGGGCAAGAAAAATAATATTTTTTTCATTCGACTTCCTTTTGAATTGGCTATGCCGGCTTTGTCACACATATTATTATTATTATTCTTACCATAATATAAATCCTATTTAAAAGCTTGCTTCAAAATTGAGCGATATGCCCCAATCTTGACCTATGCCTTTGTTGTTGACAGTGACATCGCCATTAAGAGAAATAAAACAGGTGTTGAGCGCTGTCTTTTGTTTCAACACAATGCCACCAAAAAGCTTCCATTGTTGCGCAAATGGCGGTTTTGCTTTACGTATGTCAAGTTCATGTATTGTTTTTTTTGTGGCTTGTATCGCTTTAAAATTATCTCTACTTTGCATCCAAAAATCGACGCCGAGATTAAATCCGTGGCGTAACCCAGAATAACAGATGTTTGGTGTCCATCGCACAATAACTCCGGGAACAATACGAGTATTAAATGCGCGTAGAAAAAGTCGCTCTATCAATTGCTCTTCTAAAAAGATAAGGTTTTCAGCTGCTTGATTAAGATCCTTAAAATTGCGTTGATCGAATGCAGCTGTGTTAATTTTATTGATATAAAAACGTTTTTCGTTTGCCGGTAAAAAGAGTTCAACGGAAAGACGGTTAGTGAGTTTTATGTGCTCTGCAAATGAATTGTTCATATATGCGTGTAAAGGCATTTTTGTCCGTATGTATGCGCCAAGGCCAAGATGCCTGTTGTTGCCTAATTTTACATCAAGCAAATTTGCAGCAAGTCGATCAAAACTATCAAGAGCAAGAGTTCTTGCGCTATTTAAAGCAAGATCAGTTGCGAGTGGTAATTGTGTTTGAAAGACGTCAACAATTGGCTCTAAATCAAAGTTGGGCAGCGTTGATGGTTTTGCAAAGGGTGATCCTTCAAATCCAGTTCCCCAGGTAAAAGCAGTAGGAATTGTTGCTTGTCCGCCTACACGGAGGGTAATCGAGGGACGTTTGATAATTTGTTGATCAACTTCTATTCGTGTGTCGCCCATGCCAATTTTGTCGCAAATAAAGTGAGCTTTTCTAAAAGCCTTTTCTTCTTCTGGAGAAAGCCGCCCAAATTCATCAGCAACGGCATCTTGCTCACGCTTTGTCAAAGAAAAATTGGTTTCAAGATAATAAAGTGGGGCAAAAATGCGAAATGTTGTCTTATTCCATCTTTTCATAAAATGCAACATAAAGCCGGCTTGGCGCTCTTCAACGGTCATATTTTCAAAAAGTGCAAATGTTTTTGTAATGTCTATGTTAAATTGATTGAGTAGCTCATTGATTCTCCTAACGTTTTGTTGAAGGCGCTCAATGAGTATTTCTTCAGCAAGCGAAATGTAAGAACTGAGTTTTGTGCTGTCTTGAGTAAAATTTGATCTGTCTATTTTACGAACAAATGCACTTACTCCCCATACAGCGGTTTTTGGAAATTCTGCTCTATCAGGTTCAAATATTGGTTGATCAAGAAGACTTCGTTTATGGATAATATTGCTACGCAAGAACCAGGGAATCTCTAAAAGAGCTGGAGCTCCAATGTGATTAAGAAGCTCCATGATAATTTTTGGATCAATTGAACGTGTTATATGATCAATTGCGGTTGTATCAAGATATTCATTCATAAAATCAAAAGAATCTTCTTCGTCAAAAAAAATATCACCCAGGTCAAAATCTTTGGTGTCTGGGTGATATTCATTTATATTTTCAAGTGAAAATAGAGGATCAAAATCCGTAGATTGGTGCATTGTGTTAGGTGAATGTTCTTGATCATGTGGTAAAATACAGAGATTTTGTGATAACAGCAATCCACAAGAAAGTAAAAGGGTTAGGCGGTAGCATGTAATCATAATGTTTTAATTTTCTTTATTTTTTAAATTTCAGATATATGGTTTTTATATGTGCTACACATGATTTTTTGTAGGGTAGCGATGTATATAATACTTTTCATAGTATGGCAAATTTATTATAAAAACAATATAGCCTATGCAATTGCACGATTGAGATGAGTTATTGCCAGTTATTATCTTTTATATGTTGTTGTAATATTAATTGTTGTCTATATTCCTCCCGTTCGCCCTGAGTTTTTTATTCTTATAAAAAAGTATTGAAGGGTAAATTTTCAATTTTTTTCTTATCCTTTTACTCCAATATTCGTTATCTCTCATCGTTGGGGGCCCCATCCTTCGATACGTTCTATTGCCCTAAGAAGCTCCATAGAACACTCAGGACGAACGGAGAGGATACATTTAATTCAAAATTGTCTTGGTTTAGAAGTTAAAAATAAATGTTTATTTATCGCTATTCTTCTTGTTAAAAAAGAAAAAAGTGCGTTACAATAGAAAAGAGAAATGTATATTGATTTCTATGATAAAGGGGTCTATTGTGGATGGAATTTTTTATGCAAAAGCCGCAGCGTTTATCGGTGCAGCTATAACTATGGGATTTGGTAGTCTAGGGCCGGCTTTAGGTCAGGGGCTCATTGGTATGAAGGCGTGTGAAAATATTGGTAAATATCCAGAAAGTGCCGGTGCTGTCAGAACTGCAATGATGCTTGCAATGATGCTTGTTGAAACGTCAGCAATTTATTGTCTTCTTATTTCTGGTGCGTTATTGATCTTTGGAACACGCATAGGGTAACAATGAATATAAATGCAACTTTTGTGGTCCAGGCGATTAATTTTTTGGTGGTTTATTGGTTGTTGCGTATTTTTTTATTTAAGCCAACGATCAGTGTTATTGAACAAGAGCAATCTGAAAAAGCAGTATTAACTGCTGCCATTGATCAGCAGAAAAAGAGTATAGAAATTCAAGAAAAAGAGCGTGAACGCTATGTGTTTATGTGTCGCGACTATTTTTTATCTCACCGACCAATAGTAGGATATTACGAGGTTCCTTTTTTATTTTCATCGGTGATAACAGAACAAGAACTGTCTTCTGTCTCACTAGATAAAAAAAGTGCGATAGTTTTTGCAGATGTCTACAAAGCGCTTGAGGAAAAAATTAAAAATGTTCATTAATGAAACCTTAATTGCTGTTTTTTTTAGATTGTTTAATTTTTGTCTTGTTATTGGACTTGCTGCATATGGATTTAAAAAATACATAATGCCTGGCATTCGTGATGCAATGATAAAAGATGAGGCAGAGCGAGAATTTTTAATTGCAGAACAGCACGTACTTGAGCGTAGATTGACGGATTTGCAAGAGGTATTGCAGCAGGATGCTGATGTGTATAAGTGTTATGCGGCAAAAATAGATGAATGGAAAAAGGTAGTTGCCCATCAGGAAGTGCTTTGTCAGAAAGAATGTGAAGCGCGGCAGACAGCATTTGTTATAAAAGAAAAAAATAAAATCGAATGGCGCAATAAAATGGCCTTGCAGTCATTAGTGGCAAAAAAAGTTGTTGAAGATCTGCACACATCACTCACTCAACACTTTAAAAAAAATGATGCTGGTGAGGCATATTTAGAAGATATTATCCATTTTATGAATGAGAAATCGCTGTGAAGTATACATCAGTTGTTACCAATATAGCAAAGAAATATGCATGTGCATTTTTGAATCTCTTTTCTGGACAGATAACGCACGCAGATATTTCAAAAATAGTAGCAGCTCACACATTTTTACAAGATCATCGAGAAACTCTCTTTTTTTTACAGTTGCCGCAATTTACCGATGCAGTGAGACTTTCTATGATCGAAGATCTTGTTGGTTATTGCGCGCTTCCTCAAGAATGCATAAAGCTTTTTTTGTTATTGACAACACATAGTCGAGCATTTCTGATTCCTGATGTTTTATGGTACATTGAAAAATTTTATAAGAAACGTTCTGATAGTACTGATTTTATTGTCAAAAGTGCACATGTACTTAATGATACACAAAAGGATAGAGTTAAGGCATTTTTATATGCTTATTTGGGTAAAAATGGTATATGTACCTATGTGATTGATTCTTCATTAATTGCAGGTATACGTATACAAAGTAGTGATTATATGTGGGAATATTCGGTGCGAAAACAACTTTTGTGTTTACAAGCACTCGCAAAAAGCAGGGACAAATAGATGAAAAGTACAGATCTCATTTCGTTGTTTGAGCGATCTTTACGTAATTTGCCAGAAGAACAACTGCAAGAAATAGGAACAGTTGTTCGCATTGGCGATAATATTTGTACCATTTATGGTTTATCTAAAGTGATGCTTGGAGAACTTGTCTTATTTGAGGGCGGTAACAGCGGGATTGTCTTTCAATTAGATGAAAATTCTGTGTCTGTCTTTTTGCTGCATTACACTATTTCTGTTGCAGAGCTTGAAGTGGTAAAACGTACGTATCAAGTATTTAAAACTCCTGTTGGCATGGAACTTTTAGGGCGCGTTCTGAGCGCTGAAGGTCATCCGCGTGATGGACGAGGTGATTTTACCAGCGCTGAATATCGACCCATAGAAACTGAAATACCGGGGATTCTTGAGCGTTCTCCCGTTAATGAATCATTAGAAACAGGAATTTTAGCTATTGATGTTCTTGTTCCTGTCGGAAAAGGACAAAGAGAGCTCATTATAGGAAATAGAGGGTCAGGAAAAACATCTATCGCGCTTGACACTATTTTGCATCAAAAAGGCAAAAATGTTGTGTGTGTGTACGTGTCTATTGGCCAGCGTCAAGCAAATTTGGCGCGCATTGTTTCATTATTAGAAGAAAAAGGTGCAATGGAATATTCTGTTGTGGTGAGTGCAGAGGCTGGTGATGCTGTGCTGAGTCAGTATCTTGCGCCTTATGTCGGGTGTACTATTGCAGAATATTTTAGAGATCAGGGTCGAGATGTTCTTGTGGTATATGATGATTTGAGCAATCATGCCATTGCATTTCGTGAAATGTCATTATTGCTTAGGCGTTCACCGGGTCGTGAAGCATATCCTGGCGATGTATTTTATTTACATTCGCGTCTTTTAGAGCGCGCGGGTAAATTAGCAAAAGGGGGCTCAATAACGGCTCTTCCTATTGTTCAAATTCAAGGAGATGATATTACCGCCTACATTCCAACCAATCTCATTTCTATCACCGATGGACAAATTTTTCTTGATACTAAATTATTTAATCAAGGCATACGTCCAGCGGTGAATGCTGAGCTTTCTGTGTCGCGTGTTGGTGGTGCAGCCCAAACAAAAGCAGTTAAGCGTATGACACGCGCATTGCGACTGGAATTAGCGCAATATCAAGAGTTATTGGCATTTGCTCAGTTTGGCGCTGAACTTGACGACGTTTCTTATCGACAACTAGAACGTGGTAAATGTGCAGTTGAATTACTAAAACAGCGGCAATATGTGACCTATTCATTTGTAGATCAGGCATTAATGTTGTTGCTCTTAAAAGAAGGCTTTCTTGATAAATTGGCACTTAATCAGGTGAATACATTTGCAGTTCAATTTGTGAGCTATGTGAAATCTGTGTACGCAGAGGCATACGAAACAATTTTAGTTACGCAGAACATGTCAGAGGATATTATTAAAAAAGTTCTTGATGTTGCGCATGAATTTGGTGCTTTTTTTAACCAATCAGGCAATGAAAAATAATGTTTTTTCTGAAATTTATTGTATAATTAAGAACATTATTGAAATGTTTGCGTGCCCCCTTCGACAAGCTCAGGATAAACTCCGCTCAGTGAGCTAGGGCACAGTTAATTGATTATTGAAATATTTGTGTGCCCGTAGCTCAGTCGGATAGAGCAACGGATTTCTAATCCGTAGGTCGCAGGTTCAAATCCTGCCGGGCATACCATACTACGCTCTAACGAGCTTCGTATGGCACGGCCAGCGTTTTTAAAGGTTTGATATAAAAATTTTGACAAAGATCGATTGCAGAAGCGAAGGCTGTCCGCCGTAGCCCTGCCTTGTCCTCCGTAGTTTTAACGAAGGAGGAGCGTAGGCTGGACCAATCCCCCCAATCCTCATGGCGAAATAAAATAGTTGCTATTTAAAATGATGTAATGTGGTACTTTTTATTTTTTATCCCCATTGACATAAAGTATTTTTTTGGTACGATTTACTAGGAGGATAGATATATCGTTTGTAAGGTAAAGAAAGTTTAATCTCTATATATTCGAGGGTTTTTTATGAATATTTCACGTAATGTATTGTTAGCAGCATTAGTTACATTGACTCTTCCTGTGGTTGCAGAAGAAGCAAATATAACGCAACAAACTCAAACAGAAGATAAAAAATCAACTGAGCAAAATGCTGATAAGGGTGCAGATAAGGATAAAGGTACTGTAGTCGAAGACAAGTCTACAGGTACAGATAAGTCTAAAGAAGCAGACAAAACTGAGAAAAAAGATACAGCAGAAGCTAAAAAAGAAGAAGAAAAAAGCTTCTTTGGTAAAGTTGGCGCGTTAATTGCAGCTCCTTTTGTGTTCACTGGTAATGGTGCAAAGTATGTTGTTGAGACTATTGCAGCATATGGTGGTGCTCAAACTATTGTAAGCTACTTAGCTTCAGCGTCTAAAGACAAAGATGGTAAGGATGTTGCAAAAGGCGCAATTGCTACTTTCTTTACAAATCACGGATCAAAAGTACAAAATACGTTGGCTTTAGTTGAAGTTGCAGCATTGTTATATGGAGCAAACGAAGTATATAAAAAGTTTGTTGTTGAAAGTGAAGACAACGAAGATGAATATGCTGATGTTGAATTCGTTGATTTTGCAAACGATAACTAATCATTATTGATTGAAAATTGAACTTGAAAAGAGATCTGTAAAAAGGTCTCTTTTTTTATAGTTTTTGCAGTAAAAAGAGGCTCTTTTATTGGGGCTCCTTTTTGTTTGGGATGAAAAAACAATACTAAGCGTTTTACTGCTTCTTATGAAGTCGGTCGACAAATGCTTGTTAATTATTTGTATGTATTAGAAGAAACATTTGTGGTACATATTATAAGATCGTACTCCACGCGCACAGAGCAACAGAAATTGTGATGGCGCCTAAGGGGTTTATTATGGATTTGACACAGGTTTTGTTTGCTACGCAAAAGGTCGCAGTACGTTACGCTCTGAAGATCTAGGATTTATGTGGGAGCATTGCGTGCTCAATGAATTACATGGACGGTTACAGAGTCGCTCTATTAATTATTGGCGCGATAAGGGTAACCATGAAATTGATTTTGTTGTTCATAATCGAGTAGGCAATAGGCTTGCTGCGATAGAATGTAAGTTTACCAGTTCCCCGATGATTTAGTTTCAACGGGCATGGGCAGAAATTTTGAAATTTTTCGCAAACATTATCCTGAGGGGGATAATGTTGTAGTCTCACACAATATTGATGTGCCATATAAAAAACGTTACAAAGAATTGACCATATCATTTGTCCATCCTGATGATTTGATTGCAGTACTGCAATCAAATATTTAAGTTTGACAAAAGGGCACGATTTGTATTACGGTAATACTAGTAATACCGTAATACAGAAGGAAAAATATGAGCCATTCAAAATTAACTGCTAAATTTCAGGCAACCATACCACAAGATATACGCGCTACATTAAAATTGAAGGCAGGAGATCAGATTATTTTTGAAATTACTGCCAATAACCATGTTGTTATTAAAAAAGCTATGCCGTCTGATATAGCCTATTTAAAATCTGTTGAATCAACATTAAGCGAATGGGGTTCAGTAAATGATGAAGAAGATTACCGTGATTTATAAGCAATTTGACGTAGTTGCGGTACCATTTCCATTCACTGATTCCTCTGTAACAAAAAAACGGCCTGCAGTTATTTTGTCTTCGCACAAAAATTTTAATAATGAAGCAGGTCACTGTATTATGGCTATGATTACCAGTGCGCGTAATGCAGCATGGCCGTGTGATATTGCCATTACAGATCTTTCATTGTCAGGCTTGCCCAAGCCATCGGTAATTCGGATGAAATTTTTTACTTTGGATCATAAGCTTATCATTGGGACTGTTGGTGTATTATCAACAAAAGATAAAGTTGTATTAAAAAAAATGATGAAGACGGTGTTTGACAAGCTGTTATAGAGTAATATTACAAAGATCAACTTAAAAATCATACTAAATGGAGCATCTGAGTTGGGTTCATAGTTATTCGATGATGTTTAATCTCGCCAGAGGCAATAAAGCATGGTAATACATATGTTTTGTCGCAATCACGAACATAATATTCTTTAAGGGTATCGGCAGTTGGTAGAGGTACTGCAATAATATCGCCATCGGTTTTTCTGAATATACAATAGTGGGGAATATTATTGTTTTGCACAGAAGAAGAAATTGATCGGCATGTGTTTGTTTGTGGCAATGGAGATGGTGTTTTTTCCTTTTTTATAATGTATTAACTGCGTAGTACTATATTATAAAGTAGTAATCAATAGTGTGGCGACAATTGAAAAAATTCATCTTTGAAAAAATTATTGTTTTTGCCGCCCTCATTACGTTAAGATAGTCAATAAAGATATATCCACTATGGAGGTTGATAATGAAAATAGTAAAATTTTTATCCGTTTTACCTCTTATTTATTGTGTACAAGTACGTGTGGCAGAGGTAAAAACTGAACCGGTAAGTCAGCAGCAGGTGAAGGTTCCCTTTTTTGTTCGTTCTATGTCTCAAGATGCGCTGTTTTTGTATGATTTATATTTAATAAAAGCTGAAGGTGATGAGAGTGCCTTTCTTGGTTTGGTGGAAAGTAATGAAAAAGGTTTATTAGTCGATGAATGCAAAGATATTTTGAAAAAGAATGATGAGTATTTAGATTTGATAGGTAAAAGAATTGATAAAGTATTTTATGCCAATCTTAATCTGACTAAGGGGTTTTTGGCCGGAGCTGCAACGCTTGGCGGTTTATTTGGGATTTATAAATCGAGCCAAATGCTTCAAGATATGTATTGGCGCAAGAGGCGTATGCGATATGAACTAGAAGATATGGTTTTTGCGAAAATACTGCAAATGGAGGAGGAAAAGAGGGAGTTTGCTGCGCCTGAGTTGCCAAGTTTTTTTCCACTACGATTTAAAGGTACCGAGTATGAGCAGAAAGAAAAAGAAGGTATGGAATATTTAAAAACATTAAAAATTCCTGAGCGGTATGGTGAGGGAGAGTACGCTGTGGGTAAAAAATATAATCTTGTTGATGCCAAACCTCTTGATGAGTATATACGAGATGGGCTGGGCGCAACCGTCTTGTCAACATTTCTGTATGCGGGTGGTGCTCATAATTTGATCCAATATTTGGGCGCGGTGTACAGGTCGTATCAGCAGAAAAAATTAGAGCATGAACAGCTGGTTAAATATAAAGAGATTGGCAAGAGAATGTTGCAGGCGCTTGAAAAAATTAGGACTGCAGAATAAAAAAACAGAGAGCTTTGCATTTCTGCAGAGCTCTCTGTTTTTAATACATCATTAAAAGTTAAAAACAAATTTTCCAGAAAATTTGTTTTTAATATATTCCCCCCATACCGCCCATGCCTCCTGGCATTGCTGGCGTTTCTTTTTTCTCTTCTGGAATGTCGCAGATTGTTGCTTCTGTTGTTAGGAGCAAGCCTGCAATTGATGCTGCATTTTGAATAGCTGAACGAGTAACTTTAGCTGGATCGATAATTCCCGCTTTAACCATATCAACGTATTCGCCATTTTTTGCATCAAAACCAATATTACCTGTTTCTGATTTCACTTTATTGACAACCACAGACGCTTCGTATCCGGCATTTGATGAAATAACACGAAGAGGTTCTTCTAATGCGCGACGTACAATTTGTACACCAAGGCGTTGATCGCCTTCAAGTTTTAATTCATCAAGAGCTTTTTGTGCGCGCATTAATGCAACGCCACCGCCAGCTACTATGCCTTCTTCAACTGCTGCGCGTGTTGCGTGTAATGCATCTTCTATGCGGTCTTTTTTCTCTTTCATTTCAGTTTCGGTTGCAGCGCCGACACGAATAACTGCCACACCACCAGCTAGTTTAGCCAAGCGTTCTTGTAGTTTTTCTTTGTCGTAGTCAGATGTGCATTGTGCAATCTGATTTTTGATTTGTGCTATGCGCCCGTGAATGGTTTCTTGGCTGCCGTTGCCTTCAATGATGGTGCAGTTATCTTTAGTGAGTACCACACGTTTTGTTTGACCAAGTTCGTACAGCGTGATTGTTTCAAGCTTAAGACCAATTTCTTCTGAAACAAGCTTGCCGCCTGTCAAAATTGCAATGTCTTCGAGCATTGCTTTGCGACGATCGCCAAATCCTGGAGCCTTTACTGCTGCAATATTAAGCACGCCTCTTATTTTGTTTACCACCAATGTTGCAAGCGCTTCGCCTTCTACATCTTCTGCAATGATGAGTAAAGAGCGGCCAGTTTTTGCAACTTGTTCAAGAATAGGAAGCAAGCTCTTCATGCTGCCGATTTTTTTTTCAAAAATCAGAATGAATGGATTTTCAAGAGCAACTTCCATTTTCTCTTGGTTGGTTACAAAATAGGGAGAAAGATAGCCGCGATCAAATTGCATGCCTTCTACAACATCCAATTCGTCCTTCATGCCTTTTGCTTCTTCTACTGTAATAACGCCATCCCTGCCAACCCGCTCCATTGCCTGGGCGATAAGATCGCCAATTGTTTCATCAGAATTAGCTGAAATGGTAGCGATTTGTTGAATTTCTTTTTTATCAGAAGTAGCTGTAGCAATTTTTTTGATAGATTCAACAACAACCTCTACTGCTTTATCAATACCGCGTTTTAATTCCATTGGGTTTGCGCCGGCGGTAACGAATTTGTTGCCTTCTCTGAATATTGCTTGCGCAAGTACTGTAGCGGTTGTGGTGCCATCACCTGCAACGTCTGCTGTTCTGCTTGCAACTTCACGCACCATTTGCGCGCCCATGTTTTCTAGTTTGTCTTCCAAAACGATCTCTTTTGCGACCGTAACACCATCTTTGGTGATTGTTGGTGCGCCGAACGAGCGTTCTAGCACCACATTGCGTCCTAGGGGCCCTAGGGTTACCTTTACTGCTCCGGCTAGTGTATCAACACCTTTACGCACTTTTTCGCGCGCATCGGAGCCAAAAACAATTCTTTTTGATGACATAATTTTTCACCTTTATTTTTCAACGATTCCTAAAATATCATCTTCTTTTATAATGAGATAGTCTTGGCCTGCTTCGGTGCCTGCATATTTACCAAAAAAAACGGTATCTTCTACTTTGACAGTCAAGGGAGTTGTTTTTCCCTCGTGTGTGCGTCCTGGACCGACAGCAACAACAAGGCCTAACTGTGGTTTTTCTTTTGCGGCATCAGGTAAAAAGATTCCAGATGCTGTTTTTTCTTCGCCTTCAAGGCGCTTGATAAGCACTCTATCGCCGAGTGGACGGATTTTTTCGACCATACATCCTCCTTACAATTATGTATACTATAGATAGTTATGTTGAGACTCTTTTGAGCATCAATCATGATTGATTTCATTATAGGAAAAAAATGATCATAATTCAACTCTTTTTTATAATGAAAGACTAAGGTTTTTTTATTTTTTTATGTAGATAATTTATTAAAATGTATTATCTAAAGGCTTTATTTGTTATCAACTAAAAAATAAATTTTATTTTTTAGTTGATAACGCAACGCTCATATTATTGCATGTCTGTACATAATATTTTTTACCTGCTGATTGTGATGTTTTATCCTTTATTATATTAATTTTTAGATTGCGTTAATCTAAAAATTAAAAAGGATTTTTATGATACGTATTTATCCAGCGGTCATGGGAATAAATTCTGAAAGTATGCGCAAGTTGGCTTTATTAAAAGGTCACATCGACCGAGTGCATATCGACATTATGAATAATAGTTTTGTCCACAATGTTACTCAAGGTTCAGAACTAATAAGTCAGTATGCAGAAAAAGAGGGGTTATATGTGTGGGCGCATCTTATGATTCAAGATGTGGCACCATTTTTGGGCAGCTATGAGTTGCCCAAAGGGTCGCTTGTTTCATTTCACCTAGAATCATCAAGCCAAATTTTTGAAACAATTAAAATAATAAAAGAAAAAAAATACAAGGCAAGTATAGCAATAAATCCAAAAACGGCTATAGAGGAGGTTGTGCCGTATTTGAATGTTATAGACCAAGTTTTGATCATGTCGGTCAATCCTGGCTTTTCTGGACAATCTTTTTTACCGGAAGTTTTAAAAAAAATTGATGTCCTTGTTGAATATAGAAAACGTACAGAATGGCATTTTTATATAGCAATTGATGGTGGTGTTAACAAAGGAAATATTAAACAATTGGCACAACAAGGAGTCGATGAGGTTGCTGTTGCAAGTGGTATTTTTAATAACCCGAATCCTCTTGAGGTATTGCATGATTTGGAGGACCTTGTTGAGCGCAGTTTAATAGGCATTTAAGAAAATATATTGAGTTTCAAGTAGTAATTATGATAGGGTAAAGATGGTTATGAAAAAATGTTTTGTTGAGGAGAATGAGTATGAAAAAATCAAACAATCAGAATATGATGATGATCGGCATTGTTGCTGTGGTAGCTATTGTTGCTCTGCTTGGTCTTTATTTTATGAGAGATAAAATTGGTGCAGGGCTATTTTCGTTTCGTCCAACAGTAGCCGATTTGTGTGTTGTGAATGATTCATCAGATACCATCAGCAGTGCCTTTATGAGAAGTGGAAAAATGATGTCGCAAGTAATCAATCCTGGAGAAAAGGCAACGGGGGGTAAAGGGTTGATTCGTATTTTTGTAGCAAAAAAGAATGGAAATTACGAAATCCAGTATCCATACCCGCGGCCTGCAGGAAAACCGGCAGAAATTACTTTAACACAGGTATTGAAAGCTGCACATACTCCTGAGTTGGGGCAAGAAATGTACATGGAAAAGGGTAAAATTGATGACATCAGGGTTGATTATGAAGAAGTAAGAGATTTAGAATAAAAGTCTTTAAAAAATCCCTTGTGAAAAAAACAAGGGATTTTTTTAAAGACTTTTAGATTTGAGTTCACTAATATTTTTTATTGTTGTGTCAAAAGCTATACCTATCAAAATTATTTTTTTTCCTGATGGCACGTATGGTTGATAATATTTTTTAGTTTCTATTTGTCTTAAAGCTTTTGCTGCGGTAGAATTAATCTTAAATTCGATAACAAAGCATGTGTTTTTTGTCTGTAAAACAGCATCAATTCTTCCAGCGTTTGTTGGTTTTTCAACGATAATATGGGCGCCAATCATTTTAAGGATAAGATAAAAAATTGTTTGATAATATTTTTCTTTGGCAATCTGAATGGTATAAGGTATTGATACAAAAAAATCTGTTAGCAATGAAAATATTTTTTTAAAATCGTGTTGTTTAAATGCTTCCAATAATGATACAGCGCTATCTCTAAAATCTGCTTGAGAAATGCCGGTCATTGCTTTAATAATGTGTTCGGCGAGAGAATCCATTGTTTCTTTATTGGTATACCCTAAAATATAATTACGAGATGCTGGGTTATATGATTTTATCGTGATATACCCTGTTTGAAATAAGAGTGTTTTAAGTTCTATGTCATCAACAGTAAATTGTCCTAATTCCCCTGATGTTGCGCTAATCATATCAAAGCTTTGAAGAGGATACTCTTTTGTTTTTAATAAATTGATAAGAAATGTTGGAGTGCCTGTTTCAAACCAATAATTAGAAAAAAGATTATTTTCAAAAAATAACAAGACAGAAAATGGATTATACATGTGTGTGGTGGTTGTGTCGTGCGTAAAAAGATAACCGTCGTACCATATTTTTATTTCTTGTAAGAGTTGCTCGTGTGGATATTTAAGAATATGTGTTGTATGCGCAATATGTTCTTTAAAGTAGGTAATGATTTCTGTATACGTGTATCCAAGCAAGGTATTGTACGTCGTTGATAGGCTGATGTCTAATAGGTTATTTAAACCAGAGAAAATGGAGGTTTTTGAAAATCGACTTACTCCCGTCAAAAAAACAAAGCGTACATATGGATCGAGGTCTTTAATAACGGCATAAAAATCTCGCAAGATGATTCGCATATTGTCAGCTTCTTCTGGTTTATGGATGTGTTGCAAGATGGCATAATCGTATTCATCAATTAAAAGGACAACTCTATTTTTTTGGGAAAGTTGTCTAACGAGGTCCATTAATGATTCACCTGAAGTGCGCTGCGCAGAAATTATGATGTTATATTGTTTGGCTATATCCTGTAAGTATAATTTGATACCATTTTCTAATTGTTCAGGAGTTCTATGTGCAATGCTCGCAAAAGAAATATGAACAACAGGATATTCTACCCAATCGTAAGGTAATGAGTTGATGGCCAATCCTACAAAAAGTTCTTTTTTTCCTGAAAAAATTGCTGCTAATGTGGAGACAAGCAAAGATTTGCCAAATCTACGTGGACGTGACAAACAATAATAGGATCCTTGCGTAATAAGTTGATAAATTAATGCCGTTTTATCAACATACACACAATTTTGTTCAATGAGATGAGAAAACGTTTGAATACCAATAGATAACTTCTTCATAAGGTCATTCTACCATATACTTTTTACTTTCCTCAGCAAGCATAGAAAGTTTTTTAATAAAAAACAATGAGTGTCGTAATAAGCCATGATGCAAGATGAAGAGGCCAGAATAAAAATTTAATGAGCGGAAATACCCTATTTTGATAATAATTCCACTGGGGGTAGATATAGACAAGCATGGTGTGAATGACTAAAAAAATAATAGATATGTAGGCAAAAAAGAAGGCGTATTCCATGTAGAGTGTGGTATTTGTTGGGTATTGTTCACGAAGTGATCGTTGCAGAACAACGAGAGTAAAGCACAGTCCCGTGTAAGCAGAAATAATGCTAAGTGGATTTGAGTCTTTGCGCGATACAAATAATACAGAAAAAATGGAAAAGAGAATAACTAAAAATGGTAAAAAGAAAAGCACAAAAGGGTTAAGTAAATTGCGCCTAATGATAAGGTTGTAAACAAGTAAAAAGTGATCGGTTATTTTTCCATACTCACTAAAACCAAAGTTTACCGTAGGGTCAATTTTTTTGTAGGTGAAGAACGCTTTTTCTACGCGCGAGCCAGTAACGGTAAAATTTTTATCAAGCCCTGGAGTATCTTCGGGACTTATTTTTTTGTAATTTTCCAAGTCAGGGATGAGTATGATATTTTTTTCTATATCATGGTGTTCTAAAGTTATTTGTAATTGTTGTTTATCAAAAGGATAGAGTGCATAATTTTGTTTTTGAAAAATAGTTCCTCTAATATTCCAGGCTACGGTTTCCCAGTTATTGGCAACCGATGTTGTTGGGCTGTCTTTCATCAATTTGATTGCATGTGGAATTTGCATAGTATGGGAGATGTCTGTGTGTTCTGTCAGGTTATATTTATTCCACAAGTAACCGGAAATAACCATCTCTTTTGGTTGCACCATGCCGACAGAATAGAGCAAGAGTCCACAAGGAATTTTTATAGGCTGTTCTTCATTTTTACGTGTAGCCTCTTCTTGCAGATCTTCAAGAAAATTATCAAGACTTGCAGCATCAGTGATAATGGTAGAATTTGGTGTTTTGATGGCAAAGGTTGTTTGTATGCTGTACCAGGCGCTAATAAGACCTAAGGATAATATGATGTTTATCATCATAACAAAAAGCATAAAAGAAATTTTTTCAAGTGAACATGCATATGCACATGCAATAATGAGGGAAAGAAGAGTGTAAAAGAGTATCCAAAAATGATAATGGCGAATAATTTCTACCGGTAGACCGATGTCTTCTTTTGAAAATAACGCAGCCAGTGTCCACGCGTTTGCGGGTATTGGTTCTGTGTATATCCACATTGGTAAATGATTGCTTTGTAAGGAATAAGAGGATAGTTGTGGTGTGGTATGCGGAATGTTTTGAGCAGTCGTTGCAAGCGCTTGGCTGTCATTTTCTTGAGCGTAATCGAGGAGCGTTTTTTGTGATTCAGAAAATTCTCGTATGGGATGAGCTAAAAATGTTCCATTTTCAGATAATAGTACCGAATAGCCTTGTCTGTCGAGGCTGCTGTAGGCGGTAATACGTTCAATAGCGTCAAGTTTAAATGTTGTGCATACTATTCCCTGTATTTGTTTATTGTTATCAAAAAATGGGTAAGAGTAAGTAGGTGCAATGTTATTACCTTTTGGATCTTTGCTTGGAGAGATCCATACTCCTTGTTGTTCTTTGATCGCATTTCTGTACCAGGCAGTCGTTGTATCTTGAGGATTAGTATTTGTGTAATCATAGACATCTTCAAGCATCATTTCTTTATATGTTTTTCCTTCTTTTTGCATAGAGGGGGCGTATAAACGTATTGTGGGGTCATATGAATAAGGTGCAAAGGCTACCGTAATGCCAACAATATTTTCATTTTCAGCCAAATCACGCTTGAGGCGTTTGGTAATATCATCTTTTGATAATCTGTTTACCTGCAAATCATCAGCAATTGACGTGGTTGTGAATGCAATTTTATTTAAAATTTGATTGATACCATTAACGCCATCTTGAATGTCGCTAATAATATTTTGTATTTCATTAGAAGAGAAAGCACTTTCTTTATAATAGTAGTGCACGCAATTTTTTAACAAAAGACTGCATGAAATAATGAGAAGAATAAAAAAATAATTTTTGAATTGTGCGGGAACGCCTTTAATAAACGAAGTTTGCGAGAGCTGTTTTATTTTTTTGTGGAGTGGGTGTTCATATAATGTTTCTATCACAATTATCCAGACGAGAATACATGCAGCGTTGATTGCTAATAAGTAGAGTAAAAGAGTAAGTGGCTGTTCAACCTCTGCTTGATCCATTTTAACAATAATTCCCCAATTTATTTTTGGTATGAATGTCCATGCACCGACAACGGGAACATTTCGGTAATCAATAGCTTTTCCTGTTCCTTGTTTTCCAAGAACGCTTGGTTGAATGGAAAGAGGATTTTTTGTAGAGATTTTTTTTCTTTTAAATGCTAAGTCGCGGTCATGGCGTGTTTGATTGATGAAAAGAATAAACGAATCAGTTTTTTGAGCGAGTACCATCTCACCCGTGTTTGCCAGCCCTGCATATTGATTAGTGAGCGCAGAAAATGAGCTCATGGAGCATTCATAGGCCAGAATTCCTACAAATTTTTTATTTTCAATCACGGGAACGGTGATAAACAATGTTGGTCTTTTAAATAATGGATCATGACCGTACTCAGAAAAATCGGGCGTGAGTGACATCATAGCACGCTCGTACGATACGGATAAAAGTGTATTTTCTTGTGTGAGTGTCTGCCCAATGAGTTGCTTGTCAGTTGCTGAAAAACATATTATTTTATGATGATCAATGAGGAGTATGTTTTTAAAATCCATGTATTTTTGTTCTTTTGAAATACGCGCGTCAAAACGATCAAGATCTTTTTGTGAGATTTGTTTGTGCAGCGCGGTCATTTCTAAAATACTTTTTGTTTCATTAAGGTTTGCAAGAGAAGAAGCATTTATTTCTTCAGTTTTTAGATATGAATGAATTGTTGTTTCTGTAGAACGCATGATTGTGTGAAGGTTTTTTTCTGCAGCAGGAATGAGGGTATTATTTTTATAAAAATACCAGGTGAGAGTGCTGCAGAATACTATGATGAAAATGTAGAGGGGGAACTGCATATACCAGGGGATATTGTTTTGATTATGATTTATAAAAAAATTTTTTACTGCTAACTTGACCATTTATTCCCCCACTGCTTGTACCATTCGTCAAGCAAAGCCTCCCATTCCTCTTTGCTTTTAAAAAATGGATAAACCATTGGCTTAATTGCTTTAACCGAGTTCCATAAAACAGTAAATTGCTTATCAGATCTAATTTTACCTATAGCCATTACCGACCAGGTATGTAGCGTTGAATCATCAACGTATACAATTCCCTCGGGGGCATCAAATGCTTGATTTTTTAATTTTGTTTGTACATCTGCGGTGTTGATTGTTTGGGCGTTAGTAACTGCCTGTTTCCACAAATATACCCCATAATACGCCGCTTCCATTGCGTCGCTCACAACATAATCTTGTCCAAAGCGTTTTTTTATACGTTGTACAAAGTCTCTGTTTTCTGGCCGCTGTGTGCTCTGAAAATGACTCCAGCAGCTGTAATCTCCAATCATATATTCCTCCCCCAGGGCTTGCAGTTCTGTTTCGTCTATGCAGAGAGACATGGTGGGAATTTTTTCTGATGTAATACCTTTGTGTCGCAGTGTTTGGAAAAAAGATTTATTTGAGGGGCCAATAATGGTGTTGACAATGACATTGGGTTCAGATCGTTTAATCTTTTCTACAATTTTATCAATGCAGTCTGTCTCACGGGTAAGATATTCCTCTCCGACTACAGTACCTTCAAACAGTTCAATGGTGTCTTTTAAAATTGCATGGGTTGCTCGTGGAAATAGTTCATCTGATCCGACAAGAAAAAATGATGTTCCAAGATTTTGCAGACACCAGGTAATAGCGGGGATAGCTTGTTGATTAGGAATAGTGCTTGTGTAGACGATATTGGGAGAGTCTTCCAGTCCTTCATTTTGTACTGGGTAAAAAAGAAGACTGTTGTACTGTTCAACCACTGATTTGACGGCCTTTCTGTCTTGTGATGACCAGCAACCAAAAAGTGCTGCTACTTTTTCTTGTGTTATAAGATAATCGGCTTCTTGTGCAAAAACAGTATCAGTTGATTTGCCATCTCTGACAACAGGTTCAATTTGTCTTCCAAGAACTCCACCTTGATTATTAATTTCTTCTACCGCAAGGATTGTTGCATTAATAATTGGCTTTTCGTACACGGAAAATTTACCGGTTAAGGAATGGAGAATGCCTATTTTGAAGGTACTTTGTGTTTTATGCTGTAGCACATAAAGGGTCACAGCGCTGAGCGCGAGGAATATAGAAACGGTAATTATAATGAGATTTTTTTTTTGTATCATGAGATTTATTATTTTTTTGGTTCAAAAAAATAATAAATCGTTGTTGACGGCCAAGTCAAGAGTAGTGGAGAAAGAAAAAGACCTGCATTTTTACTGCAGGTCTTTTTTCTAGTTTCTACGTAAAGCAGAAATCTTAGTAGCGATGATTTCTTCCGCCACCATCGCGCATGTTATCACGGCGAGGAGGGCGGTTGTCGCGACCAGTGTTTTCGCGTGGACGAGATTCATTTACAACGATTTTGCGTCCTTCAAAGTCTTTTCCGTTGAGTTCAGCAATAGCGCGTTGAGCTTCATCTTCGTTTGGCATTTCTACAAATCCAAAACCACGGGATTGACCGGTAAATTTGTCAGTGACAATTTTAACTGTAGCTACTTGTCCAAAGCCTTCAAAAAGACCTCTGACCGTATTATCGGTTGCCCCGTAAGAAAGATTCCCAACATAAATATTTTTCATAAAAAATCACTCTGATAAAAATAAAACAATTATTCCGACATCATTTATTGGCCAATAAACAATTTTACTATCTCAGTATACCATGATCTCCCTCCCTTAGCAAGACCGGATCAATATGTTATGCTAAAATGGTTTCTTTACCCATTTTTTGAGGATTTACGATGAAAAAGAAGATCTTTATTGCCCTTTTATTGGCGATTGTAGCGCTTTTTGTGACATGGTATTGCCATGAAGAATATCGCAAATATTGGGATTTTTTGCCACAGAGCCAGGATTTGGTGGTGGAAGAATAGGGGATATCAAAATTCCTTGATTAGCACGCTACCTCTTTTTTAATATAGGGAATATTTATTTAATCGCATAATAAAAAGGGCGTTTATGAAAAAAAATATTTTTATTGTGGTATTAATGTTGGGAGCTATTTTTTCTGCTCAATGTTCGCAAGCTGTTCCTCAAAAAAAACCGTGGACTTTTCTGGTGTATATGGCAGCGGCAAATAGTTTGAGTGATTATTCACTCTATGATGTACAAGAAATGATGAAGGTTGGTTCAAGCCCTTATATTAACATTCTTGTTTATTTAACGATTCATCAAGATGGTAAACCAAAAGAAACAAAAAAATTATATGTAACTCAGGGTGGTCTTCAGCAAATTGGTGAAACTACCGTTCGTGACAGTGGCGATGCCAGCACGCTTGCAGATGCTGTGCAATGGGCTTGTATTGATTATCCATCAGATCACCTAGTGATAGACATGTGGAATCATGGTTCTGGTCCACTCAACAGAAGTAATTTGCTTAGAGGTATTTGCTATGATGACGACACAGGGAATTATTTAACTGATCGTGATTGTTTGAATGTCTTTACTTGGGCACAAAATAATCTTCTCGGTGGTAAAAAAATTGATATCATTACCTGTGATGCGTGTCTTATGGCATCATTAGAAATGGCATATACATTTTCCTCATGCGCAAATTATTTTGTAGCATCACAAGAGACAATTCCAGCCAATGGGTATCAGTACAATTATTTATTGAGCTCAATAGCTGCCAATAACATGGATCCATTGTCTTTTGCTAAAAAAATGGTTCAAGCCTATTCGCAAGAATATATAGGTACATCTGATTACACTTTATCTGCAATAAATCTGAATACGCTTAAGCCGTTTGTAGACAATATTAATAGTGTGGCAACTCTTTTGTCCGCACAGCTGAAAGGAAAAAACGCGTCAGCCGTCAGATCAACCATTAAAAAATGTACTGCTCCAAGGGCTTGTTTATCATTTAATGATGGTATTTATCTTGATGTGCGTCAGTTGTATAAAAATCTTTTGAAATATGTATCAAGCCTAAAACTAGACGCTATAACTAATCAGAAATTTACTCAATTGTTAAGGGCGGGAATCGCATTGTTTCCAAGTGTAGTCATAGCAAATACTACCAGTCAGAATTACTCACAAGCGGGAGGAATGTCTATTTATTTTGACAGGCGCACAATAGATTCATCGTATTATAATCTTTACTGGACGGAGCGCAATCCAAACTGGCTTGCATTCTTAAAATCATATTTAAAAGTAGGTTCTGTATCATAAGGCTTCTTATAATTTTTTTAGAAAGTCAATTTGTAAAAATCCCAGGTATTGCGATATCTGGGATTTTTACTATATTTTACTAAATGTATAAAAACGTAATCGCAAAATACCAAAAATTTTACAACATACGTTCTGATTATGAGTCGCAATGCGCCGATGAATCTATTATTGTTTAAGGCGAGCCATTTCTTGACGAATAAAGGTTAAAATTTGCTCTTTTAATTGTGCTTCACCCTTAAAATTCAATTTAAACGGTATTTGTTGATCAACAATCAGATAGATTTCTGATAAAAGAACCGTATTGTATTGCATTTCTTTTACCATATCAATTGCTATCAGTGTTGGATGATCATATATTCTACTAAATGATTTATTTTTAAGAGCATTCTTAACGTCTTTGTAGTATACAGGTTCTTTTACAAACATAAGCATTTTAAGAAGTTCTTCTTTGGCGGTTTTATTTTGTGCCTCTTTGAATGTTGAAATAGTGGTGCTACTTTTTTCCCAGTCAATTCGTATGTTCCATGCTTGATAAAAGCTACTTGGATCGACATAAATAACGGCATCACTGTCAGGGTGTTGGTTTGCGGCAAAGCTTATTTTGGCAATTGTTGGTCTAAGGCTGTAATAAGAAAGCGATACGGCTGATCCGCCAGCTATTGAAATATCAGCTGTTTCTAAAGCAGTGAGTGATCCAAGTGGTATTCGTACATTGTTGCGGATCTCTTTTGCTTGATCAGTTGGTGAAGCCTTGTAATAAATAGATGCGCCATAGCTATTGTGTAGAAACACTTCTGTTGCATGGCATAAAAAGAGCGTATTAAGTGCGATTAATACGGCTGTTATTACATTTTTAGTCTTCATGAGTCGTCCTTTTTTTAAAAAATTATTTTTTAAATAAGTATCGCATTGTCATTGTATAAAAATTCAAACTGAAAAGTAAACAATGTGGCTTATTTGGTAAAAATTAATTAGGGTGTATAGAATGACAGGACTTCCGTTAGGCAATCCCAAAGTTATCTGCCAATCGAGTAAATCGAGATAAAAGATCATCAAAATTATAACAATTTAGCTTACGTATAACACTTTCAACATTAGGCATTTTAATTTATTTTTATAGGGTAGGCCGTTTTAATTTCTGACGTTCCAGGTTTAACAATAATTTTTATTGCGCATTCTCCATTTATTCCAATAATTTTTTGCATATCTATAACATATGCTCCGGGATCATGTGGTAAGGAATTTTTTTTCATTGACCATGCTTCATCAATTAAGGATATGATTTTATCCCTTGATACATTAAATAATGTGCGTTTTCTTTGTGTAATATTAGAATCTATATACCCTAAATCGATTATTTCAGATTTTTCATATGTCACATTGTGTTCTTCGAGAAAAACGGTTAAATCCTTGAAATTATTAGTATTGATTTCTTGGTTTTCAGGCCAACAAGCATCGCACTCATCACATATATTTAATATAATTCCTACATTAAGTACTTTTGCTTTATAAATTAATCCTTGTTGGTCGCATCTTGGGCATGTCATTTTTTTTACTTTTATGGTTATAATTTTACAGGATAGGCTGTTAATATTTCAGATGTATCCGGGATAACAACTATTTTTAATCACTTGAGTTTAATTTCGGATAGGCCCTAAGATTTTTACTGGCTTCATTCATTAACTTTAAAAGCCAATTGAGTGGAATAACTATATCTTTATTATGGCTGAATAATATAAATTCTAATTCAGATTTTCCATGCTTTATAAGACAAATTTCCTCATCGTCGCATCGAATTTCTATCATTAATTCATAGTCATTATTTGGGTCATTTATAAAATCAGCTGTCCATTGTGACATATTAAAATTCCTTATTTTGTTGTGTATCTTTCTAGAAAGCCGATAAAAGTTTTACCATCAGACGTCCATCTTGCGCCCATGCCATCTGGTAATCTAATATCAAGAACGTTTCCATAAGATTTTGTATTTTTGATGGTAAATTTGCTTTCTGAAGATTTTATGATCTTATTGATATAGGCTATTGCTTGTTGCATGTTTTTTATTGCATTACCTGTGATTTCTCCCACAAAAGCGGATCTTTCTCTTATTGTATGTTTTTGAAAGGCTCTACCAGCTGCTGTATTGTTGCCTTTTATTAGTGTGTTTGCAGCTTTGATTAGATGTTCAAAGTTTTTATGAATTTTACCTGCTATACTTTCTATATCTGCGGAATGAGATATATTTTTGCTATTTTGAACAAAAGAAGCTAAATCATTTTTAATAAATTGTGTAACCGTAGTTGATATTTCTGTGCCCTCTTCAATAAGTAATTTACCAAAACCCGCAACTTCAAGTGTGTGTTGTTTAGTAAAGAGTGATCCGCTTTCAAGTGCTTGATGTAATTGTTTTCTAAATATAGTGCTTGTTGCGTGAGCAAAACCGCTGACCGCATGGAAGGCCAAAGTATCTAAAATTATGGTAGTGCCAATTTCTGCACCACGTTCAAGGACTTCTTGCCAGGACATAGTTTTAATCGTTTTATAAGTTTTCTGGAGACATTGCATTACAGTATTTTTTTGGCCTTGTGTATATGCAGAATATTTGCGTGCTGTCGATAGCAGCGCCTCCGAATCGTCAGTTGTTGTATTTAAAACTAATGCATAATGTAATGCATCTTCTTGACCGATTGCATCAGCAAAAAGTAACCCACATTGTAGAGCGCCTGTTGCTATATCTTGCCAATGCTCAACACTCACAAAATTACTTGCGGCATTCTGTGCTCCTCTACCGATAGCAGATGATGCATCATGCAGTATTTGCATTCCATTGGCGAGAACATGTGTGATGGTATGACAAAAATCTGAAAGTTCAAAAGCAATAGATAAAGATTGTTCGATTTTTGCTTGTGCTGTGTAGTGATAAATGGTGGGCGCTAAAATATTAATGTGAGCATTGTTAGGATAGGTATATTCAAGCTGACGCATTTCATTGCGTATTTGACAGAGTTCTTTATGTAACTGACAATCGAGATATGTTCCATATCTATTTTGAAATATGTTTATATCTGGGTCGTCGGCATGTGTATGAGTAACAAGAGATGAATAATCAAAGCAGAGACCATTATTGTTGCGTGTTTTATTAATGGCATCAATGCGTTCTGTTAATCTGTTATTAAAATGATTTTTGTGGGCTATCGTTTGCAGTTTTTGACAGCATTGATCAGCTAATGCATCTAAATCTTGATATCGGGCATAACATGTAGTTTGCCGTGTTGACGCAATCGATGTTTGTTTTTTGATATTGATAATTCTTTGCGCTTCAGCGGCAATAAAATCGTGAAAACCAGATGTTTCATGTCGCAAACTAAAACTATAGGAAAAGTATGGCATGCAAGCAGTTTGTTTTTTAAATGTTTTATTGCTTTGAATTTTTTTGTGGAGTGCAAGTATATAAGCTTCATACTCAGGTAATGTGCGTGCAAATGTAAGGAAGTTTTCAAAAGCATACAGCTGATATTGATTTAAAATTTCATTGGCATTAGAGGTATGTTGAAATGCGTGTTGAAAATCCTGCGGTGATAGAGATGCATAATATGTTTTGTTTTGATTTGTACAGTAATCTGGCTGATTATACGAAGGTATAGTATTTGTGTTGTGTATGCCATGTAATGTGTTGCTTTGCCAAGATTTTGTTTGAGAAAAATCAAAAGTAAAAGCAACGGTTGGCGCATCCTGATGGGAAGAAAGAGTGAGAGTATTGATAATGATAAAAAAGCAGAAATAATATTGTTTGAGTGCGTTCATGAGGTATAGTTTTTTATTGAAAAGTCATATCGGCTTACTATACCTAATTAATACTTATTTTGCTAAAAATTTTTTTTTGAAAAATTCAAACGTTATCTGTTTATTTACAGATCTGTCAACTTTAATGAATCATGCTATAACAAAAATTTTTTAAAAAAAACTGATATATTATAGATAATCTACACTGCTGAGTTCTTTCCATAATCCTTTAAGTCCAAGAAGTTTCATAAATTTTTTATAATCTTGAGCATTATCAGCATGTATGTTCTCAGTTAGCCACACAAGTTTGCATGGTTTGCAAATATAGATCTGCAAATTGTTTGTGATTATTGTTGCTTTATAGATTAAATTAAGCATTATTGCGAATTCAGGATCAGGAGTGCAGATAGGACAAAAGACAACCTTGCAATCACGATAAAAAACTTGTGTATCCAAAGATGCAGGCTGGTTTAAGAGCTTGTTATATATATACACAATGACTTTTTCGGTTAGTTCTAAGTTTAGTTTTTTACGACTATATTTTTCGATAATGTGCGATGCTTTTTTATAGTTTTTTGTTTGTATAATATGGTACAATTCTGTGATAAAAAGATGTTGCGTATTATTATGTTCAGATTTAAATTGCTTAATGATTGTATCGAGAGTATCAAAGTATTCGCTTGCGCTAAAACAACATTCAAAAAAATATCGCATCATTTTCATTGTTAGGTATCCTATGTATTATTTTATAATTGGAAATGCTGTTAATATTTTAAATCCAAGATCAAGAGTTTGATCTTTTTTTAACAATATTTTTGAATCTGAAAGTTCAAAGGCGGTTGATAAAGATTGTTCGTTTTTTGCCTGTGCGGTGTGGTGATAAATGATAGGCGCTAAAATATTAATGTGAGCATTGTTAGGATAGGTATATTCAAGCTGACGCATTTCATTGCGTATTTGACAGAGTTCTTTATGTAACTGACAATCGAGATATGTTCCATATCTATTTTGAAATA